>Ga0256406_1000248_pt1 | contig 102844 bp, 94 predicted proteins | sample RumenRJG_03DNA_FD_185986 | JGI IMG/M metagenome (GOLD analysis project Ga0256406, IMG submission 185986) | Bovine rumen microbial communities from Lethbridge, Alberta, Canada - RJG_03 | ecosystem: Host-associated > Mammals > Digestive system > Stomach > Rumen | place: Canada: Alberta...
ATAAACTTTTAAGTTTTCTTCGAAAGGTTTGTCGAGTAAATCATACTGACCTACGCTGCGTGCTTTTTCTATCGGAACAGGCGCATTGTGAGCAGAATTTGCTACAAAATGAGGCGTAATGTTAACCTTTGGCAAATCCGTTCTTTTTGCAATCTGCGTATTGTGATTAGTCGTAACTTTCGCAGGAACTTTCTTTGCATATTTATTGTTGTATGCAAGGATTGCGGGATCTGTATGCGATTTCAAATAATAATAATGCGACATTATTGAAGAAACAAATTTTTTGGTTTCTCTAAACGGAGGAACCGCCTTATATTTTTTTACGTTTGCGGGACCTGCATTATATGCTGCAATCGCAAGTTCCATAGATCCGAACATTTTGTACATAGATTTATAGTACATAATGCCGCCTTTAACGTTATCTTCCAAAGAATAAGGGTTTAAGCCCATTCTTCTTGCGGTTGACGGCAACAACTGAAATACTCCGACCGCTCCATGAGCACTTCTTGCTTCATGTTTAAAACCTGATTCCGTTCTTGCAATACTTAAAGTAATTGCGGGGTCAACGCCCATTTCAACAGAATATTTTACTATTGCCGCTTTTACCGTATCTACACTCGCTGCATAAGATTGTGAAAACAGCATTAATACAAAAGCTACGGCAAAGAGTAATAATTTTTTTAAAGTCAAAATAATATCCTCTGGTTGTAAATTGAAAAAATTCTCGAAAAACTACTTTCAATGTCTAGTGTTAGTAAACTTTCGTCTCTCTTGAACGATTTGTTATATACATTATATTACAAAATGTTTAAAATTTCAACCCCTAAATTTATTTTTAAAATTTTAGTTCTACAAAAGCCTTGTGCTGCAAGCTTTTTGCGGAGGACAATTAGTGTACAAAATACGTTAATTTTGTCAACATGTCACTTGATTTTTATTTTTTTGCATGGAGAGTTTCTTTAATTTTATATTTTTTATCCTGATTATCATAAGAATAAATTTTATAAATATTACCGTCCGTTGAAATTTTGACGGAATTAAGCATATCCGTGCGCAAAATCAAGGTATTGCGCAATATATCAAGTGTTCCTTTATTCGGATGCCCGAAATAATTTATCCCCGTCGAAACGACGGAAACCTTTGTATCTAAATAGTCTGTCATACTTTTGCTGACAACATTCGGCCCGCCATGATGACCGACTTTTAAAACCTCAACATTATGCGGCAAATTATGTTTTATTCTGTTAAAAGTAACAACCCCCGCATCTGCCATAAAAAGCATATCGAAATTTTTATACGACAATAACGTAACGGTAGAAGACGCATTTGAAGCATCTTTGCCGCCGATATTGACCTTGAAAGTTTTCATTGTTAGGTTAGGCTCTTTATAAATTATATTATCATTTTTTACGAATTTTATCTTTTGATGAATTTCTTTTGAGGTCTTGAAAATATTTCGGGCTGTTTGAGTTTCGGGATTTGCGTTATTTAAATATAAAGCTGCGACTTTTTCATTTTTAATAATATCGCATGTGCCGCCCGAATGATCATTATCAAAATGCGTAACAATTACACCTTTTATATTTTTTATCCCTCTGTCTTTTAAATATTTAAGCATTATGATTTTTGCCTGAGAACTTCCGCTTCTATAAGGAGCTTTGCCCGTATCGATAAAGAAATATTTTTGCTGCGGAGTTTTTATTAAAAAGCTGTCGGCATTTTGGACATCAAATGCAATAACTTCCAAATCCTTTGAAACAGGAGCTAATGTAGTACAAAAAAGAACTAATGAAACCGACAATAAAGTAATTACGGCTTTTTTATATTTGCTTTCATTAATTAAACACGTAACGGCAATCAGCATTAAATAATATATTACAAGCTGAAAAATTTCAGGATGAGAAGATTGAACAATACAATGCGGAAGATTTCCGAAGAAATTTGATATCCAAACAAGAATTGTAAGAAGATAATTATTAATATAGTCAAAAATCATACAGGTGAAATTTGCAATCGGTTTTATTATGGCAAGTACCGAACTTACAAACCCCATAAAGCTTATGACACTTAACAAACTGACGGTTGAAATGTTTGCAAGAACAGAATAAATACTTATAGTATTAAAATAAAACATCTGTATCGGAGCAACCCAGAATTGCGCAACAAGCGGAATAAAGACAATACTTTTTATCCAATTCGGAATTTTATCAAACTTTCGCACCAGAACATTTGCCGTGGTTAAAAGTCCGAATGTTACCATAAAAGAAAGTTGAAATCCGACATCATTAATATATGCGGGATTGTATAAAAGCATTAAAACAGCCACAAAAGACAACAAAGATACGCTGTGCGCATCACGATCTATCAATTTGCCCGCAAGTACAAACAAAAGCATTAAAGATGCCCTGATAACGGAAGCCCCGAGCCCCGTCATAAGTGTATAGAGAATTATAACAAGCATACCCGAAATTACTCTGGGCTTGTACGGGATTTTCAAAAATTGCAAAATATAAAACCAGAAAGTAAATATAAATGCAACGTTCATCCCCGATGCGGCAAGGATATGCAGCAAACCGGAATTAATAAAAGAGGCTTTTATATAATCGGGAGGAGCAACAGCATCATCGCCAAACACAATTCCGCCGAGAATTTCCAAATTCGGACTTTTTAAATACTTTGAATGGGTTTTGAGTACGGAATTTCGAACATTATTTAAAGAGTTTAAGAATTTCCATTTCGGCGGCATTTTTTCATTGAGAATTTTAAATTCGCCTTTATCAGAATACAACACGGTAAAAGTGCCGAAATTTCGCAAATACTTACTGTAATCAAATTGCGACGGATTGGTTGAAATAAACGGCTTTCTCAAACTTCCTTTTATCAAGATTTTTTGTCCGATATTAAGCTTTTTAATCATATTTTCGGGCGCAGAAACAGTTACAAGAGATTTCCCGCTTACGTGATTCTTTCCTACTTTTTCAACTTCAAAGAAGAATTTTGATTTATCTGATTCCGCACTATTGGGGATAGACACAATCCGCCCGTAGAACGGCGCATTCAAAGGGGCGAATGAAACAAGTTCATCTGAAGTTTTGACCCTGAACATTGTGAGCGCAAACCCTGTATAAAATACAAATGCGATAAATAAAGCTCTTTTTACTCCGATTAATGAAAACGCAAGTAACAGCACAAGAATTAACATTGAAACACACGCAATAAGGATTTCTTTTTGAGAAAAATATGCAAAAATTCCGAGCATAAAAAATAAAGATGTAACAAACATCACAACATTACGATTTTGCAAATAATCATTTATTTTTTCTTTATTCATAATATAGATATTTATAATAGGAAACTACACCCGAATAGAATTATATAAACCTCACTTGCAAATTTAGCTTTATATAATTTTTACCATCTTTCTCATAAATGTACCCAAAATCATAGCGACTTGTACTCGGAGTTTCAAAACGTGTATTTTTGAATAAATAATCTCTGAAAGCATTACGATTATATATATGATAGCATAATACTTCGCCATCATCTCTTACAACTATATATCCGCCTGTTGCCTGAAATCTCCCGTTCCAAGGATTTGCCGCAGTCATACCTAATGCACAATCGGTTAAGAATGTCTTAACCTTATGCTCATAAAATTTTTGTTTTGAGGATATGTCAAATTTGCAGGGATTTATTTGTCGAACAAGAGGTGTCAATTTAGAAATTTTGCTACCTTTACCGGAAAAATATAATAAAATATATTCTGCCAAGATTTCGGGTAACATGGTATCAACCATTTGAAAATTTGCTTTGCAAGAAAGATGTTCCAACGCAAAAAATTTTATTTTACATCCTGCATCATAAATAGCGCTAATTTTGTCCTTTAATTTTGATTTTTTTGTCTCAATTGAATTTATTTTATTTATTTCATCTTTTGACAAATGTCCGACGATTTCATATGTAAAATTTGACGGCTTACCGGCATTAAATAATGTCGGGGACATTCCCAAATCCGATTTTATACTAAAGCAAAAAGTTTCATTACGAAAAGTTTTACAATCATGAAGAATAAGAGTTATGTCGCTTTTATCCATTGAATCCGCTTTTACTTTCGTGCATTTGATTACTTTCATAAAATTTTCAATATCGGGAACAGAAAATGTACTTTTTGATTCCTTTATGGCATTTAGTAAAACTCTTGCCTTTGTTTCAAATTCGCCTGCAGGCAATTGCAATAATATGTTACCGTATTCATCAACAATTTTTATAATTGTATCATCATTTATGTAATGCTTTATTTGGTCATTTTCTTTTCTTAAAATCTCAATTAAAGGATAATATAAATCTTCAATCTTATTTAAATCTGCATCAGCCGCATACAAAACTCCATCTCCCAATAATTTTAGGAAAACATAAAGTTCACTCCATTCACCTTTATTTTGTGTAATCATATTTAATCCTTAATAATCTTCTCAACCAAATTCTTTGCTGTTGCCTGTACGGCAGGAATTGCAACAGAATTGCCAAATTGTTTATATGCACTTACATCTGCTACCTCTATTTTGAAAGTGTCCGGAAAACCTTGTAAACGAGCCCATTCCCTAGGAGTCATTCTTCTGATACCTTTCCTGTTAACTTTTCCTTTAATATGAGTAACTGGAGTAAAATCTTTCAAACGATTATCAATAATCAGATTTCTTTCTCTGCCCATTCCGCCTGTTACAATAGTATTTGAAATACCATCCAAATCTTTTATTTCGTACCCGAAACCGTTACCCTTTGCTTCATTTCTCGCTTTATGTCTTTCCAAACATTCAAGATATGTGGTTGACAGATAATATTTTGCCGATACGGTATCTTTCTCCATAATATCACGTATTGTTTTTGTTGTATCTGTCGGCTCAGGATATGAAAAATCTTCCTCCTTTATTCCTAAATCAGGTCTGAAACCGACTATAAAAATTCTTTCTCTGTTTTGCGGAACACCAAAATTTTTGGCATTCATAATTTGAGGTTCGGGAACAATATAGCCTAAATCATTTCGCAATACATTTAATATTGTAGCAAGGGTCTTACCACCCCTATGATTGGTTAATCCTTTTACATTTTCCAAGAAAAATGCTTTAGGCTGTTTTGCTTTTATAATTCTTGCAACATCAAAAAATAATGTACCTCTTGTATCATTAAATCCCCCTCTTTTCCCCGCAATAGAAAAAGCTTGACACGGGAATCCGCCGACTAAAATATCATGGTCCGGAATTTCATTCTCATTTATTTTTGTTATATCTCCGTCAGGAATATCCCCGAAATTTAAGGCGTATGTTTGACGGGCTTTATCATCTATTTCAGAACTGAACACGCATTTGCCGCCTAAATTCTGAAATGCAATGCGCATGCCCCCGATGCCCGCAAACAGGTCAATAAACGTAAATTTTGTGTTTTTCTGTGCAGGGAACGGAATGTTATCGCTATGAAACATTTTTTTGAACAACAAGACTTGTCCCGTACTTAAATCTTTTTCTCGTTTTTTTTCTTTTTTTATATAATTTACACTCATAAGATACCCGTTTCTTTTTCAATTTTATTTACGCATTCAGGTAAATGTTTTTGAATATCTCTACCCCAAAATCGAAGAACTTTCCAGCCTTGTTTTTTGAGTATTTTATTTACAATTTTATCTCTTTGAATATTACTTTCTATCTTTTTTATCCAAAAGTCCTTATTTGATTTGATATCGTTTTTCCTTACTTCCCAGTTATACCCGTGCCAAAACTCGCTATCACAAAATATCGCAATCTTATATTTTGGTAAAACTATATCGGGTTTTCCCTCAAGTCTTGTATAATTTTTCCTGTAACGATACCCCTTATTCCATAAGGCAGACCTTAACATAAGTTCTATTTTGCTGTCCTTATTTTTGACAGCTTGCATATTCTTGTGTCTTTGTTCTTTTGTAAGTCTGTCCATATTAAAATTGTATACTAAATAATAAAATTTGGTCGAATTATAAAGATATATTATAATAAAAAAATCTTGAATAAAATATAAAAAAGTGATATAAAATTATAATACAGGGTAGGCAGGTACAAAAATATGAGCAACACTTTTTATATTGACGATTTTTTAAGACAGGCAGTAACCGTCGGAGCTTCAGATATACATTTGAGCGTTGGCGAACGCCCCGCAATCAGAGTTGCAGGACAAATTATGAGAATTAATCTTCCGCCGTTAACCGATGAAGATATTGATGCAACAATCCAAAGCATTGCGCCTGACAATTTAAAAGAGAGAATTTCAAGATTTTTTGATATTGATTTTGCGTATGAAATCCCTCATTTTTCAAGATTCAGGGTCAATATGAGCCACCAACTCGGAAAATGTGCACTCGTATTAAGGGTCATCCCTTACCACATCAAAGCTTTTGAAGAATTGAATCTGCCTAAAACCCTAGAGCATTTTGCCGAATTTAATAACGGTCTTGTACTTGTTACGGGTCCTACAGGTTCGGGGAAATCTACCACAATCGCATCTTTAATTGATTTTATAAATGAAAATTATGCAAAACATATTATTACAATTGAAGATCCCGTTGAATTTATATTTGAAAACAAAAAATCAATAATTTCACAAAGGCAGCTTTTAATTGATACTCCGTCATTTGCAGACGGTGTAAAATATGCCCTAAGACAGGATCCTGATGTTATATTTATAGGTGAAATCAGGGACAGAGAAACCATTGAAGCAGCGTTGAATGCCGCAGAAACAGGGCACCTTGTAGTTTCTACCCTGCACACAAATAATGCCGTTCAAACGGTTTCACGTATAGTAAACTTCTTTGAACCCGCAGAAAGAGGCTATATAAGCCAGCAAGTCGCAAACACCTTGAGAGGTACAATTGCTCAAAAATTAGTTCCGACGGTCGACGAGGATTCAAGATTACCGGCTCCCGAAATTCTTGTTGTTACTCCGCCTGCTGTTGACTTTATCGGAAAAGAAGAACTTGATAAGATATACGAACTTGTAAGGCAGGGCTCTTACGACAATATGACCACAATGAACATGTCTTTATACAAATTGTATGAAGACGGCAAAATCACTCAGGAAACCGCACTTTATTATTCTGATGCAAAACAGGAATTAGAGAAGATGATGAGAGGGGTTTACCACGGCACGGGCGTAAACAGAAAATATTAATATAAAAAATCCGAACAATAAAAAAGACTTGGGAAAAGATGCAAAACAATTATGTAACGGATGCTATTAACCTTAAATCCTACAATTTAAGTGAATCTGACAAAATTATAGTCATGTATTCAAAAAGCAACGGATTGATTAAAGGCATAGCAAAAGGAGTTAAAAAACCTAAAAGCAAACTGGGCGCAAGAATGGATTTACTTGTTGCCAATACCGTTATGCTGCATAAAGGAAAGACTTTTAATACAATTTGTCAGGCAGAAAGCCTTAATACATTTAAACAAACCCGAACCGATCTGGATAAAATCTTTTATTCAATGTATGTTGCAGAAATCGTGAATAACTTCGGACTCGAAAACGACCCCGGATCTGAAACGATTTATAACCTTTTATATAAAGCTTTGGAATATATTTCATCTTCAAAAAATAAAGTTGAAATCTTGCTGAATGTTATTAAATTTCAACTTCAAATGATGAAGTTATCGGGATTTTCTCTTGAATGGGATAATTGTTTAAGCTGCAGAAATAAAATCGGAGAAGAAACGATGTTTCTTGTGCCATATATCGGCGGGGTTATTTGCAAGAACTGTGCAGATAAAATTCCCTATGATAAAAAACAAATACACGCAAAACTCAGAGATTTTTTCAAAGCAATGTCTAATAATGATTTCGGCGCTAACGGCTATTATGAACAAAACGCAAACGAAAAAGTTTGTACGGTTACTTATGAAGTTTTAAAACAATATATAGAACAAAAATGCCCCCAAAAATTTAAATCATCTGAAGTTTTAGAAACATTATGTAGCTAAAAGCAGAACATTGCAGACAAAATCAGATATTTTTATGTATTTATTCTCGTCTTTTATTTTTTTTGTTGCAATACGAATTTTATTTTAATAATTGCCCATTTGGATATCTTTGTAATATAATGAATTTGTATTATTTTATTAAAAGACGAGGGTATAGGAATGGTTAATTATCCAGAAGTAATCACCGCTATGGCAACACCTATGAAAGCAAGAGGTGAAATAGATTATGAAAGAGTTGAAAAACTTACGCAGTATTTAATTGACAACGGTAGTGATGCTTTGCTTGTAGCAGGTACAACGGGGGAATCTCCGACTCTGACTAATGATGAAGAAAGAGAACTGTTAAGCACCGTAAAAACAGCAGCACAAACAAGAGCCAAAATAATTTTGAGTGCAGGCTCAAATTGCACAAAAACAGCCGTAGAATTTGCAAAAAATGCACAAAAAGAACAGGCTGATGCAATTTTATCCGTCGTTCCATACTATAACAAACCTAACCAGAAAGGGTTGGTTGAGCATTTTTCAGAAATCGCAAAGGCAACCGAATTGCCGATTATTTTATATAATATTCCGTCAAGAACAGGGATTACAATGGAACCCGCAACGGTTGCATATCTTGCTTCGACTTTTGATAACATCGTTGCGATTAAACAAAGCTGTCCCGATATGGATAAAATAACCGAAATGAAAAGACTTTGTCCCGAAGAATTTATTATTTATTCGGGCGATGACAGTTTGACCCTGCCTATGCTTTCTATCGGCGCACACGGAGTTATTTCGGTTGCATCTCATTTGTTTGGCAACGAAATTAAATCTATGATAAGAAACTTTAAAACAGGTAATGTTTTGGCTGCAAGAAATATGCACAAAAAACTTTATCCCGTATTCAAACAGTTATTTATGGTACCTAATCCGGTTCCTGTTAAAGCGGCATTAGAATATAAAGGACTGGCAGAAGAATACGTAAGAAAACCTCTGGTAACTCTTACCGAAGATGAAAAAATCATCTTATTCAGAGTTATAGATCAGGTTAAACAAGAACTTGAGGACGGCGAATAAATTTCCGACTACCGATTAAATGAGGGAATTTTCTCCGTAAATAAAAAACATAAAAGTACACATATATATAAGAGGGTAGAAAATTGAAAAACAAAATTATTATGTTCTGGGTAATTGTAGCAATAGTAATTGCATCAATAATTACTATCTGCAAAATCCCTACAAAATTGGGACTTGATTTGGTCGGCGGTTCAAGAATCATCCTTGAAGCTCAAACAACAAAATCAATTACCAAAATTACCCCTGATACAATGAACCGTTTACAAACGGCAATAGAAAAACGTGTAAACAAATTAGGGGTATCAGAAACTACTGTTGCTCAAGTCGGCGACAAAAGATTATTAATTGAAATTCCCGGTGTTATGGATTCAAAAAAAGCGGAACAAATTTTGGGTAAAACCGCACAACTTGAATTTAAACAACCTGTACTCGACAAAAACGGAGTTCAACAAAGAGATCCCAAAACTCACCAACCTTTATGGGAAAGCGCAGGTTTAACAGGAGAAGATTTAAAAGATGCTAATATCGGAACAAATCAGGCGGGGCAATGGACTGTTTCACTTGATTTCAACGGCAAAGGAGCTCAAACATTCGGCGAATTGACCGAAAAACTTGTCGGCAAACCGATGGCAATATATTTTGACGGAGAAGAAATTTCCGCTCCCGTAATTAACGAACCTATTTATGGCGGCAAAGCCGAGATTTCGGGCGGCGGCGATTCAGGATTTACTCCCGAAGAAGCAAAAAATATGGTTGATTTGTTAAAAGCAGGTGCATTACCCGTTCCTTCAAAAATCATTCAAGAAAACACGGTAGGTCCGACATTGGGTGCTGTTAGTATTGAGAAATCAAAAACGGCAAGTTTCATCGGTATCGGACTTGTAATGTTATTTATGCTTTTAATCTACAGATTACCGGGGTTGATTGCAGATATTGCGTTAGCCATTTACGGTATAATCTTATTCGCATTGTTTAAAGCTTTCGGCGTTGTATTAACGCTGGCAGGCATTGCGGGTTTCGTATTGAGTATAGGTATGGCGGTTGATGCCAACATTCTTATATTTGAAAGAACAAAAGAAGAATTAAGAGCCGGCAGAAATCTGTTTACCGCAATAAATTCCGGTTTTGACAGAGCATGGTCAAGTATTATCGATTCAAATATGACAACAATGATTACATGCGTTATCCTTTATTTCCTTGGTTCAACGGTTGTAAAAGGTTTTGCTCTTACATTGTTCATAGGTATTATCGTTTCGTTATTTACGGCAATTACCGTAACAAGAAACTTCATGCACTTAATCTTCGGTACGGGCGAATTGAAATACCCTGAATTATTCGGACTGAAGAAAGAAGAAATAGGGACTGCTTCCGTATTTGAAGAAACAAAACGTGAAAAAGCACGTTTTGGAATTTTAGACTAAGGTAACAAGAGGTATATAGAAAATGTTTAATTTTAATAAAAACGGAATACATGTTGTAAAATACAGAGTTCTGTGGATGTGTTTATCGGCCGTACTGCTTTTACCGGGAATTATTGCGATGATATATTCAATGATTACATATCCTACGCACACTCCCCTTAAAGTCGGTATTGATTACACGGGCGGATCTATTTTGCAGTATGAAACAAAACAAAACGTAGATAATAAAGCCGTCGGAAAAATTCAAACACAATTATCCGATGCGGGCATAACAAGCGCATATATTCAGGTATTAAAAAATACATCTAAAACGGAAAAAGATAATATGTCCATCATTTCCGTAAGAACCAAATTCATTGATGAAGGTTCCGAACAGGCAACAAAAATTGAAAAGACTATACAGAAAGATTACAAAGATGCTAAGCTTGTTCAATTCAATTCTGTCGGTCCGACATTGAGTTCAGATTTGTTCAAGATGTCATTTATCGCATTGTTGCTTGCAATTCTTGCAATGATTGCATACATTTCATTCAGATTTGAATTTAAATACGGCATATCGGCAATTTTAGGTTTAATTCATGACGTTGTATTTGTAACCGGTGTATTTTCAATACTGGGATTACTTTTCAATGTTGAAGTTGACGGTTTGTTCCTGACCGCAATATTAACGGTAATCGGTTATTCGGTTAACGATACGATTGTAACATTTGACCGTATCAGAGAAAACTTGAGATACAACGGCAAGAAATATTCTTACGGTGAAATCGTAGATGCATCAGTTCAACAAACAATTACAAGAAGTATCAACAATTCAATGACAACATTTTTGGCATTGGCTGCATTATATTTCTTCGGCGGATCATCAACAAAAGATTTCGTCTTGGCTATGATGTTAGGTGTAGTTATCGGTACTTATTCAAGTATATTCTTCTGCTCAATGCTTGTTGATTTCTGGACAGAAAAATCTCACGAACAAAAAAGACCTGCAATTGCAGAATAAGAAAATTACAAAATCATATAAAAAAACAGACTGCCTAATTTAAGACAGTCTGTTTTTTATTTCTTAGAGTTACATGTTTATGAAGTATATTCGTTCCAACCACCAATTGCCATTGAGCTCCAATCAACGCCTGCGGCATTTTTACGTCCATAACCGTCTTGAATTTTAACACCACGTCTTGTTAATTCTGCAGTAATTGCATCTTTTTGATCAGCGTTATCAGGATTATTTAACATTTTTAATAAAGCCTGATCACTTACATTTGTTAATGAGCCTTTAACAACAACTTCAGGTAACGTACTGCCATCTATTGGAGTATCATTACTTTTATTATTTTGTACTCCGATATTTATTCCTTGAGGTTTGGGCTGTGTTTTAGGGTTGGTTTTTGAAATACCGTCTTTTACCATTTGCTGCAAACGTGATTTTTGAGTTGTGATTGCAGATTGCAAACTTGAAATATTGTTTTTTGTATCTTCAAACAATTTTGTTGCAGAAGTCAAAGATTCCATTTTTTCTTGATGAGCATCTAATGCCTCACTTGCTGCCATAAATTTCTCATTTGCAGCTTCCTGCTTACCCTTAGCACTATCTAATTTAGCTTGTTCTTTATCAAGTTTAGCTTCAAAATCTTTAAGTTTATCTTTGTTTTGAGTTACATTTTTAGCTGCTGATTTCTTGGCTTTTTCTGCTACTTTTTCTGCATCAGCTGCTTTACTGTACTGTTCTTTTGCTTTTGTAAGTTGATTATTCGCATCTGTTCTGCAAGTTTCTGCATTCTGCTTAGCCTTTTGAGCTTCTCTCAATTTAGCTTGAGCCAAATTCATTTTTGCTTTCAATTGAGATTTTTGAGGTTCATTCGGAATAGTATTTCCGCTTGCATCAACTTTTGTATCAGGACAACTGTCATAAGCGGCTTTTGCATCTGCATAATCAGTTTTAGCGGATGTTACCTGCTTATCAGCACTATCAACAGCGGCATCCGCTCTATCTAATTTTGTTTTGGCACTATCAACTGTTGCCTGAGCATTTACAGTTGCATCATGTGCTTTTGTATAATTTTCAGTTGCCTGACTGTATTCTTTTCCAAATTGATCTGATTGAGCTTGAACCTGATCTCTGCCTTGCTCTGCCGCCTTAACTGATTGTTCTTGCGTACCGAGAGCCTGGCTTGCATCAGATTGAGCTTTTTCCAACGTTTTAGTTTGTCCTTGAAGGTTTGTTAATTGAGATTGTTCTTCAGATTTTGCAGTTTCGTATATTCCCTGTTCTGCAGATATTGAAGTCATTTTTGCATCAGCATCAGAAATAGCTGAAGTCAAAGTAGGAACATCGGTTGCATTTTCCATTGCTGATATTGTTGCCGAAACATCCGTACTTACGGGAACTGAAACGGCAGTCATAGAACCGAATGCATTATTAAAGCTGTCATTTAATTTTGTACTGTTAGAAACAGCACCTTGAGATTTTGCACCGCCGATGATACCCAAATCTCCGAGTGCTTTTAATACCGTCAAACCGACAGATGCAATAGCCATACCTTTTTCAAAGCTGCTCATACCTTGAGTAACATTTTGAGTATATGAAACACCTGAATATGACGGAACAGATCCACGATATCTTACGTTTGTACCGTTCAAAGCACGGCTCAATTGAGATGCGCTTGCGTATCTCGGAGTGCCGCCGCCTACACGGTTTGCGGGAGTAAAGAACAAATTGGTTCCATAAGTAGAATAGCCGTTTTTAACCATAGTTGCTGCAGAGCTCTTGTTTGCGCTTATATTTGCAGCAAGCTTAGCGGTACTAAAGTTGCTCTTTAGTTTTAATCCGCCAATATTCGGTTTTATCGGACTGAATCCCATAACTTTTGCTCTCTTATTTTTGCTCTCATATATATAAAAACAATCCAAAACCCTTAATTTCACATGCTTTTAGGTTTGTTACAAAAGTTAACAATAGGTATTTTTTAATTAATATTTCATTTTTGTAAAATATTTGTCCGAAAAGTTTAAATAATATATGATATAGGTATGAGTTTAGGGAAAATATTATATGTCGATGATGATAAATTGTTGACTTCAACTTTTGCAACCTTGATGAAAGTTGAAGGGTTTAATGACGTTGTGATTTACAACGACCCTAAAGAAGCGCTTGAATATTTGAAAATCGAGCAGCCTGATTTGATTATTTCAGACTTTTTAATGCCTGAAATGAACGGATTAGAATTTTTAAAAGAGGCGAAAAAATTATACCCCGAAACAAGCATGATTTTATTAACTGCCTATGCTGATAAAGAAAACGCCATAAAAACGATTAATGAAATCGGGGTTTATAAATATATTGAAAAACCCTGGGACAATGACGATTTGATAATAAATATCAAAAACGGCATTGAAAGAAGTCATTTACTTGCAGATTTAAGAGATAAAATTGAAAAACTTGAAGCCGCACAAAAAGAATTAAAAAAATATTCCGAGAAATTAGAGGACCTTGTAACAGAACGCACAAAAGAACTTAGCGTTGCTAACGATAAATTATCGGGAATTATAAATTACTGCGCAGACGGAATTATAATAATTGATTCAAAAGGTGTCATAGAGCAGGTAAACCCTGCAACAGAAAATATGACGGGACTTTGCGCCGACGCTCTTATCGGCAAATCTATTCAAGAAATTGCATACACCGATAATCCTTTGATGAACAAAGCTCCAAAGTCAGACATTGAAACTTCAATTTTAGGTCTTGCGCAAGATCAATCGGAATTTTTATTAAGAGATTTGTATATAAGAAATTCTTTAAGCGGAGAGTATATTCCTGCGGAAATCAATTTTGCTGCGCTGTCTGAGGGCAACAAATTTGTCGGAGTAATCAGAAATTTCACCGCACAAAAAGAGGCGGAAAGATTAAGAGATGATTTTATAGCAACCTTAACTCATGACCTTAGAACCCCGTTACTTGCGGCAATTCAAACTCTTAAATTTTTCTTGGATGGTTCGCTGGGTGAAATTAACGATCAACAAAGAGTCATGCTCACAACAATGGTTAAAAGCAACGAAGATCTGTTAGGGCTTGTTAATGCATTGCTTGAGGTTTACCGATTTGAAGGCGGGAAATTGAAACTTTGCAAGACCGTATTTGATGTTAATTCATTATTGAAACAATGCCATAAAGAACTTGCACCGCTTGCAGAAAAGAAAAATATTTTATTTAATACACATTGCGAACCTGACGGAGAAATTTTAATAGATGCCGACAGATCGGAAATTAAACGTGTAATGATGAATTTGTGCGGGAATGCAATTAACTATACAAATAAAGACGGAACAATCGATGTTTATTTAAAAATGCACGGAAAAGATTTGATGTTCTCCGTTGCCGATAACGGAAACGGTATTCCTAAAGAAGATATTCCGAATTTATTTAAAAGATTTTCACAGGGGACACACAAGAAACGCTCAACAGGAACTGGTCTGGGCTTGTATTTGTCAAGACAAATTATTGAAGCTCACGGCGGGAAAATTTGGGTAGAAAGTAAAGTTAACAAAGGCAGCGAATTTTCGTTTATTTTAACTGATGTTGCTGCTGCTTCAAGAGTAGGATAAAAATAAAATGGCTGATAAAAAAATTACGGTAACAATAGTAGAAGATCATGATATGACAAGAATGGGTTTGTCTTTTGCGCTCTCAAACAGCGGAATTATTGACGTTATCGGAACTTCTTCAGACGGTCTTGAAGGAGTTGAACAGGCTTTGAAATTGAACCCTGATTTAGTCATTATGGATATCGGCGTACCGACAATCGACGGGATTGAAGCAACCAGAAAAATTAAAAATGCCAATCCCGATATAAAAGTTTTGATGAACACTTCAAGAGATGATGAAAATGATATTTTGGATTCATTCTCTGCAGGAGCTGACGGATATATTACAAAAGGTGCAACGTCCCAACAAACAATTGATGCGGTCAAAGCCGTATCTGAAGGAGTAGGTTGGCTTGACCCCGCAATTGCAAGGATTGTTCTTTCAAATATAAGAAGAAATACCCCCGCACAAAATTCAAACCCTGAAATAAATTACCAAAAAGGTAAAAATTTATACGGCTTAACAGAGCGTGAAATGGAGGTTCTTGCACTTCTTGTCGAGGGTTTAAATAACCCGCAGATTTCAGAGAGGCTCGTCATTACTCTTGCGACAACAAAAACGCATGTACATAACATTTTGCAAAAACTTTACGTAAAAACCCGTGCAAAAGCCGTTGCGACCGCAATGAAAGACGGTTTGGTATAAGATTTTAAAAGATTTTAGAGAGCTTTATATATTTCTTTGAGCAACTTTATCTCTTACGGCAATTCCTGCTTTTACAGCACCCGTAAGAAGTAATGCGCTCAATAAATACGAACCCCATGCCAGAGCATTACCTTTATTTACCTTTTTAAGAAGTTCCGGAGTTAAGACTTTCTTTGCAAGTTTGCCGCCTCTTATGCTTGCCAATCCTTCTTCTGCCATAACGGGAACCATTGCGCCAAAGGTTATAACACCAGCATTATTTTTAATAAATGTCGTTGCTTTATCAAAGAATCCGTGAACCTTTTCACCCTCGGCTTTTTTATTTTTAAATAGCCCGACACCAAGAATAAGCGGAACTAATTGAGGAGTAAAATATCTTACTTTAAGAGCTTTTATAAGTTTAGACGAACCCGTAGAATTTAGTGCATGCCCCATTTCATGGAATGCCGAACCTGCAAGTTTGTTCATATTTACCATAATATCTCTTGTCATGGGATGGAAGAATGCATTTCTTCCTTCAACTACGGCATTAAAAATTTTGTCCAATTTTTTGTCCGGCGGATTTAAGATTTTTAAAAGTTTTTTAATTTTATAAAGTAACGGCATTTTCAAACCGTTTTTCATCATAGGTTTAAGTGCTTTAGGATTAAGCTTTTGAGGTTCTAATTTAGTATTTATATCAGTTATTGCAGCGAAATGAGCAGGTGATGCGGGTTTATTTTTGAATATCTTTTTGTATTCCTGCCATGCTTTTTTATATTCTTTCTTTTTTAATAATTCGCTGATATCTTGAATTGATTTTGCAGCTGAAGCATCTTTTTTTAAACGCCCCGCAACATAAGCAAGAGCTTTTTTATCAAACAATCTTCTGATTTGTTGTGCATTTTGTTCATTAACATCATGCAGATAAATTTTCTTTCCTTTTAATCCCGAATCAACCAGCGCTTTTTGTGCGGCTTTTTTAAGAAGTTTTTGTTCTTCGGGGGTAGTTGACTGCATTTTTGCTAAAAACAGTTTGCCATATGGCCGTGAAACTTTTGATGCGACCTTTTTAGCTCCTTTATAGGATAAGTATCCTGCGCCTGCGCCTAATGTGTAATTCTGAATGCTGCTATTGTCCATTTTTAATCCTTATATTTTGTTTTGTTGTATTTATTTAAGTCGGGACATGAAAAATTTTGCACTGTTTTGCTTGAATTTCTTAACATTCTTAAAAATCAATCGACCTACTTAAAATTGTTTTTTCTTAAAAAATAATATATAATATTTCTGTAATGAAAAAGATTTTTATAACAGCTGCCATATTAACTCTCGGGGTTTGCACATTTGCAGATACCCCCAAAACGAAAGCACTTAAATTTACAAATCCTTTTGGCAAAAGCGATTACAAGTCACAGCAGATAAAATATGAGTATCAGGTTCAAAAAGATGATTTGGAATATAAAAAAGATAACAAAATCATTAATCGTATTCCGTCAGGATATATGACAGAAGAAGAATACCAAAAACAATCCGAATACAAAGACCCTGCATCAATTGAATATCAGGTACCAAAAATTGAAGCTCAAGCAGATTTTAAATATGTTCCAAAGCCGTTATACAAAGTCGTAAAATACAATGATCCCCCCGGAGGAACAGAATTAGCTCTCGGCAAAAGATTGTTTTTAAAAAGACAAATAAACGGTCAGGGAATTGTTGATCCGCAGTTTATGCGAATGGTTTATCCCGCAATTTACTATTATAATGACTCTGCATCGGTAGCTTCAGATTTGTTTGTAATCCCACTAAATCAGCAGGATAATAATTTAACGAGAATTTTAAAAGCAAACGTCGGGCAAAGAAACCCCGAACCTATCTTATCAACCGACAAAGCAATAGATAATTATGCGGCTTTTCGAACCTTAACCCCCGTAGACTTTTCGGCTGACGGTTCTAAACTTCTTGCAAAAGAAAAACTCGGAAGTTCCGAAGACGGTATCTGGGCTACAAAAATTTATGTTTATGATTTCAAAACCGGTAAAAGCTATGACCTTTCCGCCGTACGTGATGCAATAATGTATTATTGGAAAGAGTATAAAGGTTTAAATTTAATCGAAAAAAGATGGGACATCTATCCTCTTGGCTTTGATGCGGGTTATCCCGACAGAGTAGTTGTTCAAGCTTACGCCTACACGGGTGCTGTTCCCGTATTTTTAGGAACTTGGAGCGTTGATTGTTACGGAGAGCAATCAAGAGTGGTATCATTGAATAAAAATTTTGCACCCAAAGTTAGCTCTAACGGCTATAAAATCGTAAAAGACGGCGTTGAAGAATATCAAACCGTCGTAAACGAAGAAAAAAATATGAAAAAACAGGATAAAGTAGCCGAAAAACAATACAAAGCCCAAGACAAAGAAAACGTAAAACAAATCAAACAGGATTATAAATATCAACTGCGAGAACTTAAAGCAGATTACAAAGACGAATACAGAGATAATAAAAAACTCCAGACATTTGCAGGTTCAACCGAAGGCACGGAACTTGAAAAAATGTACCATGATTATCAGGTTGAACAAACCCAAAAAGATATTGAAAAACTTCAAAAACAAATCGATAAAACCCAAAAACGAATTGATAAACAGGAACAAAAAATTCAAAAAGAAACAGATAAAACTCAGCAAATTATGGATTTACTTGTTCCGCAGCAGGACAATACTCAAACCCAAACAGACGGCGAAGAAGAATTTCATATCGATATTCCCGAGGACGGGGAATAACTTCTTGAAAAGATAGTGCGCTTGTGGTAGTATTTTTATGCTCATTTATTGCAGGTTGGGCATACTTGCCCAACAAAAAAACAGGTCAGGATTGATATCCCGACAAAAAATAAAGTGTGTAGGTTGGGCATATCTGCCCAACAGTAATAAACCAGAAAGAAGGACAAAATGTCAGAAGTCAGAGTAAGAATAGCACCGTCGCCAAGCGGAAACTTACATATAGGAACAGCAAGAACAGCTTTGTTCAATTATTTGTTTGCTAAAAAAAATAACGGAAAATTCATTTTAAGAATTGAGGATACCGATGCTTTAAGAACTCAACAAGCTTATGTTGATAATATTTTCGACAGTTTGAAAGCATTGGGCTTAAACTGGGATGAAGGTCCCGATATCGGAGGTCCGTACGGTCCTTATACTCAGTCTAAAAGATTTGATATTTATCCTAAATATATTCAAACACTTTTAGATAAAGGTTTCGCTTACGAATGCTTCTGCACCCCCGAAGAACTTGAAGCGGAAAAAGAAGAAGCCGCTAAAAATAAAAAAGCTTATGTTTATACAAGAAAATGCGTAAATTTAACTGAAGAAGAAAAAGAAAAATTAAGAGCTGAAGGCAGAAAACCCGCAATCAGATTTAATGTTCAAAAAGCTCAGGCGGCTTTCCATGATTCTTCAATTTTATCTTTTGAAGATTTGGTTAAAGGTCATCTTCACATGGACACAAACTTAATCGGTGATTTCGTTATTATGAAATCAAACGGTGCACCGACTTATAACTATGCTGTTGTAATTGATGATGCTCTGATGCATATAACACACGTTATAAGAGGGGAGGATCACATTTCAAATACCTATAAACAAATTTTAATTTATGAAGCATTAGGTTTTGAAGTTCCGAAATTCGGACATTTGGGAATGATTTTGGCTCCCGACAGAAGTAAATTATCAAAAAGACACGGTGCAACAGCTGTTTCAGATTTTGTTAAAGAAGGTTATTTGACGGAAGCTTTAGTAAACTTTGTCGCACTTTTAGGCTGGTCGCCGTCAGACGGTCAGGAAATCAAATCAATCGATGAAATCGCAAAAGATTTCAGAATTGAAGATTTATCTTCATCAAACTCAATCTTTGAATATGACAAATTGAAATGGATGAACAGCCATTATATCAAGATGTTACCGATTGAAGATTTGAAAGAAAGATTGAAACCGTATTTGACAATGTATCCGTTAGACGAATTAACCGATGCTCAATATACAAAAATGGTTGAAATTACCCGTGAACCGTTAACATTGTTATCAGATATCACGGATGCGGTTCCGTATTTCTTCGGTAAAGACGTTAAAATTGAACCAGATGCTCAAGCAAAAACTCTTGATACCGAAGTTTCTCAATCTGTTTTGAAAGATTTTGTTTCAAAAGCTCAAGATTGGGAATGGACTGAAGAAAATCTTGAAGAAAAATTGGCACAATTCAGAGCCGATTGGAAAGCAAATGAAGGCATCAAACCTAAAGTTACAATGTGGGCGATCAGAGCGGCTGTTACAGGCAGAACATGCGGCGCTGATATGGTTGGTATACTTGAAATCTTAGGCAAAGATACAAGCTTATACAGAGCTAAAAAAGCAATAAAATAATAATTACAATAAATAAAATTTAGGAACTTATATGCAAAGTTACAGTACAATAAGAATTACCGCCATAGCAAAATTCGGAAATAACTTGTTAGCGAAATAACAACAAAAACGGTCATTGTTTGAGCGTTAGCGAGTTTGGCCGTTTTAAGGTTGAGCTTAGAAGTTATAAGAGAATTTTGCGTGCGGGGGCTTTTGTGAAACTTTTTGCCTAAAAAGTTTCCGCCGTCTGCGTAAGACAATAATAATAAAATACTTATTTTGTTTGGCGTTGACTTTAAAGGCCGGATTGTTGCCTTGGAATTGCTTTTTCTCGGGCAAGTTGTTCGCTGCGGGCTTTTGCATGCTCGCAAAGGCATAACTTGCAAAAATTTACTGTAATTTAGTATATAGTTACGTACAATAAAAGAGCCGTTTGTTGTTATTTAAAAACCTTTTTCAAGGGCAAACAACAGACGGCTCTTTTATTGTATACGTTAATCTCTTTTAGGTTTTTCCGTTTTTAACAGAACAACAAGCGGAATCATCAAGAATGTTAGCAATGCGCACAAGGCGAATAAATCAGATATTGCCATAAGTTTTGATTGGGTAATCAACTGATGATAAAGCGCAATATTTGCTTTTTTAGATGCGATAACTATTTCGCCGTGTCTTAAAAATGCCGTTTTTAATGCGTTAAAATGTTTTACAAAATTGTATGAATAAATGCTCATATTTTTTACAAGATAAGTTTGATGAACCTGCCCGAGGCTAATTATCCAGCTTGAAGCAAGCGACGTTGCCATAGACCCCGTTACGCATTTACTTAAACTGTGAATCCCTGCGCCCGACGGTATTTGGTCTTTTGGCAAAGACCCTAAGGCAATACCTGAAACGGGAACTAATGCCGTTGCAGATCCTAACCCGAATAAAATGTTAGATAAAACAATCCAATTCGGATCAACTTGCAAGTTCAAATCCGTACAAAGAGAAATTGAAATTCCTAATACAAAAAATCCTGTTGCAATGACATACCTGACATCATACAAATTGCAAATTCTGCCGATGAAAAACAGTATTACTACGGCAAAACCTCTGGTTGAAAGCGCTAATCCCGTATCAGATGCCGTATAATTCATCAAACTTTGGTAAAATTGCGGCAGCAAAATCATCGTGGCGCAAACCATCATGTTAATTAATACACCCAAAATTGTACCTATAACAAAGTTTGAATCTTTAAATACTCTCAAATTGACAATAGGTTCTTTATTTTCAAGTTCCCATACAATGAAACTAACCATCATGCCAAGAGAAAATACCGAAAGCCAGTAAATCCATCTGCAATCAAACCAGCCGTATTGCTGACCTTTGTCTAACACTACCTGCATTGAAAATAGCCACAAGATTAAAAATATAACGCCAATAAAGTCGACATGTTCTTTTTTCTTGGAATGCGTTGTATCTTGGACAACCATCGGAATTAAAATTAATGACAATATGCCGATAGGGATATTTATTATAAAAATCCACTGCCATGAAAGGTTATCGACTAAAAGTCCGCCGACTGTCGGTCCCATAATTGACGATACCATAATTGAAAATATAAATACCGCCATAGCATCTCCCCTGCGATTTGCGGGGTATTCCTGTAATAAAATCGACTGCGATAGAGGCATCAAAATTCCGCCCCCGACACCTTGAATAATTCTTCCTAAAATCAGGATTAAAAGGCTTGGCGCTAACGTACAAACAATTGACCCGATTGTAAAAATTGCAATAAATATTTCCAAAAACTTTAAACGTCCGAGTTTTCTCTCAAGCCACCCTGTCAACGGTAAGAATATACCGTTTGCTATCATATAGCTTGTAACAACCCATTTTGCCTCATCAGTTGTAGAACCGAATGCGCCCGCAATATGTGGCAGCGCAACGTTAGTCGCACTTGTTGCAAGAAATGCGAAAAATGTCGGCATAACTACAACGAGTGATAACAGCCACAACGGGGCTTTTTTAGGATTTACTTGTTCGTTTAACAGTTCCATATTATGCTTTCTTATTTTTTTTGCGGTGCGTTGACAAACGCACCCTACATTTTGTCATTCAGAGCTCCGACGAAGCGAAGAATCTTTTTGTCGGGAAAGTATGCCCAACCTGCTTTTGCATTTATTGTGGAGATAGCTATCCCGACCTACATTATTTACCCTCGCCACTTGAGGGAGAGAGTAGAAATTCAATCAGAGTGCGAAGCACAATGATTAGAATTTCGGGTGAGGGGTATAGCCCCAATTTTTACGGTGCGCCGGCTAGCGCACCCGACCTATAGACTTTAATCTTATCTGATTTTTACTTTCGGTACTACTGACATTCCGGGAGCAATTGCATATTTAGAAATATCTTCTTTAAATACAATTTTAACGGGGATTCTCTGTACGACCTTGATATAACTGCCTACGGCGTTTTCAGGCGGGAACAAACTCGATTTTGCGCCTGATGCCAATTGCAAACTGTCTACTTCACCTTTGAATTTCTTCCCCGGATAAGTATCAATCTTAATTGTTACGGGCTGCCCTTTTCTCATTTTGCCGACCTGAGTTTCTTTAAAGTTAGCAACAACCCAGATTTTGGGCGATACAACAGCCATCAAAGGTTGTGCTTTGTTTACGTAATTGCCTTTTTCAACCGCACGGGACGATACGTAACCGTCTTGCGGAGCATATATTTTTGTATAAGATAAATCTAATTTTGCTTGTGCAAGCTGTGCTTCAATTTTATCTATATTAGCACTTGATGCCTTATCTTTAGACTGCGTTGATTTTAACATTGCAGCCGTTGCATTTTTCTTTTCAAGAGCCTGTTTGTAAGCGGTCTCGGCTTCATCATATTCTTGCTTTGTACACAAGCCATTCGCTTTCAATTTTTTATAGCGGATATAATCTTTTTGGGTAAATTCCAAATTTTTGTTTACATCTGCCAAATCGGCACTTGATTTACTTATATCACTTGTTGATACATCTTTATTTGCTTTTGCCTCATTCAAAGCTCCCTGAAGTTCGTGAACTTTATTTTGATAATCTCGAGGATCAATTTCTAACAAAACATCACCCTTATGAACAAAATCGTTATCGTCAACATTCAAGGCTATAACCTGTCCTGCGACCTTCGGAGCAATTTGAATAAGCCTGCCTTCTACAAAGGCATCATCCGTACTTTGATAACTCAAAGAATTAATAAATGAATAAAGACCTAAAACAATGAAAAATATTACAATCCCGAAAGGAATTAATACTCTTTTTTTCATATATTTTTTAATCTTCTTTTTTCTTCTTTTCTTTAATACAAGTTCGGCTTCTTTTTCAAATAAATCTTTTTCATTCTTAGTTTTCTTTACCATATTTACCTTCTGATTCTCCTCTTTTTGGGGTTAAATTTTCTTTAATTTTTGATAAAACTTTTATGCATGTATACATATCGTCCTGCGAAATCCCTTTTAAATAATTCTTGCGGGATTCCAACATTACGGGGGTAATTTTATTTCTTACATCTTTTCCTTTTTCCGTAATAGTGATTATATTGGCCTGCTTGCCGTTTTCATTTGTCGGGGTTTTTACAATAAGACCTTTGTCCTCCAATACGGAAATTATTCTTGCCATGTTGGATTTATCTTTATATAACAATTCACACAGCTTATTCTGGTTTAAATTTTCATCATCTTTTATCATGTTTAAAACAAGATATTGCTCTGGGGTAACTTCAAAATCATGCTTTGAATACAAATCCAGATTATGAACTTTTATTGCTCTGCCTGAAGCTACGATTGCATTACCTATTAAATTTGAAAAAATTTCTTTTAACATAATACTTCCTTACAGTTATTATGATAACCAATAAAAATATTTTTGCAAGTGGTAAACCATAATACAGACACAGCCTTTATTTTAGTGTAAAATTTTACATTTAATTATTTTATGTTATTATAATAACAAAGGAGTACCCCTAAAATGAAAAAATTATTATTTATATTATTATCTTTTACCCTGATAATTTTACCCGCAAACGCAGATAATACGGGTTATTTAAATCTTCCGTTCTGGAATAAATTTAACGACGAAACATTAATAAATAATTTGATGAATGTTTATCAAAATAACCATGATTTAAAAGCAGCAGTAATCAAAGTAAACGAAGCTAACAGAGTAGTCAAAATGGCATTTGCAAACGAACTGCCGCATATCGGTTTCGACGGTTACGTCGGTGAGATATTTAATTCATCAGATGAAGTTTTCGGCGACATAAGAATCCCCGATTACACAGAAATGCATTACTTATTGCCTTTGACAATGAATTATGAAATAGATATCTGGGGCGAAAACAGATTAAAAACAAAATCAAAACAAAAACAATTTGAAGCGGTTAAAGAAGACGAAAGAGCCGCATATATCTATATAACCTCGGCTTTTGCAGCTGATTATTTTAATTTAATAAGAACGGATAAATTAATACAGTATCAAAAACAGCAAATAGATTTGCAAAATCAAATAATCAAAGCTTATGAAACCCGTTACAAATTAGGAACCGCAACATTATCAGACATTGAAAATGCTCAAAAGAATTTAACCTATGCAAAAGAAGAATTACAAAAACTTCTCGAGCATCAGGACACTTTAAAAAATCAAATGTCGGTACTTTTATCGGACAAGTCATTCGGAGATATTCAAAGAACAGATTTTGACAAATTGAATATCCTTATTACAATTCCTGATTCAATAAAATTTGAAGTATTGGACAACCGTCCTGACAGAGTAAAATCCGAACTTGATTTGGAGCGCATAGGAATTGACGTTAAGGTTGCACGCAGAGATTTGCTGCCGAAATTTATAATTTCGGGCAACATCGGGTTTAACATGTACTCAATTTCAAGTCCGCACAATTTCCTTGCAGATTTAGGTATCGTTCCTACTTGGGATTTATTTATGGGCGGAAGAAAAATTCAGATGTTGAAATTGCAGAAAGATAAATATGATGTTGCTATTGAACATTATGAAAAAACGATTTTAACTTCAATTCAGGAATCTAACGATGCTCTTTATTCACTAAAAACGGCAGGAAAAATAAATTCAATCACAAATGACAGGTTAAAAACCGATGAAAGAGAATTATTAAGAACCGAAATAAGACAGGATGCAGGTACCGCAGATAATTTGGATTTACTTTTACACAAACAAAGATTGCTGACTTCTAAAATGCAAACGGTATCAGCCAAAACAAACGAAATTATTTCGGGAATAAATTTGTATCAGGCACTTGGCGGAGCTGATTTTACATCAGCGGAAAATCTTTAGAAATCTCTGGGTTTAACACCGTTAACCCAGTTTTCTTCGATTTTTTCCAAAGAAATTCCTTTAGTTTCGGGCACACAGAAGTATACAAAAATTATACATAATATTGAAACTAAGCCAAACATTGAAAATGTCCAAGCACCGCCCAATCTGTTAAGCAAAATCGGGAAACTTGCAACAACAAAGAAGTTGAAAGCAAAGTTTGAAACCGTACAAATGCTCATTGACATTCCTCTTATTTTCAGAGGGAAAACTTCTGATACGATAATCCAACCGACAGGTCCCAGACTCATTGCGAAAAATACAATATAAGAGATTAAACTTCCGACAGCTACCCATTTTTGAGTATCGCCGAGCATTCCCGCAAAATGATAAGATAACCCAAGAGCAAACAAACTCAATGTAATACCTGTCAAACCGAAATACAACAAAGGTTTTCTGCCCAGTCTGTCGGTAAAATATATTGCAACAATCGTCATAAAGAAGTTAACAAGTCCTATACCCGTTGTTGCATAAATTGCCGTAATATTGCTGTCAAATCCCGCAGATTTAAATATAGTCGGAGCATAGTAAATAATTGTATTTATACCCGTACAAATCTGTGCAAACATAATTCCTATACCGACAATAAACGGCATAATCATGTATTTTTTAAATTCAAATTTTTTGCTGCCCGCATTACTTTTCCTGATGGTAGATTTAATTTCATTAATTTCTTTATCGGGATCATCATCGGGCTCGATTTTTTTGAAAACCTGCTTTGCTTCTTCATCTTTTTTCTTGCTGACAAGCCAACGGGGAGTATCTTTCATAAAGCACATTCCGACAAATAATATCGTTGCGGGAACAACCCCTGCAAATAACATTAAACGCCAATTAAGCGCAGTATTTGCAAATGCCGCATTTATAAAGTACGAGAATAAAATTCCCGCCGTAATCGCCCATTGATACAAAGAAACCAGAGTTCCTCTCATTTGTTTGGGAGAAATTTCAGATAAATACAACGGAACAACGAAATTAACTATTCCGACAGCCAGTCCTACAAAGACTCTTGATACAATTAAAACTATAACATTCGGTGCAAAAGCGCACATTACAGAGCCCAATATAAATATAACAGCCGTCGACATAATGATTTTTTTACGTCCGAAAACATCAGCAAGTATTCCGTTTGTAGCAGCCCCGATAACTGCACCTATTAAAACGGCACTGACAACAAGCCCCTGCAATGTATCGGTTAAATTCCACGATTCATTTATATATAACAATGCGCCTGATATTACCCCCGTATCATACCCCGAGAGCAATCCGCCCAGAGATGCCATTATAGAAATAATATACAGCCACAAATGTTTCATACCCGACTCCTTTAATTTAAATGATGCATAGGTACAGTATAACATATATTGATAAGTCTTTGCAATATAAGCACTCAAAAAAAAATAAGAATTTGTTTTGCCAAATCAGTATGCTTATCATATATTATAAAAGAGAGGTATGAATATGAATAGCAAAGAAATTATTAAACAGGCAGAAAAAGCCATTTCAAAACAGTTTGAAATAATAGACGAAATAAGAGATTACAATCAGGAAAAAGTTTTGCAGGCGTTTTGCGATAACAAAGTTGCACCCGAACATTTTTATACGGTTTCGGGGTACGGACACGACGATTTGGGCAGATTTGTTCTTGATAAAGTATTTGCTCAAGTGTTTAAAGCAGAAAAAGCAATCGTGCGTATTCATTTTGTATCGGGCACACACACTCTTGCCTGTGCTCTTTTCGGAAATTTAAAGCACGGCGACAAACTGTTATCCGTTGCGGGAACTCCTTATGACACAATGCAGGAAGTTATCGGAACAATGGGTGATGAAGAAACAAAAAATTCTTCCCTAATCGGTAACGGAGTTTTGTATGACGAAGTTCCTCTTATAAATAATTCCGAAATTGATTTTGAGGGGATAAAAAATAAAGTAGACGATTCTACCACAATGGTCTTAATCCAAAGGTCAAAAGGCTATTCAACAAGGAAATCTTTAACAATAGATGTTATAGAAAAAATTTGCAAAATCGTAAAATCAAAAAATCCGAACTGCATTTGCTTTGTAGATAACTGCTACGGAGAATTTGTGGAAGAAAAAGAACCGTTGGAAGTCGGCGCAGATTTAATCGGCGGTTCATTAATCAAAAACCCCGGCGGCGGAATAGTAGAAGCAGGCGGATATATTGCAGGAAAAGAAATTTATGTAAACAGAGCCGCAAATCGCTTGACAGCTCCGGGGATAGGAGATGAAGGCGGTGCGATGTTTAATCAGCACAGACTGATTTTTCAGGGTTTATTTATGGCTCCGTCGGTTGTATCGGATGCGGTTAAAGGCGCAGTTTTGGCTGCAAAAATATTTGACGAAATCGGATACAATTCACTCCCCAAATATGACGAAAAAAGAACCGATATTATTCAAAATATAACTTTTGGCAAAGCAGTATTGTTAGAACAATTTTGCAGAACAATTCAATCCTTGTCGCCCGTAAATTCTTACGTTACACCAATTCCCGAATATGTTCCCGGTTATGAAGATAAAATTATTATGGCAGGCGGAACATTTATCGAAGGTTCTACAATCGAATTATCGGCAGATGGCCCGTTAAGACCGCCTTATGTAGCGTATATGCAGGGCGGGTTAACTTATGCGCATGTAAAAATTGCGCTTAAAAAATTCTTAGACAAAATAAACGAAACAAAAGACTAAAACTTTTAAATATATTGCCTAATCAAATTTCAAACCGTTATTTCTGATGTATTCTTCATACAAATCAAAACGGCGTAATTTGGTTCTTGTTATTTGCTGCTGCAAACGAAACTGCGCAATCTCTTTATGATTGCCGTTTAGCAATACATCAGGAACTTTAAGCCCTCTGTATTCACGAGGTTTTGTGTACTGCGGATATTCAAGAAGTCCGTTGGAAAAACTATCTTCCTGCGCAGATTCTATTTTCCCCAAAGTTCCGTCTAATTTTCTGCTCACGGCATCAATCAGGCACAATGCAGGCAATTCCCCGCCCGTTAAAACAAAATCTCCGATTGAAATTTCTTTGGGCTTTATTATATCTCTTATTCTTTCGTCAAACCCTTCATAATGCCCGCAAAGCATAATGATTTGTTCATTTTTTGCCAAATCACACACAAGAGTTTCATCAAGCGGTTCACCCTGCGGAGAAAGCATTACCGTAACGGATTTTTCTTTCTTTTCTATGCTTTCATACGCATCGACATAAGGCTGAGGCGCAAGAACCATCCCCGCTCCGCCGCCGTATGGAGTATCATCGACCTTTTTATGCTTATCGAGCGTAAAATCTCTCGGGTTTACCGTATGCAATTCAAAAACGCCCGCATCTTTTGCACGTTTCATAATGCTGTATTCGCAATAATCTTCAATAATATCAGGGAAAAGTGTCAATACATCAAAAATCATTCCAACAAGCCCTCAATATTATTTATGTATATTTTTTTATTCTTAATATCCACATCAGGAACAATTGCTTTTACAAAAGGTATAAGGCAAATATGCTTTGTATGGGTTTTAACGGAGAGCAAATCCGTTGCTCCGTTATTTGAAACCCCAATGACAAACCCGAGGCTTTCACCGGTTTCTTTATTAATAACACCCATCCCGACAAGTTCATCGATTAAAAACTCATCTTCATCAAGATTGTCCCTTATTGTAGATTCTTCCACAAAAAGTATTTGACCCTTTAACGGGATAATATCATTAATAGAATTAATGCCTTTGAATTTCACAATAAGAAAGTTTTTATTTGGTCTGACGGAAGAAATTTCAAATTCATTATATCGGTTGTCGTCTTTTATAAAGACCTTTTCCAAAGACATGAAAAAATCCTGTCGATTTTTAGAAAAACCGACTTTTGCTTCGCCTTTAATTCCATGAAAATTTAAAATCTTGCCGACAGAAACATATTTACTCATAACTAAGCTTCTGACTCAGACTTTTTAGGTCTTCCTCTTTTCTTTTTAGGTTCTTCTGTCGGAGCCTCAGCAGCTTTTGCATCATCTGTTTCAGCAGGCTGCGGCGACGGTTTTTCTTCCGCTTTTGACTCTGCAGCTTTTTGAGCATCTTTTTCAGCTTTTTGCTTTTTAAATTCTTCGGGAGCATCAGGTCTGTCTTGGTTCCATCTGTCAAGTCCCATTTGTTTTCTGACTAAACCGATACCGACGTGAACCCTCCATTCATCCATTTTCAATTGAGCCGCAATAATTTTATGGCAACCTATCGGAGGCAGCGGCAACAACGGTTCATAAAGAGTTTTAATAGCATTTAACTGATCCGGAGTAATTGCCAATTTACGTTTCGGGTACGGCAACTTCGGCAACATCATCTTTTGTCTGATTAAATTAATACCGAAAAATACTTTTCGCGGCTCCAAACCTATTTTTTCACCGATTACTTCATGAGCATCAGGGTTAGGCAGCGGCAACATTAATTTATAGAGCAATTCAATTTGTTCAAGCTGCTCTTTGCTGACTAACAACGGCTTAGGAGCTTTGTTCCTGTTATTCGGACGTCTGTTATTAAATCTGTTGTTTTGAGGACGTCTGTTATTGTAGCCGCCTTGTGTTCTGTTATTGTTATAAGGTCTGTTATTATTGTAACCGCCTTGAGTTCGATTGTTGTTATAAGATCTGTTATTGTTGTAACCGCCCTGACGATTATCCCTGTTGTATCCGCCTTGTCTGTTATCTCTTTGATAACCGCCCTGACGGTTGTTGTAATTATTCTGACGGGGTCTGTAATAACCTTGGTTATTGTTATTATAGTTGTTATACTGTCTTGGCGGACGGGGTCTCTCGTCATCTCCGCCGGCAGAATAACTGCTGTAGAATTGAGGAGCACTCCCTGTTGAATAATTTCCCGTAGAAGAATGCTGCTGTTCGGAAGATTGCGCAGGTTTATTTTCGCCCTCCGGACTATCAATCATCATTTTCTTATCAGGATACAAACAATCGGGACAAATAACTCTTTTGGGATTCTTAGTTTCAAACTCACGACCGCACTTAATGCATTTGTTTACATACATAATAAAAGCCTCTTAATTAAAAAATAAAAATTCTAATATTTCAAAAATACTAAATAAAATTCCTCTCAGTATAAATCAATTCAAAACAAAAATTCAAACTTATATGTAAATTATAACATGTTTTTAAATAAATGTAAAGCCCCCGACACAAAAACTGTTAACATTTATATCAATCATTGGAGATTTTCCAGCCGTTGTTTACGGTTTTTGTAAAGCAGCCTGCCGCATAATCTACTACTGTTTTGCCTTTTTCCCTGTGCATATTGCAATGTGAAGTTTCGTCATCCAAATCTTTTAAAAAACCGTCATTCGTAATATACATAACAAAAGTATCAACACCTGTTATGTTAGGACTTTTTGCGCCGTTTGCATCGACTATGACTTCGGTAACTTTTGCTGTCGGATCATAATACATACAGATAGCAGCATCATTGTTCGTTTTTATGCAATAGAATTTTGACGGAATTGTACCCAAATTAACTTTTTTAGGAGTTCTGTATTTTTCTCCGACACAGGCTTTTGTTCCGCCCGTACCGCAGTTAACTTTTGAATGCCTGAAATAATTATTCAAAAAATATTGAGCGCCTTGTTTTTCGTTAGATGTTTTAACTCCCGCCGAAGTGTAATAAAAACCTCTTTCGGTATCGGTTGCTTCTTCACTAAAATCCGTAGTAATCGTATCGTTGGATCTTTCATCGGTAATAATGGATTGAACGGCATCGGTAATCAAAGAACAGGTCTTTTTCAACTGTGTTCCGTAAACTTTATTTCCGACTGTATTAAATAATATGGGTATTACAAGTACGCTTATCAACCCTACGACTGCAAGAGCACACAAAACCTCAAACAGCGTAAAGCCTTTTTTTAAAGTCATTTTTAGCCTCCATTTGCAGCCGAACCGCAGCTGTTAGGAATTTTCCAATCATTTTCGGCGGTAGCTTTAAAACATTTAGCCTCATTTGTAGCAGAATCTCCAATATCCGTAACATAAGAGCAATCTTTATCAAGACTAAATTCAAACAAATCTTTGCCCGCCATATTCGGTCTTGTTTCGGTTCCGTTTACGTCGGTAATAAATTTAAAGCCGTCATCTGTTGTTGAAATGTATAAAACAGCACTATCGGGAAGCTGCATTGAATAGCCTTTACCCGAAACTTCTTTACCCTCTTTCATCAATTTGAAATATTTTTTCAACGTATCATCGCTGATTGATTCATATACAGATGTTTCGTTTACGCTTGAAACATTTTCTTCTACAAGCATACGTTCACAACCGTTTGTAGCGATACCGTAAACTTTTTTAAGTTTTGCTTCCCATACATTCCTTTGATAGTTCATCATAAGTGTAGGGATAGTCATAGCAGCAACCGTGCCGATAATTCCCAACGTGATAAGAACTTCGGCAAGAGTGAATGCACGTCTTTTATTATAACCTCTATAACCAAACATATTAATCCTCCGATTTTTATTAATTATACAATATTTTCAAAAGATATGCAATATTATGAAAATTTATTGTATAAATTTTTTGTTTAATATAAAATGACCTTGTATAAAAAGGTAAAAAGAAGGAGTGTTATTATGTCAAGAAAACCTATTATTGCAGGAAACTGGAAAATGAACCTTTTGCAAAGCGATGCTAAAGCTTTATTTGACGGCATAAGTTCATTTGTATCAAATTATACTGCAACTCAATTGCCTACGGTTATTATCGCACCTGTATTTACTTCATTAAATCAGGTTCACGCAATTCCTTGTGATTGCGGCTGCGGTGGCAACAAATTATCAATCGCAGGTCAAAATTGCCATTGGGAAAAATCAGGCGCTTATACAGGCGAAGTTTCCGTTGAAATGTTAAAAGATGCAGGTTGCTCTTATGTTATCATCGGTCATTCCGAAAGAAGACAATATTTCTCTGAAACAGATGAAATGATTAACAAAAAAGCAAAAGCAATTTTAGCAAACGGTTTAATCCCGATTATCTGCTGCGGTGAAACTTTAGAACAAAGAGAATCCGGTGTAACCGATACTTGGCTTGCATCTCAAATAAGAGCAGCTTTAAAAGATATTTCATCAGAAGATGTTGCAAAATCAGTTATCGCTTATGAACCTATCTGGGCTATCGGAACAGGAAAATCATGCGATGCTCAAGAAGCAAACAGAACAATCAAAATGATTAGAAAAACCGTTGCCGATGTTGCAGGTCAAAGTGCTGCAGATTCAATCAGAATTTTATACGGCGGTTCTGTTAAACCCGCAACGATTGAAGAACAAATGTCTATGTCAGATATAGACGGAGCTTTAATCGGCGGCGCATCATTAAAAGCTGACAGTTTTAACGAAATTATTGAAAAAACAATGAAAGTTGCTGCTGTTTAAGTTTTTAAATAAAATATACTTTTTAAAAAGCCTGTTGATAAATTTTGTCAACAGGCTTTTTATTCAGCATAAAAGAGAGGCGCTTAAAAAATATTTAAGCGCCTCTTTTAATTTTTTAAATTGACTTGTTTTTCAATACCTTTCTAAAAGATATCTACTTAGCAAGTTTTTTAACGGCAAGTGTTAATCTTGATTTCTTTCTTGCAGCGGTATTTTTGTGCAAAATACCTTTAACAACAGCTTTATCGCATAATTGATAAACTTTAGACAATGCTGAATTTAAAGCTTCTTTATCTTCGCCTTGAGCCAATTCTAAAACTTTTTTAACGGCTGTTTTAATTGAAGATTTCCAAGCTACGTTCTTTTGCCTGTTTGCTTCTGCAATTAACACTCTTTTTTTAGCAGATTTAATATTTGCCATTTTATTTTACCTTTCATCTTGCTGCGGTTAATGACTCCGCAAAATACTCAAAACTATTGAGGACGTGAGCAAACTTATTAAAACTCAAAAAAAACTTTTTTGCAAGCCGGTTTATAAACTTATGAACTTTTATAACAAGTCCATTTGCATTAAGTCATGTTTATAGTATATTATTAGTGGTTACACTTGCTTGATAGGTTTTGCCCTAGTCAGAAATATAAATTTTTGATGGAGCGGTGTTTCCCGTAGTACAATACATTTTAAACAAAAAAGGAGAAAAAAGATGCCAACAGCTTCTATGATTGAACTTTTGGAATCAGGTGTACATTTCGGACACCAAACACAAAGATGGAACCCCAAAATGAAACCGTATATCTACGGTGCAAGAAACGGGATTTATGTTATTGATTTAAGAAAAACCTCTGTATTGCTTGATGAAGCATACGAAATGGTTAGAGATTACGCAGCAAAAGGAAAGAATATTCTTTTTGTAGGTACAAAAAAACAAGCTGCCGAAGTAGTTGAAACCGAAGCAAAAAGATGCGGTGCTTACTTCATCAACAGACGTTGGTTAGGCGGCATGCTTACTAACTTTGAAACCATCAGAGGCAGAGTAAATAAATTAAAAGAATTAGAAGAATTTATTGAAAACGGCTATACCGAAAAACTTCCCAAAAAAGAAGTTGCTCAAATCAACAGACAAGTTGCAAAATTGTCTAAGACTTTGGGCGGTATTAAAGAAATGAGAGGATTGCCTGAATTAATCTTCATTATCGATCAGGAAAAAGAAGATATCGCTATTAAAGAAGCAAACAAATTAGGTATCCCCGTTATCTGCTTAGCTGATACTGATGCAAATCCTGACGGAATCGATAAAATTATCCCGGGCAACGATGATGCTATTCGTTCAATCCAATTGATTACTTCAAAACTTGCAGATGCAGTATTAGAAGGCAAACAATTGAGAGAAAACAAAGCTAACGAAGCTAAAAAACTTCAAAAAATCTCGGCTGAAGATGCAGGCGTAAGCGCTGAAGAAGTAAAGGCTGAAGAAACAAAAGAAGAAGCAAAAGCATAGTTAAAAGTTTATAAGTTTATAAGGTAATAAGTTTATAAGTTATCATCAAGTCTTTAGAAATTTCTAAAATGCGTGTAAGCGCTGAAACAAACTTATGGACTTATAAACCTATAAACTTATGAACTCCAAAATAAATAAGGAGAATTAAAAAAATGAATATTACGGCACAAATGGTAAAAGAACTCCGTGACAAAACAGGCGCAGGTATGATGAATGCTAAAAAAGCACTTGTTGAAGCTGACGGAGATATGGAAAAAGCAACTGAAATTTTGCGCCAAAAAGGTATTGCATCTGCTGAAAAGAAAATGGGCAGAATTGCAGCCGAAGGTCGTATTGAATCTTACGTTGATGAAAACGGCGGTGCTATGATTGAAGTAAACTGCGAAACAGACTTCGTAGCTAAAAACGAGGAATTTAAAGCATTGGCCTCAGGTCTTGCAAAGCATGTTGAAGTTGACAAACCCGCTGATGTTGATGCATTACTTGCAATCAACTGCAAAGAATGCGGCAAAGTTATCGCTGATGCTTTGAAAGAAAAAATCGCATCAATCGGTGAAAAAATTACCGTAAGAAGATTTGTAAGATACGACGGCAACGTTGCAACATATATTCACAACGGCAAAATCGGCGTTTTATTACAAACAGATAAAAAAGACGACGTTTTGACAAACGATTTATGCTTGCACATAGCATCTTGCGCTCCTCAATACATTTCAGAAGATGAAATTCCTCAAGCGGTTATCGATGAAGAAACAAGAATCGAAATGGGCAAAGAAGATTTGCTTAAAAAACCTGAAGCAATCAGAGGTAAAATTGTTGCAGGACGTATTCACAAATTGATGGCTGAAAGATGTCTTTTAGACCAAAACTTTGTTAAAGATCCTTCTCAAACAGTTGCACAACTTATTGAAGGCAAGTTAAAAATCTTAGCTTTCACAAGATATCAATTGGGTGAAGGCCTTGAAAAAAGACAAGACAACTTCGCACAAGAAGTTCAAAGCCAATTAGCAGGTAAGTAAATTATCTGATATTGATTAAACAAACCAAAACAACAGGGCTTATATACCCTGTTGTTTCTTTATTTATTATTTAAATTTAACCAAAAATTAACAAATTTTTCGCTTATTTTTTGGTATATTATGATTGACAAAAGTTATTCACTTTGCTACATTAATAGTAAGTTGAAATTTTAAAAAGGGGTGTGTGTATTATGTATAATAATAACGGACTGTCAAAACAAGAATTAATTGCAAAAAATTACAATCATATTTATCAGCATGAAGTTGCACACAAAGCCGCAGGCGGTCAATATGCAGGCGCTATATCAATTGAAAAAGATGCAAACGGGATTCCCGTATCAGGACATGTTCCCATTCAAATGCCTGTTTTAGATAAAAACAATCCGCAAAAAACCATTGATCATGCAAACACTGTTATAAATGCGGCAATGGCACCGTCTGATCCGTCGGGTCAGGATTTTAAAGTTGCTAATTCGGCACAGCAGATTAAAATGCAGGCACAAGCCGTAAAAAATAAAAATGTCGGCAATAAATTAGATGTTGTTGCCTAAATTATTAAATTTATCCGCATTGTCCGTTGTATTCGTGCATTTTTGATTAAGATATATTATGAAAAAAATTTACAAATGTAATATTTATTAATTTTAGTATATAATGTAATTAATTGAAATTACGCAGGAGGTACAATGGAAAATATTATATCGAATTACGAAAGTTCTAACAATAAACCGAATATAAACCCGACAAAAATTAAAGTTATAGGTGTTGGCGGCGGCGGCGGGAATGCCGTAAACAGAATGATGCAAGCCAAACTTGCGGGGGTTGAATTTTGGTTAATGAATACTGACTTGCAGGATTTAAGCTGCAGCAGTGTTCCGAATAAACTTCAATTAGGTGCTGAAACTACAGGCGGTCTTGGTTGCGGCGCAGATCCTGCGACAGGAGAAAAAGCAGCTTTAGAAACAAAGGATCAAATTACCAAAGCTCTTGATAATACGGATATGTTGTTTATTACAGCAGGTATGGGCGGCGGAACAGGTACGGGAGCTGCTCCGGTGGTTGCTCAAATCGCTCAGGATTTGGGAATTTTGACCATTGCTTTCGTTACAAAACCTTTCTTCTGGGAAGGCAATAAGAGAATGAAACAGGCAGAAGACGGCATAGAAAAGTTGAAAAAATACGTTGATGCCATTCTGGTTGTTCCTAACGATAAGTTATTGCAGGTTGTTGAAAGACAAATCGGCGTAAGAGAAGCATTCTGTGTAACCGATGAAGTATTATACAGAGGTATTCAAGGTCTTTCAGACATTATCACAATCCCCGGTATGATAAATATCGACTTTGCAGATGTTAAGAAAGTCGTTAAAAATTCAGGTACGGCTTTGATGGGTATAGGCAGAGCTTCAGGCGAAGGCAGAGCTGTTAAAGCTGCTGAAATGGCTATTAACTCTCAATTGTTAGAATCATCAATTGACGGTGCAAGCGGAATTATCGTAAATATTACGGGAAGTCCTCAAAGTATGACATTATACGAATTTAACGATGCGGCTAATGTTATCAACAACGTTGTAAAAGATGATGCAGATGTAATTATCGGTACATCGTTTAATGATGCAATGCAAAATGAAATCCAAATTACGGTTATTGCAACAGGATTTGCTGAAAAGACTTCAAGAATGTCTGCTGCGGATTATTTCAAGGATAAAACTCCTTTGACAGGCAGCACAACAACAACTTCAACAACATCAGGTTCTTCAACTCCGGCATTCGAATTTCCGAAGTTAAATCTCGATGTACCTGATTTCTTAAAGAAAAATTAAATAGCTTTAGCGCACAATTGCCAAAGTTAAAAATATATGATAGAATATTAAAAGTTCCATACAGGTGTTAATTTTGTTCCTACATTTACATAAATAGGGAGAGTTGACTCCGATTTTGAGATTGAAGTAGACCCGCAGATATTTACTTATCTCCGGCGGGAAACGGATTACTCAGGGCGCTCACCCACCTGCAGGAGATCGGCAGGTAACAAAATCCTCCTGTTATGGGACTTTTATTTTTCTATTTTTTTAATCTCATTTTTATGGTAATCACTTTTTTATTTGTGATAAAATTTATTTAGTGTACAGAATATAGGCGGGAAATTATGGGGCAGACTTTAGTAGAAAAAATTATATCTTCTCATGCCAACCACAATGTCAGAGCAGGAGAACTTGTTATAACAAATGTTGATGTATGTGCGGTTCAAGACGGAACGGGACCTTTGACAGTTGAAGAATTTAAAAAACTCGGCAAAGACAAATTGTTTAACCCTAAAAGAACAATTCTTTTTATAGACCATGCATCGCCAAGCCCCAGAAAAGAATTATCAAACATGCATACCGTTTTGAGGGATTTTGCAAGAGATTACGGGGCGGTATTATCAGAAGTAGGCTCGGGTGTTTGCCATCAAAGACTTGTTGAGAGCTTTGTTAACCCCGGAGAAGTCTTAATCGGAGCGGATTCTCACACTTGCACTTCAGGAGCTTTGGGAGCTTTTGCAACAGGTATGGGCTCAACAGATATCGCAGTCGGTATGGCGTTAGGTAAAACATGGTTAAAAGTTCCTCAAACATTTAAAGTTGTCGTAAACGGCAAATTCAAAGAAGGAATTTGTGCGAAAGATTTGATTTTGCACCTTATCGGAATGATCGGGGCAGACGGTGCTACATACAAAGCTCTTGAATTTCACGGTGATACAATAGACAATATGCCGATGTCAGAAAGATTTACCATCGCAAATATGGCAGTAGAAGCAGGTGCAAAATGCGGTTTGTTTAAAACTGACGAAAAGACTAAAGCATACTTAAAAGAAAAAGGGCGTGAAGATAAATTCAAAATTATGGAGCCTGATAGTGATGCGGTTTATGAAAGAGTAATTGAAATAGATGCAGCACAAATCGAGCATACCGTATCATGCCCGCACACGGTTGATAATACAAAACTTGCAAAAGATTTGAACGACGTAAAAGTTAATCAGGTTTATGTCGGAACTTGCACAAACGGCAGAATTGAAGATATGCGTACCGTTGCAAAAATTTTAAAAGGCAAAAAAGTTCACGATGGAGTAAGAATGCTTATTTGTCCCGCATCAAAAACGGTTTACAAACAAGCGCTGCAAGAAGGGCTGTTTGAAACATTTTTAGATGCCAATGCAACAATTTTACCCCCGGGATGCGGACCGTGCGTAGGTATTCACGCAGGGATTTTGGCAGACGGCGAAGTTTGCCTCTCGACCCAAAACAGAAACTTCATTGGCAGAATGGGTAATACAAAAGGTTTTATCTACCTTTCGTCGCCTTATGTTGCGGCATACTCTGCTATTAACGGTTACATAAGCGATAAATAGATTTTTACACATCCCCTCTCTCTCAAAGATAGAGGGGTATTTTTTATATTACATAAATCGAATTATTTTTGTTTATAAACCTGATTAGAATACATTTCTATATTCGGGGTATCAATTTCAAATACATGGATTCTTCCGGGTCCTAAATCAACAGAAATACTTCCGTCATTAACCTGGAATTTCGAATCTTCACCGTATTTGGGAAGCAAATTGTTTAATTTTTGATCAGCCTTTAAAGTCGGAACAATAACTTTTCCGGCAACAGGTCTGTTAACATCTTTATTTGCAAGAACTAAAAGAGTTTTACCGTTTTTATGACGTGCGAACGCTATTATTTGATCTCTTTTATCTTTTTCTTTATCAAGAACGATATATGAACCTCTTGTTATGATATCGGAATATTTATCTCTGAATTTAAAGCATTCTGTCATAAATTGTCCGATTTGCGGCTTATCACCGCCCGGTCTTCTTGTGTAATTGAAGATATCAAGTTTACCCTTGTGAACTTTCATTATATTTGAATCGGTATCAGATACGGGGTTATATTGACCGTCATATTTGTATAAATATTTATCACCCGATTGGAAACCGTCTACAATGTAGGGGTTCATCATAGGTAAAGTAGCCTGCAAACCTGAAGTTAAATCACAATAAACTTTACCGCCGTGATACATAGGCGAAACATCGTCATGAGTTGCGAATGAACCGATTAATGATTTGCCTTTGTCTAATCTGTATGACATATTCAAATTATCAATTACATATTTATGCAAATCAGATGCCGTAGGCCATTCATAGAAAATGTGATATTGACCGTAATATGAGTCAAAACCTGCTCTTAAAGAATCTTCAGGTCTGTCATAAGGCATGTTCGCTTGAGGAGATGCATCTTCATAGGTATAAGATTCTGCAAGCCATGCAAATTGAGGATCTCTTTTTCTTGAATATGGGATTAAGATGTCCCAAAATTCAACTGGTTTTGTTCTTGCAACATCTGCTCTGATACCGTCAACACCGGCATCAATAAGCATATCTACAAATTGCCTGTGATATTCCAACAATTTAGGATTTAAAGTTCTTTTGCCTTCATCATCCCAAGGTTGAAACATTCTGATATCTTCCCAGCCGCCCGGAGTTTTTGCAATTCCGTTTTCTATAGCCATCAATTCGGGTTTTTCCAAATACAGGTCATAAGATGCGCAGCTCGGCATATCAATCATAACCCTCAAGCCTCTTTTGTGGCATTCATCAACAAAAGCTTTTAACTGTTCTCTGTCTGATCTGGGGTCGTTTTTATCAATTAACACGGGATCTATTTTTAATAAATCCTCTGGTGAATAAACCGATCCTGCAGTACCCATTGCATTATTTTTCCCGGGTGGGTTGATAGGAAGTACGTGCAGGGTATTAAATCCCTCTGCCTTAATTTCATCCAATCTTGATACGGCACCGAGCAAAGTTCCTTTTTGTTCATTACCGTCTATATAATCATTTCCGTTTTTATCAACCGCAGTAAATGCTCTTGGCATAATAGCAAGAATTTTTGCACGGTTGGTATTAAATAAAGTTCTTAAATCGTTTTTATAAGGTTGGCTTGGCTGAACATTATTATCAACCGCAACGGCTTTATTAACAATCGGAGCATTCATTACAGCCTGTGCATTCAAATATTGCTCAAGCAAATTCGTTGATGCGGGTTGATTTTGGGTAAATGACGGAACAGTAACCGCACCGTTATTTTGAACGTTGGGAGAATTTAATTTTCTTATTAATAAATTTGAAGAAATTCCTAAAATCATTATTTATTCTCCTTTGGTACTTTATCTGAATTTATATGACCCATAAAGAACTGTGATATTACGGTTATGCCGAGTAATACGGCTCCGAATCCGCCAAACATGTTGAGCCATTTTTTACTGTTGTATTTGGTTGATAAGAATTTTGAGAACATATCATCAACGGCGCTGCCGAGCAAATTAAATCTGAATTCTGTTGTTGATGTAACTTTCTTACCGTTTACCTTGTGGTTTTTCTTAACGAAGTATTCATCCCCGCCAAGGTAGCTCAATAATTCTTGTCTGTATGTTTCGAAATTGCTCTTAAACATTGAATTTGAAATTTTTGCATTCGTTTTTTCGCTTAAAGGATCGCCATACATCAATCTCATTGCGGCATCATAGAAAATTCTGTCGTGAGGATTGTCTGCCAATTCCTGCGCAGTTGTTTTGCCTAAATATTTATAATCTTTAGGAGTAACACCCGCAACACTTGAAAAATCAGTCATCCTCTGTCTGTCTGCCGCAACGTTGGGATTTTTTGACGGGTCAAAACTCGGGTTGAGGTTCGGATCTCTCAAGAAGAAGAATTTAACAGCATAATCTGAAGATCTGCCGCCCATCAAGAGTTGTTTGCACATCTCAACCATTTCTTCCTGCATTTCTCTTGTGAATTTGGTTTCTTTAATAAAATCTTTGCCTTTAAAGAATTTATATCCGCCAAGAGAATCAAGATGCTCGCCGTCATGCTGACGTTTGAAGAAATCCAAAGTATTTAATAAACGATAGAATGATGTTTTTACGCCCAATACTCTGTCTTTTACATAAGATAACTGTAAATCTTTAAGAGTATGAACATCACCAGCAACATCATAACCCGTTAATCTTTGAACGGTATATTTCATTTTGCGGTTTCTTAATCCGTCTGATGCTTCGTTAAATGTAGTATCAACAAGTGTTTTATAAGGATCGGTTTCAGCCGCATCATATTTTTTGTAATCAGCAAATTGGGTTCTTTCTTCCAATGAATTTAATTTTTCAATGATTTTATCCATTAAAGCATTGTATTTCGTATCATCGGCAACGATATCTTCCAATTTGTTGCGAATCATTTCATTTACAAGATTTGAATCCATTCTTGTTCTTTTTATATCTTTACTTGTAATTCCGAGAGCCTTAATCATATCGTCAGACATAATTTGGTTCCAGGTATTTGCAAGAGAAGTTTCGGGAGCTTGTGCAGCTTTAAGATATGCATACTTATTCAAAATGGTTTCTCTGGCATTGAATTTATCCAAAATCTTATTAACTTCTTTTAAATCATTTGCTTTGCCCGCATCTAAAACGGTCGATTGAGTTTTCCCAAGAATCTTGCCTAATTTTGAAACCCCGGCACCGCTCATATCTTCAAGCATTTCATCTACCGCAAATCTGATTTTTGCGACTTTTTTGCTATCGGGATTTTCTTGAGCGAATTTATTTATTTTATCTTCAATTGCATCTGTAAATGCTTTTACATAGTTTGAAAAATCTTTTACGTTGTGCAATGATTCCGAATTTCTAAGAGTTTCTTTGCTGTTATTCGGGAGTTTTTCAATAATTTCAGCACCGCTCGGGACAATAGCTTTAAGGTCGTTTTCAGATAAACCCTTTAATGATTTTGAAGCAAAATCAGATAAATCATCAAATGTTTTAGCCGTAATGTCAGAACCCTCGGGGATTAAAATGTTTTTCAAATCACGTCTTACAGCTTTTGCCGTGATTGCATCCAATCCGCCCGTTAAAACTTTTGCGATTTGTTCATACAATTCATCCGTTACATTTTTACCGACATTATTTTCTAAAATTGAATTTAACTTACCCGATTTTTGAGAGAAATCCATTTTTTCAATTTCTGTATTGAAGTTATTTAAAAGTTTGTCGGCTTTTTTATTAACCATACTGTCTTGATATTTTGAAATAGGTTTTTCCAAAGCATTGCAAATCAAAGCACTCATAATAGGAGTTGCAAAACCTGAAGTAAGCATCCACATTGTATTATTTTGGAGTGCAATTTTTCTCATTTTTTCCTGAATGAAATCACGACGATTTTTCATATCTTTAGGAACACGCATTCTGTCGCCGATTTTGTTTATTTCTTCGTCAGAATACAAATCCCAAGGTATGAATTGGTGATCTTGGAATACAGGTTTTTTCGTTCCGTAATTATCCTTGTAATTTTGTCTTATATTAAATCCGTGGATTAAATACGCAGGAAGCTGCAGTGCCAATTTAGGCCAAATGTCCATTGCGGCAAAGAATGATGCCAAGCCTACAAATTCCATAACTTTTGCAACCGGAGCTGATTTTCTTGAGAATAAATAAGTTGCAATCGAAATTCCGCCTAATTTCATACCCAAATCATTTAACGTTCCGAGTTCATGGTCGTTTGCATTTCCTTTAAGCGAATGAGTGAAAGCTTTCGCAACGTATTTAACGTCTTTGAAAAATTCAGACGGCATATCAAATAAAGAATTTCTTACAAGATGACCGTTGCTTGGCAAAGGTTTGATAAAAGTTCTGTTTGATAATTCTTTATTTACGTCGAAATTTTTCTTTGCATTATCAGCTCTGTACTGCTGCATGTTTTGGTTATTTTGAATGTATGATTGAATTAAATTAGTTCTCATTATCCAACCACACTTTCTTTATTTTTATCCATAACGTCTTTATCAGAAACTTTCGACGGCTTTTTGGTAATATGCAAAGTATTCAAAACCCCGAGTATGGTAGATAAAGTAGCTACAACGACAACGCCTTTACCGACGTATTTTTCAAATTTATTTGCGGGATTTTTGGGAGTCCACAATTCTTTTGCACTTCTTACAAAACTTTGACCCAAAATTTTCAATGAATGACCAAAGTCTTTAGGTTTCCAGAATTTTGCGGTTGCAACATGGAAATAATCTTCCCAAGGTTTTTGGAACGCCAAAGCAACTCCGACTGCTGCCCACAGATAAGAAGAAATACTTCTTGCAAGACCTGATTTCACAAGAACTTCTTTATAAATAGGCTTAACTTCCTGATCGGAATCATTTAAATCCGTGCCAAGACCATTTTTCTTTGCGATTTTATCGTATCTTTTATTTAAATCTTTTTTATCGTTAGGATCTCCGTATAATAAATCCCAACGGGTAAATTCAACACTTTCGCCGACTTTGTGGTATTCATAGCTTGTTAAATCGGTATCATCTTCGCTTACGGGAAGTTGATGATTAACTTTCATATAAGGAAGTTGAGTATCAACACCCGTTGCATATTTTACGGGAATGTTGACCAGAGATTTTGAAAGGGATTTTGCAAGAGCGTACATTACAACCCCTAATGCCATTTTGTTGCCCAACTTGTAAGCGGAAGACTGATCAAATGCAGGAAAATGTTTTGCTGCGGAGTTAAAAATTGACATCAATGTCAAACTTCCTACAATATATGGCACGGTACCCATTGTCAAAAATTCATAAAAATCAGAGTTGATGCTCCCTGTCATTCCTCTTGCCGGATAAACGGTAAACGCTTTAACCAATTTATCCATGCCTATTCTTGCTCTCGTTGAAAGGTTATTATTCATTAAAACGTCATTATCGGGCATGCCTTTATCATTAACCGCTTTTTTAGTTTCGACAGCTTTTTTATCATCTTGATTAGCCGCCCTGAATGAATAATTCTGTATACTTTTGCCTACCGGTAAAATCATGTCAACTCCGCTTACTATTATTAGAATGCCCCTCAAAAAAAAATTTTGTTATTTTATTGTGTGAAATTTACAATTTTTAATAATATTTTTTACTTAAAAATATTGAAAAATACCATGGTGAAAAGACCCATCAAAACACAATACCAGCCGAAAATATTTAATGAGAATTTTGAAATAAATTTCATAAAATATTTTATGCATAAATAACCCACTATTGCAGAAACTATTGTGCCGATAATAATTGATCCCCAATCATATTGAACGATTTCTGATGCATCGATTTTAATCAAAGGATAAACCATTGAAGCTCCCAATATTATGGGGATACTTAACAAAAACGAATATCTTGCCGCAGCAGGTCTTGTTAATCCGCAAAATAAACCCGTTGCAATTGTCCACCCCGAACGTGAAAACCCCGGAAGAACAGCAACACCTTGAGCAAGACCAATCATAACAGATTGTTTCCAGTCTATATTTTCATTTCTTTGATCTTTCTTTTTGGATAAATATTCACTAAAGAATAAAACACCGCCCGTTATAACAAGCAATCCGCCAACCAATGCGGGATGGAATACAAGATGTTCCGCAAAACCGTTAAACGGCAACGCAAGAGCAATTGTAATTATCGTACCTAAAATTATATACAAGCCTGATTTTGCCTTATGATCTGTCCAATCTTTTTTAACGATTGCAAAATACATAGCCTTGCAAATTTCCCAAATATCTTTTCTGAAAAATATTACAACCGCTATCAAAGTACCCAAATGCAGCATAATATCAAAAAATACTTCCTGACTTGATTGCTCTGTTATAGGGATATTTTTAAATACCTTATAAAAATTAGACGTAAAAACAAGATGGGCAGAACTTGAAATCGGTAAAAATTCACTAAGTCCCTGCACTAATCCCATTAATATTGATTGTATAATCGGCATATTCCTCTCCCGTTAAATAATATTTTTAAAGCTAAAACTATAACTATACTACATTTAACAAGGTGCAATGTCAATTTCAAAGATTTGTTCAAGCTTATTTCTTATCCGAATCAGATTTGAGCTTTGCAAATTTTTCTTGCATTGTAGGATTATTTCTGGTTAATTTTTTTATGGTCAAATCTTCTGCTTTATTATTTGCAAGGCGCAAATTGTTTTCTGAAGATAACAATGCCTCTTTTGTTTTTTGAAGATGATCAATCGTTTTATCAATTTCCTCAATAGCTGTTTTAAATTTTCTGCTTGCAAGCTCGTAATTTTTAGAAAATTTATCTTTAAAATCATTCATAGCAGCTTCAAAATTTGAAACATCAACATTTTGAGCTTTTACAAGCGCAAGTTCTTTTCTATACTCCATAGAATTTAGTGCGGCATTTCTCAAAATCGTAATTATCGGGATAAAAAATTGCGGACGAATAACATACATCTTTTCATAATAATGCGAAACATCGACTATTCCGCCGTTATAGAGCTCGCTTTCGGGTTCAAGCATTGAAACCAGAACCGCATATTCGCATTTCTTTTCTCTGCGGTCTTTATCAAGCTCTTTCAAGAAGTCCGCATTTTTTTTCTTGGTTGAAGTTGTATCGGATTCGTTTTTCATTTCAAACATTATCGAAATAAGTTCATTTCCGTCAGAATCGTAATCTCTGTAGATATAATCACCCTTGCTGCCTGTTCTGGCATCATTATCTTTTTCAAAATACGCATTCTGAAAACCCGTTGCACGAAGCTGATTAAACGAAATTTCGCAATGCTGTTCAAGGCTTTCACCAAGCATTTTGGTTGACAAACGGGTTTTAAAATCCTTATAGCGCTCAATTTCTTCATCTTTAAATCTTAATTCCGTTTCATATCTGTCTTTTACGGATTGTTCTTTTAACAAATATTCTTTTTCCGATAAAGCCTGCTCATTTTTCAAATTGTTTATATCATTTTCTTTTTGAGAAAGTTTTTCATTCATTTCGCTTTTAAGTTTTGCAATTTCAAGCTCTTTATCTTTATCAAAAGATGAAAGTTTATTTTTTAAATCGGCGATTTCCTGATTTTTCTTTGCCTCGGTTTCAGAAATTGCGGCATCTTTCTCAATTTTATTTGCAGAAATTTCGGATTTTAATTTAGAAATTTCGTTTTCTTTATCGTTTAATTTTTTGTCATAGTCTTTTTCAAGTTCAAGTTTTGCAAGAGTCAGAGCATTTTCTTTATCTGTTTCAAATTGCTGTTTGCGGGTTTCTATTTCTTTTGAAAACTCTTTATCTCTGACCTGTTTTACGATTGCCGCATACCCCGAATCTTCAAGTTTAAAAACTTCTCCGCATTTCGGGCATTTTATCTCATTTCCCATATACCTGCTCCAATATTTTATTTACTGTTATTATAAAATAGATTGACGATAATCGTCAATATTAAACGAGCCGAAAACTTGATTTTTTACCGTGTAAATATTATAATTAAGACCAAAAGGATTAAAAGAAAGAGATATGGACGGATCAGGTAGTTCTATTGTTATAAATTGCGTTATAGTATTTTTACTTTTGTTAGTTAATGCATTTTTTGTTTCAGCCGAATTTTCAATAGTCAGAGCAAGAAAAGAGAAAATCGAGCAGCTTAATAAAGACGGCGATGTGAATGCAAAACTTGCACTAAAAGCATTGGATGATGTAAACGTATTTATTGCAGCCGTTCAGGTCGGTGTTACTATTGCAAGTATCGGTATAGGTTGGTTCGGATCACCTACGGTTGAAAAAATTCTTGAACCGTTATTAAAAAATGTACCATCAGGCAGCGCTTATATTGCGCAAATCGTAACAGCTGTAATTGCATTTTTGGTAATCACATTTTTGCATGTTTTAATCGGTGAACAGGTTCCTAAATGCATTTCACTTCAATATCCCGAAGAAATGGCGTTGCATATTGCAAAACCAATGCACGCATTTATGACAATTTCAAAACCGTTTGTATGCTTATTAAATGCATCTTGCAACGGAATTTTGAGAATTTTACATATCCCTATCAACCCGTCATTAAAAACCGTTCACACGGTTGACGATTTGGATATGTACGTTGACAGCAGTTATGACGAAGGCGTTTTGAACGAAACCGAAAAAGATATGTTCCATAACGTTTTGCAATTCTCTGACTTGACGGCACATGAAGTTATGACCCCCAGAACCGATATGATTTGTGTTCCGCTTAATATGCCGTTAGACGAATTAAATAAAGTTGCATCAGAAAATCAATATACAAGATACCCTGTCTATGATGAAGATATGGATCATATTACGGGTATGGTTCACGTTAAAGATTTGTTTGTTTTATCACTCAAACACGAAACCTGCCCTATATCTAAAATTCAGAGAAAAATTCCGTTTGTACCCGAAACCATCACACTTGATAAACTTCTTGTAATGTTTAAAAAGCAAAGAGTTCAAATGGCTGTTGTTGTTGATGAATTTGGCGGAACATCAGGAATTATCACATTGGAAGATGTTTTGGAAGAAATCTTTGGTGATGTTCAAGATGAATTTGATACAGACGAAGAAAGAGACATAAAAGAAATCAGACCGAATGTTTATGAAGCAAACGGAACAATGAGGCTTGATGAACTTGCGAAATTCTTTGATATGCCCGAGGACAGCTTAGATGTTGAAGATGTTGATACCATTGCGGGACTTGTAGTTAAACAGCTTGAAAGAATAGCAAAAGTCGGCGATAAGGTTGATTACGGTTGCTTTACTTTTAGAGTTCTTGAAATCGACGGAGCAAGAATTACTAAAATTTTACTTATTAAACACAAAGAACAGCCCAAAGTCCAAACAGAAGAATAGATGAAAACCTATATAAAATCATGTCATTCTGCGGACGAAGTCCGAAGAATCGCCTTGTCATGCGAATTAAATGGTGCGAAGTGCAAGCGTACCCTACTTACTACAAAAGATTAATCCCCACCCCTTGAGGGCGGGGATGCAATTCACCTTGAGCTAATTGCGAAAGGTAGAATTGCAGGGGCGGGGTATAAAGCCAAGCAAATACAATACCTCTCCTCGAAATCATAGGTCGTAAGTTGGGCATACTTGCCAAAGAGCAATGCCGAGCTACTTTTAATTCACACAAAATTGTCTTTCAGAGGCTTAAAACCGAAGAATCGTCTGTTGAACTATTTACTTTCTTTTCTTTTTATTATTTTTATTAACTTCTTTTTGATTGCATTCAAGAGCTTTATTCAAGTGTTCAATCAGTTCTGCCGAGTGATAGTGCATTGCGTGTTCTGATTTGTGGTGAATATCAATAAGATGATAATGCATTGCCATTTCAACCTGAATCAACGCAATATTATAGTTATAAACGCTTTCAATATAGCTGTCCAAAGCTCTTATATAATCTTTTCTTGCATCTTGGAGCGCCACATAATCAAGCTCGTTCGATTTATATTTATTCTCAACCGTCGTAAGATTTTCAAGCGATTGTTCAACTTCCGTTTTAGCTGTCGGAACCTGCTTTTTTGCCCTGTCAACGTTATTAAAAGCCCGTCTGACTTCATAATACAAATCTCTTTTGAACAAATCTATTTCATTATCCGCAAGATTTAATTGAGCCTGTGCACCTTTAATAGAATGTTTCAATTCCATTAAATTGGTCGAAGATTGAAGATTTACCCCGACGGATAAGCCGTTATTATGAGTAAAATTCGTATTGTTATAATTATATCCGACACCTGCATTTAAAGACGGCATATAACTTCTTTGAATGTATTTTAATGCCTGTTCCATTGCATTTTTTGTACTGATTAAAACCTGTAAATCAGGGCTATTTTTATACGCAATATCAAGTGCATCTTCCGTTTTAAACGGATAGGCATAAGGTTCAAACGGCTTTGTTTCTACATAAGCAGGTTTGCCGTATGCGTAATCATCGTTATAAGTAAATGTCGGGGTGTTTTCTATATCATAATTCGGCTGGGATTCAATATACATTGCGTTGCTTAAATCAAATCTCGCATTGTTTACGGTGTTTTCGGCCTCAATATATTTAATTTTTGATTCGCTGTAATTCAATTGAGCGGTTGTTAAATCGGCTTTGTTATTTTTCTTCTTGGCAAGTTCGACAAAATTTTTATTTATTTCCATATTATTTTTGGCAACATTTAAAAGCGCTTTTGCTTTTAATAAACTGTAGTATTTCGCCTTAATATCAAACAAAGTATTGCAAAGGCTGTCCATAAATTCATATTCGGCACCGATTTTGTAAAATTCTTCCATTTTAATATTAGCAGTCGTTCTGCCAAAATCCCACACGAGCTTATTTACGCTGACTCCGACAACGGGCAAATCTCTATAGCGTTTATCATAATAAATACTGTCGGAATTTCTTTGATAATTAAATCCGACACCCGCACCTATTACAGGGAAATATGCGGACTTTGCAACACCTAAATTGCTTTTTGCAACATCAAGATTATATTTTTGCCGTCTGATTTTTGGGCTGTTTTGAAATGCATAAGCAACACAATCAATAATATTTAATACCGAACCGTCTTGAATTTTTACGACATGGTTTAGTATCAAATCTTCTTCTTCCGAGCCGTGGGAATGAGTTTCCTCAATGGCATTTGCTATATCTCCGGTTAGTGTAAATGCTGCAATTAATAATATGCACACCGTTTTTTTAATTCTCATAATATTAATTATATCATGAATGTCAAGCAGATATTACAAAAAACGTCTAAAACCAATGCTAATTAACGGCTTCAGACGTTTTTGTTTAAAGATTTTTATTTTATTTTTAGTCTTTGCTTTCTAAAGTATGATGACCTGATTTATGATTTTTTAACAGAACACCTCTTTTTGAAGTTTGGACAAAATCAATCATCTTTTCAATATATTTGTTTGTCGGGATTTCTGCCTTAATTTTTTCAATTGCCTGAGTTGTATTGTATTCGGGAGAAATCAACAATTTGAAAGCTTCGTGAATATGTGTACGTGTTTCCAAATCAACCCTGCGGCGTTTCAAAGCAACAACGTTAATTGAAACGGGAACGGGAGGTCTGCCGTCGCCTTTAGAGTATGGCAAGATATCCTGTCTTGAAGCAGAAAAACCGCTTACGATAGACATTGTACCGATTCTTATATTCTGGTGGAATACGCTCATGCCTCCGACGAATGCGCCAAATTCAACATGAACATGCCCGCCTAAAGTTACAAGGTTTGCCAAAATAACTTCATCTTCCAAAACGCAGTTATGAGCAACATGAGAACCGACCATAAGCAAGCATTTGTTACCGATTCTTGTTGCATAATCTCCGCATGCAGCAGCTCTGTGAACGGTTACGTTTTCTTTGATTATGGTGCCGTCGCCGATTACGACTTTTGTTTCTTCCCCTTTATAACCCAAATCCTGCGGTTCTGTTCCGATTGTTGCAAACGGTGAAATTGTACAATTTTTACCGATTTCGGCATATTCAATATGAGCATTTGAAATTACCCTTGTCCCGCTGCCGATTTTTACGTTTTTACCTATGGTTACATAAGGTCCGATTATTGCATCATCTGCGATTTGCGCCGTCGGATCAATTATTGCGGTTTTGTCTATCATAATATAAAATCCTCTCTGTTATTGTCCCCTGTATAAAGTTAATTATATTACAAAACATGGGATTTTAAGAAAACTTTATATTATTTTAATATGAAAAATATAAATTATTGCTGCAAATCAACGATTGCATAGGCATTGAAATCAAGAGAACCGTAAATAATTTTTATACTTTTATCATTTTCAGGCTGCCAGCCTGCAAATAATATTTCTTCTTTATCATAATCATCATTTGTTTCAACTGCGGGTATACGGGCAATTAATTCACCTGCCTGATAAAGACTCAAAATAACATTTCCGTCTTTTTTCTCGCCTTTAACCTGATAATGTCCGACAGGAATTACACCATCGCCGATTTTAATTTCTGCGGGAGTCGAAAGGATAGGCAATGATGCATCTTCGCCTTCATTTTTACTTATTTCTTCGGTTTCATTGGATTGATAACGGACCTCGCCACGAGGTTTTCCGCCTCTATCAAGCAGGATATTTTTCCATTTATCAATTCTTTTGTTCTTCTTTTTTATAGCCTGTTCAAATTCATCATCGCTGACAAATTTTGAATCTTTGGGAGCTTGAATGTCGGTATTAAAATTGTCCCACATGTCGCCGTCTGCTGCAAATGCAGGCGCAAGTTTGCAATTTATTCCGCAAATAAAAGAACAAATAACAAGTAGAGTTATGAAAATTCCAAACAACTGTTTCATACCAACATCTTAATGTTATTTTTTCAAAAGTAAACCCCATATTTATATGATTTTAAGCAAATTGCATATCATACAATTTTTTGTACTGACCGTCAGGAATTTGCAAGAGTTGTTCATGCGTTCCTTCTTCTGTTAAGTATCCGTTATTTATAACACAAATTTTATCGGCATTTTGAATGGTTGAAAGCCTGTGAGCGATTACAAAAACAGTTCTGTCTTTCATTAAATTATCTATTGCCTGTTGAACGATATGTTCCGATTCATTGTCTAATGCAGACGTTGCTTCATCAAGAACCAGAATGGGCGCATTCTTTAAAAATGCTCTTGCAATCCCAATTCTTTGTTTTTGACCGCCCGATAAAAGCATTCCGCATTCACCTATCGGGGTATCTATACCTTTAGGCAATGTTTTAATAAAATCTTCAAGATAAGATGCTTCGATGGCAAGTTTTAATTCATCATCCGTTGCGTTAAGGTTGCCCAACATTATATTATCTCTTATCGTTCCGTCAAACAAGAAATTATCCTGAAAAACAACCGCAATATTTTTTCTCAAAGAATCGACTTTTATTTTGTTAACGGAGATTCCGTCAAAAGTCAGGTCGCCATTCTTAACATTATAAAACCTCGGTAAAAGATTGACTAAAGTAGTTTTTCCGCCGCCCGAATTTCCGACAAAAGCAACAGTTTCGCCTTTATTTACAACAAGGCTTATACCGTTTAATACACGCTTACCTTTTACATAAGAAAATTTTATATTTTTAAATTCAATTTTGTCTTTGAAATCAGGGAAATCAACAGCATCGGGAGCATCTGCAATTCCAGGTTTCTTTTCAAGTTTTGACACAACACGCTCCATTGCACACATACAGGTTGCAATATTTTTAGCATTATTGCCAAGCCCTTTAATCGGAGTATAGAGCATAATTAACGCAGTAATAAATGACACAAACTGCCCCGCACTCATTCTGCCGCTTGCGATAAGCGAACTGCCAAGCCAAATTACAAGCGCTATACCTATTGAAACAATTATATGCATCAAAGGAGATAACCATGCCACATGCTGGGTAATTTTTAACCTCAATCCGAAAACTATATCGACAAGTTTTTTAAATTGTTTTTGCTTTAAATCATAAAGGTTATACCCTGATATAACTTTATTACCTGCAAAAGCTTCATTGTATGTGGTTATAACTTTTGCATTTTCACCTTCGGAACGATTGTATATACTTTTGATTGCGGATTTAATTTTCATTAACGGAATCATTGCGCACGTCAAAACTATTACCGCAATAATTGCAAGTTCCCATGAGTTGTAAAATAACACACCAACAAGGGATATGGATGAAAACAATCTTGAAATGCATGTTTTCATATTTGTCAGTAACCCGCTGCAAGATTTTTCGGCATCATTATTATATGCTTTTATGATTTTGCCTGACGTTTGTTTATTGAAAAATCCGGGGGTCTGGCGCATCAATTTTGAATACAAACTTATTTTCAAATCGCTTGTAACTTTTCCGCCGACCCAGTCATTCATATAACTTGCCAGATAGTTTAAAGTTCCCTGAACCGTCGTAAAAAGAACAATCAAAACAGGCAGATACCACGCAGCACCCATCTGCTTTTTCATCATTACAATATCCATATAAGGTTTCAGCGCAAGCGCAATAACGGCATCAAGCGCACCTATCGGAATTGCAAGTCCTAAAGCAAGAAATGTTCTGAATAAATACGGTTTAAAATATGGCAAAATAACGGATAAGCAATGATAATTTTCATTATCTGCAAATCTCTCGTCTAATTTTGCTTTTATTTTTTGAAATATATTCTTCATTTTATAAATTTCTCTTTTAAATACTCAGCACAGGGCTTTTCGACGCAATGATATGAAAAAGCCGTTACCGTCATAATTGTTAATAACATGATTATAACAGGTAAAACAGGATGATAAAGCACCCAAACTAAATTTTTTTGCCACAATACGATTCCGAAAATTTTAATTATGACATAATGCACAACATACATTGAATACTGGTACTTCCCTAAAAATACCCATATATCTTTATCCAAAAGTTTTGAGATATAACCTTTTTTTATTATAAACAGCCCGAATAAAATCGTAAACCAAAATACAAAAAGTATATTATTATATTTTATATGAGGAAAACATAACCACCATACAACTACCCCGAGCGTAACGGCTTCCAGAACGGTCAGCATAATTTCTTGTGCTGCGGGAGGTTCAAAAGAATTAAATTTATCCTGCCTTGATTTGAAAAACTCTCCTATAAGGCAGCCAAGACCTATTCCGCCCATGCCTCTTAAAAATCCGATATTCAAAATGAAATCATAATTTTTTAAAGGCTTGTTAAATCCGCCATGCTGCAAAATTTCTAACAGCGCATAACTCATAATAAATAAAAAAGTTATCAACGGTTTTTGAAAATCTTTCGGTGCGAATTTTAAAATACAAAAATAAATCAACAATGCCGCAAATAAAACCGACGTAAACCACAAAATCGGGTTTTGCCCGATTGCAATATCTGCCACAAATTGATTTAACAAAAGCGCCGTTAATAAGTTCGCAATAATATTAAAATGAAACGCCCCGAGTATCGTGCCGATTAAACAAATTATCAAACTGAAAATTATAACGGGCGATAATCTTATATATTTTTTGATAATAAAATTCTTTACGCTTAATGAGTTTTTGAATGTCCAAACAAGCAAAAATCCCGCAATTATAAAAAATCCTTCAACAGCATTATAAGAAAATGCAATATGAGATTTCATAAAAGCATAAAAGGCGTTGTTTGGCACAATTTGACACAAGCACCAGCTTCTATTAATAAACATGTGATGAAAAACAATGGCAATAATCAAAAAAGTTCTCAAAAACTCTATATTTTTAATCTTTGTCATCAGTTCAATTCCTGCAGCGATTTTATTGTACGTTCAAACATTTCGGGTAAATCGATTTTTGCGCTCCATCCGAGTTTTTCAAGCTTTTGAGTATTTAAACAAATTTTAACCGTCGGATTGTAGCCTCGATTTTTGTTATCAATTTCATAAACAACTTTTGTACTGTCATTTTCAAGCAAATGCGCCATATCAGCAATTGAAATATATGTATTTTTATTGGCAACGTTATATGCGTTGTTATTTTCACCTTTTGTTAAAACCGTCAAAATCCCGCAAACAGCATCAGAGGTATAACAATAATTACGCTTAGTTTCACCTTTTGTGTGCAAAATAATATTTTCTTTATTTATAACGCTTTTTGCAAATTGCGCAAAAACTCTTGTATCATTTTTTAAAACCCCTGCTCCGAAAGTTTGAGAAAGTCTTGCAATTTTCACGGGGATTTTATATTCCGTACCATAAGAAATGCACATTGTTTCGACAACTTTTTTACTTTCCGAATAACTTGAGCGGGGATTTAAAATATCAATATATCCGTAATCATTTTCTTTGACATCTTCTTTATCCTGAGCACCGTAAACTTCAAGTGATGAAAGATAAACCATGCCTGAGATTTTTTGATTTTTCGCAAATTCCAAAACGTTTTTTGTGCCGTTTATTGCGGTTTGAATTGTTTCAACGGGTTTATTTATAAAATCGCCCGAAGAAGTAACACTAGCCGTATGGATTATATAATCAACCTTTTCTTTTGCACTAATCGGAGAATTAATATCCTGCACAATAAATTTTAAATTTTTATTTTCTCCAAAAATTTGCTCGGATTTTTGCCTGTTTCTTACAAGCGCAAGAACTTTTATATTATAAGGAGCATTTAGGAAACACTTTGTACAGAGTTTTCCTATCAAACCCGTTGCGCCCGTAATCAAAACACTTTTATTATCAAAAACCGAAAAATCAAATTCTTCTATTACACTTTTGATATCTTCATCAAGTACCGTCATTTTCTATTCCTTTGAATCAATTCCGAGAGCTTCCAAATCTTCTCTGAATCTTATTAAAGCCCTTAAAATATACAAATCTTCAATCGTTGTAATTTTAATATTACCCTGATTGCCGTTTACCATATATGTTTGTTTATGCAAGCTCTTAAACAATGTGCATGAATCCACGATATTTTCATATTTGGGATTAGTTTTGCGAGTTTTTTCATGAGCTTTTACGATTTCGCAGAGCTTGAAAGTCTGAGGCGCCTGCGCTTTGTAGGTATTTTTTCTATAGGGAACCTGTTTGGGGTTAATACCGTTTTCGCTAATTAAAATTGTTTCATAGCAAGGAGTTGCCGTAACCGCATTGCCATGTTCTTTTGCGCATTTGATATTTGCATCAATGACTTCAGGTGCAACATTAGGTCTGACACCGTCATGAATCAACACAAGCGAATCATCGGGGTTCTGGCTTTGCGCCAGTTTTAAAGCGTTATAAATGGAATCCTGTCCCGTTGCACCGCCTGCAACAATACCCGCTGTTTTTGTAATGTAATAATGCTGAACAAGTTCCTGCATATAATCATAATAGTCGGGATGGATTGCAATATAAATTTTATCAATCAGCGGATGCTGTTGAAAAATATCAAGAGTATGGACAATAATAGGCTTATTGTGGATTTTTAAAAATTGTTTAGGCAGGGAATCTTGGCCGCTTTTGAGTCTTTGACCCGTCCCACCTGCAAAAATTATAGCTATATTCATTTTTTATACCTCTATATTGTAATTTATTAACTCTCAGACAGATACTAGGATACTGAGACACTAAGGCTCTAAGAATTTTTGGTGCTTACACACATTTTAGAATATTCAAATTTGCCCGTAGTGCTAAAGTTCTTAGTATCTTAGTGCCCTAGTGCCTTAGTATCTTTTTGCATAATTTCCTCTACTAAATCTGCCGTTCTTTGCGCCGCATGCCCATCTTCTATGCAGCCCTTATTTTTTATAAATTCTGCGGTTTCTTTATTATACTTGTCAATATCAAAATTTTCTATATTTTTTATCAATGTATCATTATCCGATGCAATGGGGAAAGGAGTGTCCTCCAGCGGATAATAAAATCCACGATCGGTATTAAATTTTTCAATATCAGTCGCAAAAATAAATCCGGGTTTATATGAAAGCATAAAATCAAATATACAGCTTGAATAATCCGTTATTGCGCAATTTGCGGCTGCAAGCAGCTCTTGGATATCAGGATAAAAAGTTCCGTCAATAATATGCGGATTATTTTCCGGGATAATATCAGAATCAAACTTCTTTGCTCTGGGGTGAAGTCTTGTAATACAAACCCATTTCCCGCCGATTTTATCTTCAAGAGTTTTTAAAATCCTGTCATAATCAAGCTTGTAGCATTCAATGTCATTGTCATCTCTAAATGACGGCACATACAATAAAATTTTTTTATCTTCATCTATATCATAATATTTTTTAACTTTGTCCGTTACGGCTTTTGTATCTTTGAAGAAAATATCGTTTCTGGGGTGTCCGAATTGCTTTATTTCGTTATTAAACCAAAGAGCATGACGGAAAATTTTGTTTTCAAATTCGCTGTTTGTTAAAAGATAATCCCACATTGAAGAATCAAACTTTGCCCGTTCTACCCATTCTTGTTTAAATTCATTTGTGAACGCATCGACATCGGCATCAAGCCTTTTTATCCCGAGAGATCCGTGCCATGTTTGAATAAAATACTGCCCCTCTTTTTTTCTTAAACCTTTTTTTATGAAATAATTCTTCCTTTGATTATCAATCCATAATTTTGCGCTTGCCAGTTCTTTCAATCCCTGCTTTGTACCGTAACCGACCAAACGAACCTGCGGAGGGAAAACGTTAAGTTCCTGCGCATTTTTTACACTTTTTACAAGCCATACGATATCGTAATTTTTGTTACGTTTTAACAGTTCTTCAACTACATATTTCGGGTTGCAGCCATAACTTCCGCCGTTGAAATTATCTACTACAATTTTATTTTCATCAATCGGCAATTGTGCACAGAATTTTCTGTAATAACCGGATCTGTCAATTCTTATGGGGATACCAAGGAACATAATCAATTTATCCGTTCCCGAATTGGTCAAAGAAAACAAATATTCCCATGGACGAAGTTTAGGCATTTTCGTCCTCCGCATACAAAAAACTCATTTTACTTTTAATATTTTTCATAATCCCTCTTGTGAGATAATTTTATCAAAAAAATAAAACTCCGTCAAAATTTGCCCGAAATCAAATATGCACCTATTTTTGTTTATTAGATATCAATTTGTGAATTTCGGCTTTTTCAGCATCGGTAAAACTGTTTTCATCCGTATGATGCGGACAGATGCTTTTAGGAAACTTCATATAATCGCCGTAAATATTTCTCAGCATAAAATCAGTATCGGCGGGACAATTAAACATTTGTCCCTCAAACTCGATTTTTTTGAGCGGGAATATTTGAGAATAATCGTAAATCCAATTACTCCAGCGATGAGGGAAATCTATCCCCCAATGAATTGACGGTTGGATTCTTTCATCTACTTCAATTTTTTCATTAATAACATCAAGTGTAAGGTGTTTGAGTTTCTTTAATAATTTATCCGTATCTTTTATCCTGAAAGGATTTAAACTGAGCCACTTTCTTATTCTGCGGATTTTTTTATTTACTCTTTTTTTCTCCTTGCCGAGTAATTTTGTATAATAAAAATCGTGCGGGAAAATATCAATAAACGCCTGCTTGATTTTTTTGTGATGAATTTTCAAAATGCAAGTTGCGGGGGCATTTTCATCTCTCCACAATTCGCAGTACAAATCAGGGTTAGTTGTGCAAGCATTGAAAGTTACTTTTACCTTTTCATAATCTTCTCTAATCATATCCACATCTACATCATCATCCCACGGAATAAATCCTTTGTGTCTTTTTGCACCGAGCAAAGTTCCGCCGCTCAACCAGTAGCGAAGATTATGATTTGTACAAATTCTGTCAAACTCTTTTAAAATTTCAAGCAATGCAAGTTGATAATCTCTCAAAAAGCCCGTTGCGGGAGGAATTTGAGTGATATCTTTGTATTTTTTGTAATTTATTTTTATTCTTTTTTTATTACCGGGCTTTAATATACGAAAGCGTATACCGCAAAGCCTGATTAACTTATGGCTTGCATCGGCATTAGTAACCGAAAATATATTTTTCAATATACTTTTAATTATATTACTCATTATTTTCTTTCAAGTTCAAATATTCTAAATTCTCCGGGTTCAAGTTTCTCGAAATGAATAGTTTCCGAATTTTCAAATTCCTGTTTTTCGTAATCTTTTTCATTCAAAACATATTCATATTTCAAATCATAATCGCCGGGAATAAATATATCTTTGTCAAATATCGCATAATTTTGGGTAAATTCTTTGTATTCGACTCCGTCAGGCGACATCTTCAAAACTTTTTCAGTCGGATATTTGTAGTTTGAAACAATAAGATAAGCCGTATTTAAAGGTTCTCTTGTAATTAACCATGCACAGTATCCGTCCTCATCTTCAAGGATAATTTGAGATTCACCGCCTGAAATTATCGCATTATTTTTAACTAATCTGTCTATGCCGTCAAATTTTCTGTAGAAATCCTCATCATCATTACGGCTCATTGCGACTTCTTCACCTATGGTATGTTCAAGTCCGCCCCGGGTAAAACTTTCATCGCCGTCTGCATACATAACGGGACGCTGTGCATATTTTCCTCCGGGAAGCAATTTATATTTTGCCCATTTGTATAATGCGCCCGTTTCGCCCAATTGTGCGGGATACTGATCTATTACGTGAAATTCTCCGTCCTGATTGTTATAAGTTTTCAAAATAGAAAGCATACTGCCGTTTTTGAATTTTGTATTATAGTTTGCCAAATTCTGGTTATCTTCAACAATTTTTTCGGGAGTTTTGTCAAACTGAGAAATAATATCATTTCCCCACAAAACATCAAACTTCATATCTTCGTGATATTCTTTCAAATAATTATCCCACAGCATATATTCTGCTAAAGTTGCAAAATACGGGATTTTTTTCTTCATTGTGGTATTTATTTTATTTAAAACATATCTCGGAGCCCTGTAGCTGATGGGTCTGCCGTTTTGCTCTGACACCTCATCTACGATATGATCGACGTGATCAACCCTGAAGCCGTCAAAATTGAAATCATTTTGAAGCGTTTCAAGACTTTTTATAAACAAATCTATGACGTTTTCGTTATATTTGCCGTTTTCTAAATTTACAAAATAATACGGAGTCTGGCAATCAAGATTTGCAAGAGGGGTAACATCTTCTCCCTTAAAATCAAAATGTTTAAATAACGGGTATCCGCCGCATTCGCTCATTCCGTCAAATACGGGAACACCTGCGCTGCACCATGCACCGCCCGGAGCAGGCCACAAACCTTGTTCGATAAGCAATTTTATGGCATCTATCTGCTTGGTAATATCCTTTTCTTCCGGCTTCTTTTTGTTTTTAAATCCGTGAACCTTAGCAACCAAATCTCTTACTCTTTTATGGATTGAAGATTGATTATTTTTTTCAAGCATAGTATTAGAAAATTTCTTTTTATGTTCAATCATTACGGATTCGAATTTATCATAAAGGTCTTGATATGCAGGACTTAATTCTCCATGATTACCTTTTATTCTTTGAACATAAACCTCTTTGATAATTTTGATATCATCTTCATCGTTATCTTTAGACAACAATTCCGCTGTTTCGTTGACTTTTTCCTCAAGTTGTTTTTGAAGTTTTACAACATCATACCACCTTGCAACGTTAGGGTTTGCAAGTACAAATTTTGAAAATCTGCCCGTTTGAGGCAAAACATCATAAATAACGGGATGCCCTGCAAGCTGAGCCATTTCAATAAATGTTTGCAGCTGTTGTTTTACATTCATACCCGTAATTTCTTCAATATATTCATCATTTAAAGCTTCGCTTACCTCATTACTTTTAGGTAAATAAGCGCACCCGAATTCTCTGGGGTGGAAAGGAATCAAATATATTGTCGTAGCGTAAATATTATTTTCCAAATTGCCGCTCGGCAGGATTAATAACTGTTTCAACCAATCAAAGAATTTCCCCGGTTCATCGGATTTGTTTCCGTTGCCTAGAGCTGCAAGGTTGATTAATTTAATGTCATGCCCTTCTTTTTTTATCCAATCGGAATTTTTTTGATGGTTTCTTGCAAGAACACTTATTTGATTATTTTTAAACGAAAATTTTCCGTCTTTAAAAATTCCGTTTTGAATCCATTTTTGTTCAAGAGCATAAAGAACTTCTTCGTTAGTCAATTCTTCCTGCGCATGCGCAAAAGAATATGTCAGATATCCGTATTTTTGAATATGCATTTCAAGATATTTTTTCCTTATTTCAGGAATAACATCAGGCGGATAAGCTTTTTTCAGAATTTCGTAAATTCTGTTCAATTCCTTGTCTGATGCAGTTTCTTTTTCTTTTTTTGCGAATAAAAAATCTAACATATTAATCTCCCTTTAAACATATAAGAATTATATCATAACAATATAATCGGAAGCACTTATAATTTCCGAACCAAATAACTTGTTACAAAAATTATCATTTTAAAAGCCTTTTCATATATTTATATGACGAAAAATCATACAAATGCACATATAATTTACTTATGAATATCATAAAAAAAATCAGAAGAATACTTTCTTTATATGAAAGACAGCGCAGATTAAGAAAAGCCAGAAAAATTTATTCGCAAACAAACGTAAGCGATGACCTTTCAAAAACCATTGTTTCAGACGGTGCTAATGTCGAACTTAATTCAAAATCAAAAGAGCTTATAAATAAAGTCAGAACAAACGTTGAAACAATAGTCAATCAGGTTCAATGCGATTCTGAAAAACTTTTAAATTATGTAAAACAAAAAAATACACACGTTTACTATATTGCGGGAGCTAAAAATTTGCTCAAATATTTTGGAGAAGAAGAAGGATTTATCCCCGAAAAAGACGGCATAGAAGGACTTTATCTGTCAGTTTTAACAATGAACGGGGCAAAATTTCACTCTGAAGATATGTTCGTTTTCGGCAAAAATAAGCCGGAAAAATACACCGTTTTATACAATTTTTACAAATGGTTTTCTAAAAAATCAGGATTGAAAGGTTTTGAAGAAAAGACTCAAAATTTACTAAAAAAATATTATAAAAATTCTACAAAATTAGACACCTCAGGCTTGAACCTTGAACAGATTGTTAACCTGCAGGAGGCAATTTCGAGGGAAAACGAAGCGATAGATTTTTCATTAACTTACGAAAAAGAACATGAAGTTTCAAAAAAATTATCCGAAAAAATTTCCAAAGATAACGGTGCAAATATCTAGAAATTTATCAATTTATATAAGCAGGTCGGAATTGCCATCCCGACAATTAAAATTTTGCGTGCTCGCAAAGACATGATGTGCAAAAATTTGATGTACTTTTGTATATAGTTACTTAATTTATATAAGCATCTTGAGTTAATTTAATTTCATACATTGTTCCTGACGGTAGCGAAACATTTTTGCCTTTTTGAACCAATCCCGTAACAGGAGAAGTCAAAGTACAAACGGCAGACCCCGCCCACCCCGTAACGGTAGGAATGATGGATAAAATTGTTCCTACAGGATTGGACGACATTTTTGATGATATATTTCTGGCTTTTTTATAGAAATTTACGCCCTGATTAATTTTCCTGTCAACCCCTGCAAGATATTGCCTTTGCCCTTTGATATTATTGAAAAATACAAGTTTTGAATTTGCCTTTATAATTTTACCCTCAACAGGAATTGTTTTCCCGTTTAAAGTCATACTTTTTACGGTAATTTCAAGCAGCGCACCGTTACCCGTAATTTGAGGAGCTCTTGTTGCGGTAATATATCCTTTGAAAACAGTTCCTACGGGAATTGTTATATAGGTTTTATAAACGGGTGCAACCGTTGTAAAAGTCAAATAGTTATTAATTTTTGTCCAATTAGAAACCGATGCGTTTGACCGAACCTTAAATGTCGTACCTGACGGAATTTTTATCCCGCTATTGCGAACGACTTTTGTCGTAATTTTAGGATTATTTTTTGAAATATTCGGAGTCGAATTATCAAAAACGGGGGTAGATTTCGGCGCAGTTTTTGAACCCGAAGATGATGATGAAACCGTTTTTGTCTGCACGGGCTGCATCTTGCTCATATCTTCATTAAGTTTATTTGAATTGTATTTTTTTTCAATCACAGTATCTACGGAAGTATCCAGATCATAGGAATATGCAATATTTCCGCAAACAAGGGTTAATATAAAAAATATTATAAAAATTCTGATTTTGCGCATAATACACAAATTATTGTATAGCAATTTAAGTTAAGGGGCAAGATTAAAAAATAATTTTATAATATAATAAAACCATTATGAAAAATATTGATATAGAAAATTTTAGAAAAGTAATGAAGTCAGGCAAACTTATTGAAGGCGAAATGTTACTCGTTTTAAACGAACTCAGTCAGCAGGCGCTAAAAATCACAATGGAAATTAATAACAAATATCATACCCCCGAAGAAATTGTAGAGTTGTTTTCAAAACTAACAGCTCAAAAGATTGACCCCTCATTCAGGCTTTTCCCTCCGTTCCATACCGATTGCGGGAAAAATATTAAAGTCGGCAAAAACGTTTTTATAAATGCATGCTGCAAATTTCAGGATCAGGGCGGAATTACAATAGGCGACGGAGTTTTAATCGGGCATGATGTAACACTTGCAACTTTAAACCACGATGAGCGCCCCGAACACAGGCAAAATATAATACCGAAACCCATAAAAATCGGAAATAATGTTTGGGTCGGTTCAAACGCAACGATATTGCAGGGAATTACAATTGGCGACGGTGCAATAATCGGTGCAAATGCGGTTGTTACACATGATGTACCTGAAAATACAATCGTTGCAGGCGTTCCCGCAAAAGTTATAAGAAAAGTTCAATTATAAATTTCGTGTTGGAATAAAATTTGTACGGTTATAAGATGCTGAAACGAGTTCAGCATGACATAAATCTGTTTAACTTCGAGATTCTTCGGCTAAAGCCTCAGAATGACGATATATTCATAAACCCGCAAGGGGCGAGGGATTTATTTCCTATTTTGCAAGCAGTTCGTTAATTGCTTTTGCGGCTTTTTTGCCTGCGCCCATAGCGTTAATAGCGGTTGAGGATCCTACGGGTGCAACGTCCCCGCCTGCATATATGCAAGGAATATTTGTTGCTCTTGAATCCTCATCAACAACGATATAACCTTTTCTGTCAGTTTCAATATCTATTCCGTCAGATTTGGCAGAACTTTGGATTATCGGGTTCGGGTTTGTACCTAAAGCAACAATTACTGTATCAACATCTTCTGTTATATATTCGCCCGTACCGACAGGTCTGCGACGACCTGATTCATCGGGTTCACCGAGAACCATTTTTTCAAACTTCATACCATCGACATATCCGTCTTTTTCTAAGATTTCAACAGGAGAATGCAAGAACTTAAATACAATGCCTTCCTCTTTAGCGTGGCGGATTTCTTCTTTACGTGCGGGAAGTTCTTTTTCGGTTCTTCTATACATGATTGAAACTTCTTTAAAGCCTAATCTGACAGCCGTTCTTGCCGCATCCATCGCAACGTTTCCGCCGCCTATAATTGCAGCCTTTTCACCGATTCTGATAGGTGTCGGAACATCACTTCTGCCTGCACCCATAAGGTTTACTCTTGTTAAAAATTCGTTAGCGGAATATACGCCGTTTAAATTTTCGCCTTTGATATTTAACATCTTAGGGAACCCTGCACCAGAGCATATGAATACGGCATCAAATCCGTCGTTTTTCAATTCTTTTAAGGTCAAAGATTTGCCGATAACGACATTCTTTCTGAATTTTACACCCATTTTTTCAAGGTTTGCAATTTCTCTGTCTAAGAAAGTTCTGGGAAGTCTGAAAGGAGGAATGCCGTATCTCAAAACGCCGCCCAATTTGTGCAAAGCTTCAAATACAACGACTTCATGCCCTGCTTTTCTTAAATCGGCAGCAGCCGTCATACCTGCGCACCCTGAACCCACAATAGCAACTTTTTTGCCGCTGGGGGTGATTTCGGGTTCATCCGCTTTTGTATTATCGCCGACATATCTTTCCAACGCACCGATTGAAACAGGTTCACCTTTAAGCTCTAAAATACATTGTCCCTCGCATTGTCTTTCCTGCGGGCAAACTCTGCCGCAAACAGAGGGCAACATACTTGTTTGACGAATGATTTTACCTGCTTCTTCCAATTTATCTTCTTTCAATGCTGCAATAAAATCGGGAATTTTGATATTAACAGGGCAGCCTTTTACACATCTTGGATTTTTGCAATGCAAACAACGTGATGCTTCAAGTTTTGCCTGTTCGGGGGTGAAATTGCTTTCAACCGCCTCAAAATTTGTACGTCTTATTTTAGGATCCTGTTCTTTTACTCTTTGTCTTTCAACTGCCATTTTTATACGTCCTTTTATTATTTAACTTCTTGCAGTGCGAAACATCACACCCGCTTCGCTTATTGTCGTTAGGACGTTAAGACTTTAAGTTGTTAAGTTCATATCAAATTTTACAGATATTTTCCTGTTTTTGGATCTATCGTCTTATCGACTTTACATCTTAGCGTCTTTTTATAGTGGCATACCTGCCCAACATTTCTACATTATTTTAGTTCAAAATGTATTCTTAGGCAAGAACTTTTAAAATCTTAAAATCTGTGATAGGATAAATGCGGATTATTACTTATGAGGGCATAATAATGGATAATTTTGAAGAAAATAACAACCTGTTTGATTTCCACGGAACAATCAACAGAAGAAATTTCATGGTAAATATTCTGCTTGTTGAAACATTGAAACAGGCATTTGTGGTTACACCGCTTTTAATAATTTTATTTTTAAATACGGATTTATTAAAAAAACTTTATACGGAAGCCGTAATGCCCGAATGGTGGTATGTAATTGAAGCATTAACGGCACTTTTGTGCACATTTTTATATATGCCCTCAATTATTAAAAGAGTTCGAGATGTTTTTGGAGAAGAAAGACAAGACAAAGTATTTTCATATTCTTTGTGCACATTTATTATTTTACTTGTCGGAGTAGTCGCATCTGTTTCATCTAATATAGTATTCTTAATCGTAAAATGTTTGGGAATCGGTATAATTTTATCGTTAATGATGATGCAAGGCACAGTAAGCGGAGCAAAACCCAAAAACGAAGTTGCAAGATTTAACTGGGGCGCATTTATAGCAACATGGTTCTGGGGATTATTTAACAGAAGCTACAAAACATTATGGGCTTTGCCTTTATTTTTCACAACAGGATTTTTCCCGTTTGCGTTGATTTGCGGAATGAAAGGGAACGAATGGGCTTATGAGAAAAAAGAAGATAAAAATATTGACCTGTTCCACTTTGAACAAAGAAAACAATCTGTTATCTGGCTTGTCGCTATCCCGATTGTTGCATGCATAATGAGCATTGTTGCAGCTTATTCATTCACGGCATTAATCAGTTCGTATTCAAAAACTCATCCTCAATTTTTGAGCAAAACCGAAGATTTCTATATTGAAGTTCAAGCTCAAAATGCGCAGACAAAATTTGATAAAATTGAATTAACTAAAAACGAATACAAATTCTATATAGCACCGAAAATCTGGACAAAAACCTCGACAAATGAAAAGAGTGCGCTTTTTGATATGGCAAGTTCTTATGCTATGTCAAAAAATCCCGACATTAAAAAGAATGACAAAAAAGCAGTTTTAAAAGTTTGGAATAAGACAAAAATTTATTCTTCATTTAATGACGAAAAGCTTATGGAATTTAATGTTCCCGAAAAGACGATAACAAATCTTATTGATAATTTGAAACAAAACCTTCAAAACCAACAGCTTTTATTAAAAGAAATTCAAAACGGGTATAAGATAAATTCATACCCGTCAGTTCCGTAAAAAGGGGAATTTGATGAATATTCGGGCTGTTAAAAATATATTTCAAAATTCCAAAAATCTGCTGAAAGATATCTGTGAAAAATATCATTTGAGCTGGCAATTTGTGAAATTCTTGTTTGTAGGATTTATAAACACGGTTTTTGCGTATTCTATATTCTCGTTTTTTATTTTTATAAAACTTCATTACGCAATAGCAACCTTGCTTGCGCAGATTCTCGGAATTTTGTTTAACTTCAAAACAACAGGCGGTATAGTTTTTAAAAACAGCGATAACAATCTGGTATTTAAGTTTTTCGTAGTATACGGATTTATGTATTTTGTAACGGTTTTGGAATTGAAAATATTTACAATGTTTTCTCTGAACAATATGTACATAAATTACGCTCTTATTGTTCTGCCAAACGCAATGATATCATATATGCTTATGAAATGTTTCGTATTTAAAAAATAAAAAAACGACACTCTAAAAAAAATCAGAATGTCGCTTTTATTTTTTTGTTTATTCTAAAATTTACAGATCTTTATAAGAACCCGCAAATTTATCTTTGTACGTTGTATGCAGCATTTCGTGCGCTTTGTGTGAGCCCGGATGTTCAAGAACTTCATTATAAAGTTTTTGGATAGACGGGTTAAGATGGGATTTTCTTATCGGCAATTCTTCATCTTCTTTATACAACCCTTGCGCACGTTTTGACTTGATTGAAGAATCATCAAAACTGTTTGGCTGTCCGCCGCCATTGATACACCCACCGGGGCATGCCATAGCTTCCAACAGTTGAAAATCTGCCGTTCCGTTTTTGATTTCATTTATTGCTTTTTCGGCTTCAACCATTGTAGAAACAACTCTGACTTTGACTTTTGTTCCTTTAATATCGAGTTCAACGGATTTTGAACGATTTGTGGTGCCTCTGATTTGTTTTATATCAACATCTTGGAGCTCCTCACCCGTGGCATAATAGTATGCCGTTCTGACTGCAGCTTCGGCAACTCCGCCTGATGCTCCGAAAATCGTTCCTGCGCCCGAATATTCGCCAAACGGAGAATCATGATCTTCAGGCGCCAATGCCTTAAAATCAATTCCCGCTGATTTAATCATCGCACCGAGTTCTTTTGTTGTCAGCACGATATCAGTATCGGGATGACCGTTTGTAACAAGCTGTTCACGCTTTCCCTCGTATTTTTTAGCTGTGCAAGGCATAATTGCAACAACCGTCAATTTTTCTCTCGGAACATTGAAATTTTTAGGCATCAGATTAGAAAGGACAGCTGACATCATGCTCATTGGTGATTTGCACGTAGACAAATGCTTGAGCATATCAGGATGTTCCATTTCAAGATATTTAACCCATGCAGGACAGCACGAAGTAAATAACGGCAGGTTTTCACCAGTTTTTAATCTGTCTAAAAATTCGGTTGCCTCCTCCGTGATTGTTAAATCGGCAGAGAAGTTTGTATCAAATACGTAATCAAAACCCAAACGTCTTAATGCCGCATTGATTAGTCCGATTGTATTTTCACCTGACGGAAGTCCGAACATTTCGCCCAACGCTACACGAACAGACGGCGCCATTTGAACAGCCGTAACTTTTTCGGGATTATTTATTTCATCCCAAACTTTGTCGGTTTCATTTCGGATTGTTAAAGCTCCCGTCGGACAAACAGCAACACATTGACCGCAATTTATACAGTCAACTTCTTCAATGGGACGTCCGCCCATCGGCTGTACTCTTGTCTTTGAACCTCTGTTTGCGAAACCTAAAACGGCTTGTCCCTGAAATTCGCTGCAAGCCCTTACACATGCACCGCAAAGAATACATTTATTCATATCCCTGACAAAGGACGGACTGCTGTCATCTGCCGGAACATAGTCTTTTAAATCCTTATCGGGGAAGCGGATATTTATTATATTATATTCTTTTGCATATCTTTGGAGTTCACAATCCTCGGATTTTTCGCATGTTAAGCATTTTTTGTCATGGTTTGCAAGTAAAAGCTCTAAAACTGTTTTTCTTATTCTTCTTACTCTTGAGGTATTCAGATAGACCTTGATGTCTTTTTCGGGAGGCATTGTGCATGAAGAATTTATTACTCTCCTGCCGTTTGGGTATACAACCTCCACAACACACATTCTGCAAGCCCCAAACGATGTTAAATCGGGACGATAACAGAATGTCGGAACATTCATGCCTGCTTTTCGAATCACTTCAAGCAAATTCGGTTCATTCGTGAACTCAACTTCTTTGTCTTCTATAAATAATGTTTTTTTATCTTCTGTCATAATTATTTTTCCTTATTTCATTCGGGCGGGTAACTCTTTAAATTAAAGAGTAGCCCTTTATACGTTTACCCTTTATTCAAGAACAATTGCCTTAAACGGACATCCTTTTAAGCATGCCTCACATTTAATACATTTTGATTGATCAATATGATGAGGTTTTTTGAGTTCACCTGAAATTGCATCGACCGGACAATTTCTTGCACATTTTGTGCACCCTTTGCAAAGTTCTTCGACAATGACGACTTTTTTCATTGCCGCACAAACACCCGCAGGGCATTTGTGCTCTTTAATGTGTGCAATATATTCATCTCTGAAATATTTTAATGTTGAAAGTACGGGATTAGGTGCTGTTTTACCCAAGCCGCACAAAGATCCGTCTTTGATTGTATGAGCAATTTCTTCAAGCAAATCCAAATCTTTCATGGTAGCTTTGCCTCCTACAATCTTTTTGAGGATTTTTAACATATTTTTTGTACCTTCTCTGCAAGGTACACATTTGCCGCAAGATTCGTTTTGAGTAAAGTTCATGAAAAATCTTGCAACTTCAACAATGCAGGTATCTTCTGCCATAACAACAAGACCGCCCGAACCTATCATTGCGCCTGCTTGTATAAGGTTATCGTAATCCATTGGGATATCAAGATGTTCTTCTGTCAAACAGCCGCCTGAGGGTCCGCCGATTTGAACGGCTTTGAATTTCTTACCGTTGCGGATTCCGCCGCCGATATCAAAAACGATTTCTCTTAGCGTTGTTCCCATGGGAATTTCGATTAACCCCGTATTATTAACTTCACCTGTCAGAGCAAAAGTTTTTGTACCTTTAGATTTTTCCGTTCCCATAGAACTGAACCAATCTGCCCCTTTGAGCATAATAACGGGAACATTTGCAAGAGTTTCGACATTGTTAATCAATGTCGGTCTGCCAAACAGCCCTTTATTTGCAGGATAAGGAGGTTTCGGACGGGGCATACCTCGTTCGCCCTCGATTGATGCCATCAAAGCGGTTTCTTCACCGCAAACAAATGCACCTGCGCCCTCTTTTATATGAATTTTTAAATTAAAATCCGAGCCCATAATATGGTCGCCTAAGAAACCTCTTTCTTCCGCCTGATTAATAGCGATTTTTAAACGTTTAATTGCAAGCGGATATTCCGCACGAACGTAGATATAAGCTTCATCAGCACCGATTGCAAATGCTGCAATTGCAATACCTTCTAAGAGTTTATGCGGATCTCCTTCCATTACGGACCTGTCCATAAATGCTCCGGGGTCGCCCTCATCGCCGTTACAAACGACGTAAGATTTTCCGCCTCTGTTGGCAGCCGTAAATTTCCATTTTAAACCTGTCGGGAAACCTCCGCCGCCTCTGCCTCTTAAGCCTGATTTTGTAATTTCTTCAATTACGGCGTTCGGATCATTTTGTTTTAAAACATTTGATAAAGCTTCATAACCGCGTTTTGCAATAGCCTCATCAATGCATTCGGCATTCATTTCACCGCAATTTGCAAGCGCCGTTCTGGTTTGTTTTGCATAGAAATTAATATCTTCGCTTTTGTGTATCTTTTCACCCGTATGAGGATCAGTATACAAAAGTCTTTCAACTATTTTATGATTTTTGAGAGCATCATAAATTTCTTCAACATCTTTTAATCTGACTTTTACATAAGTTAAATCCAAATCGGGAAAATTCACGAGAACTCCCTGTTCGCAAAAACCGTGGCATCCTGTCGGAACGATTGTGATTTTATCGTAATCCGTCATGACAGAAACATCTGCGCCCAACTCTCTGAATTTGTCAATAATTTGCAAAGAGCCGTTTGCAACGCACCCTGTGCCCGCACAAACAAGAACTCTGAATCCCTGTTTTTTTATTTCGTCCCGAGCTTTTTGCTGCTCATTTTTAATATCAATATTTAATTCGACCATTGCTTAACCTCTTTCCTTTGCTAAAAGAGTATCTAATACTATTTTTATGGCATCGGAAGTCATCTGCGGATAGACTTTTCCGTTTATGACACAAACGGGCGCAAGTCCGCAAGCTCCGAGGCAGCTTACCGTTTCAACAGAAAACAATCCGTCGGAAGTAGTCATTTTACCGTCCTCAAGTTTCAAATGAGCCTTAATCGCATTCAATACAGGCATTGAACCTCTGACATGACATGCCGTTCCATCACATACTTTAACCTCAAATTTGCCTTTAGGATCAAGTGAAAATTGAGAATAAAACGTTGCAACGCCGTAAACCGTTGCAGGGGAGAGCCCCTCTATTTTTGTACCAATATAAATTAATGCATTTTCAGGTAAGTATTTATATTCTTCCTGAACCTTTTGTAAAATCGCTATCAGGTGAGATTTATCTCCGCCGCAAGCTTCGATAATAGAATCCAGCCTCTTAGTGTCGACTTTACGAGAATTTACTTCAGCCATTCCCGCTCCTATCTTTTTTACTATATTAGCCCACAACTGTTGTAAAGAGAAAACAACAATTATATATAATGTAACACATATTGCAAAGAAAAATCAAATTAATTTAATAACACATAATAGCCGTTCAAAATGCCATGCTATTTCAATATCTGCTTTAATTCATTAATAACGACATCCAAAGCGCCTTGTTGGTCGTGGAAAATAGTTTCGCAATCTTTGCATGCCTGATTATAAAAATCTTTATCGGACAATAATTTTTCCATATAATCAGATAGTTCTTTCGGATTTTTAACAATTTTACCTGCATTTGAATGTGCAAGCAGCCAGTATATATCTCTGAAATTATGAATAGATGGACCTGTTATCGTCGGCTTTGAATAAACCGTTGCTTCAAGCGGATTATGACCGCCCGTTTTGTTAAAACTTCCGCCGATAAATGCAAAATAGCACATCTTATACATTTTGCTCAATTCGCCCATCGTATCAAGAATTATTACATCATAATCTTTGAACGTATCTCCTTTTGAACGAAAACCGTATTTCAATCCGTCTTTTTTCAAAATTTCTTCAATATTGGGGATTCTTTGAATATGACGTGGAACAAGAAGAAGTTTTATATCCGAATATCTTTGATGCTTTTCTTTAAAAATAGGCAGAATTATTTCATCTTCACCCTTATGGGTAGAACCCGCAATAATTACCCTGTAGCCGTCCTGTCCCAAATCTACCGTTTCATTTACGGGTTTAACATCAAATTTTAAATTCTTCATTACATAAGTTCGTTCTTTAGGCGCCCCGATTGCAAGAAGTTTGTCTTTATCAATTTCGCTCTGGGTAAGGATTTTTGTATATTTTTCCAAAACATATTTGAAGAAAAATCTGAATTTTTTATATATTGCAAATGTAGAATCAGACATTCTGCCGTTTATGCAATATAAATATATGCCCTTTTTCTTGCAAGAAGTTGAAAATACGGGCCACAATTCCGTTTCCGCAATCAAAACAACGGTCGGTTTGACTTTATTTAAAAATGCATTAACGCAATACGTAATGTCAAACGGGAAATAAGTTATAAAATCCGCAACATTATCATATTTTTTATGTGCAATTTCCTGTCCTGTTTTTGTACCTGTCGTAACAACAACCTTGTAATCCGGGAAGACTTCTTTGGTCTTTTTGATAAGATTTTCAAGCGCTATGACTTCACCTACCGAAACGCCATGGTACATTATGACTTTATCCCCCAAATCAGGTGCTTTGAAAAATCCTAATTTCTCTTTCCACCCGAAAAGGAACTTCCTGTTTAATACACGAACTATAAAATAAAACGGTAATAAAACGATAAATACAAACGTAGAAATCAATCCGTATAAGAAAAATACATCAAATATGGAAATAATAACCAAAATTGCAATTAAAATTAAAATCGTGTATATAGCCATAACATAAATTATAGTAGCTTAAAAAATCCTAAAAGTCGACAAAAATTTTATTGTTTTTAATTTTTAATCAACCCGTTGTTTGACATGCCAAGAATTTTCGCATGTTTCGAAAATTGTGAAAAACTTCCTTTACTTATTTTTGTTTATTCAAATTTTCAATTTCCGCATTAAGTTCTTTTATTTGAACTTCCATTTTTGTTCTTTCATCAACAACTGAAGAAAAAGCTTTTTCAAGGGTTTTTATTTTCGCTTCAAGAATGTCGGCCTTTGATGCGTTTGCCTCTCCGCTTATAGAAGTTTTTTCAAGTTCTCTTTTGTAAGCTTTTATTTTATCCTGCTGAACGCCGAGAAATAATGAGATAATTCCTGCTCCGGAAAATAATCCCGCACATAAAATTATAAGCGTATACAAAGGTAGCGCAACATTTTTAGAAAAATCTGTCGTATATGCACTTCCTTTTATTAAATTTATATCAAATGATGCATTTGTATTTATCAAAATTATGTAAGCAACGGCACATAAAACAACTATGCTCAAGAAAAAAAACAATTTTTTCATATTCTAAACTCTCCTGTTTCTATAATATTTTAACACCTTTGACAATTTTTCGTCAGGCGGAATCTCAAGTTCTATTATCTGTGAAGAAAACGGTTTTGTAAACTTCAAATAAAAAGATTGCAAAACCTGCTCTTGCGTTTTAACTTTTCCCTCACCCGCACCGTACAAAGTATCATTATAAACAGGATGATGTCTGTATGAAGTGTGAACTCTTATTTGATGAGTTCTTCCCGTTATAAGTTCTACTTCGACATAAGTTGCTTCCGTTCCGAAATGTTCAAGAACTTTCAATTTTGTAACGGCGGGTTTTCCGTCAGATCGCACCGCCATTTTTTTCGGGTTTAAATTATTTCTGCCGATGGGTTCTGAGATAACATCATTTTCATACGGATAAAAACCTTTCAATACGGCATGGTATTTTTTTGTAATTTTATGGTCTTTAATCAAATTCGCAAGATATTCATGGGTTTTGTTATTTTTAGGTATCATTAAAAGCCCTGATGTGTTTCTGTCAAGGCGATGAACAATCCCTCTGCGGAAAGCGCCGTTTGTATCCGATAAATTGTCGCCATATTTGTATAACAGAGCATTCACAAGCGTGTTTTCCGTTTCAATAAAAGTCGGGTGGGTAAGCATGCCTGACGGCTTGTTTACAACCGCCATGTTTTCATCTTCCCAAACTATTTCAAGCGGAATATTCTGCGGCTTGATTTCAATAACTTTATCTTCCACAAGGTTTTCAAATTCAACCTTATCATCAAGCTTTAAAGTATACGACGGTTTTTTGACTTCGCCGTTTACGGTAACTTTGCCTGATTTTATGGCACTTTGAATTTTTGAACGTGAAATTCCGTCATAAAGCTCAGACAAAAAAACATCCAATCTGGTATCTGCTGAATTTTCATCAATTACAAGTAACATAATTTCTATTTCCTGTATACAAGCAGTATCACAATCAGCGCAATTACTCCGACCATGATGAATACATCCGCTACATTAAATACGGGGAAATTTATAAAATTCAAATGAATATAATCTCTGACATACCCCAGAACTATTCTTTCATGGCAGTTCGCCATAATTCCCGCACTCAAAAGCGCAATAAATGAAACAGAAAACAAATGTATCGACTTATTATTATGGACATATACAAAAAGCAATGTCGTAAATGCAACCGCAACAATTATAAAAAATTCTCTTGCGTTTTCCAACAAACTGAATGCAGCCCCGCTGTTTTTTAAATATGTGAGGCTGAACACCGCATTTGAATAATGATGCCCGGAAGTTACGTTATCCACAATCAACTTTGATGAAAACAACGCCAAAAACAACCAGAATATAAAGCTTCCTATAAGGCAAAAATATTTAGCTACGGAATTTTTCATTTTTTCTCATCCTCATATTTTATAAAATTGTTTTTGGGCACAACGTTTACTCTTTGCATAATGCATGCAAGTCCTGCCATATACACTCTGAAATTATCAAATTTATCCGTTTGAGATTTTGAAATAGCAAGAGATGCAACGGCATATTCATTAATATTGTCATTATTTGCCTTTATAAAACGCTCCAAAACATTTGAGCTCGGCATTGTTCTTAACGGTGCATTCGGAGTAACCGAAGGATAAGTAACAGGGTCATGCTCAATTGAACCGATTATTACGGTATCTTCATCAGCATCGGCGCTAACCGTGATAGTATAAGTTTCACCCGCAGCTACCTGATTCGGAGCACTTAAATCAATATTCATAAATCTTGCATCTCCGTACAAAAGATAAGATTTATCAGATTGCATTGTTTCACCGCTTATGAGCCATTTGCCGTTTTTCCTTACCAAATGATAGATACTTGTCGAAACGGCATGAATTTCACCTGCAACGGCAAGAGAATCAACTTTGTCAAACGTTGTCCCCAGAGCTCTTTCTTCGACGCTTACATCGGCATAATTACCGTTTAAAGTAATTGAAAGAATATGAGTTGCATAAATTAAATCTTTGCATTCTTCCCATGTTTCTTCAACGGTTTTAAAATATGATTTTTTATCAAATCCGTCACTATTTATGTAATTATCGTCATACAAACCTTTTAAGCCTGCAATGTCATGTTTATTTGCAAAAGCCGAATGAAGTTCAAAGAGTTTTTTAATCTGTTTAACTTCCCCTCTTGCGATTTTATTTTGTTCATGCCTGTAACTGCCCGATGTAATAGGCGCAGCATAAGTATCGGAGCTGACAAAGCCCACTCCCAGCATAATTGCTATAACAATCAATAATAACTTTTTCATAGCGAAATTATATCATAAAACGTAAGATTTGGCGATTTGATAAGAACAAAACAAAAAATATTTTGAATTTAATGTTATTTTTGAATAATTTTGGGATTATTAATTGTATAAATATACATTTTATTTTTTTTAAGAGGATATGAAAATATGCAAATGAATTTAAACGGCAGTATGGAATTGACCAACTTTGATAAAATTTACTTTCTGGCATCGAATTTTAAACTGATTAATATGGAAAAATTATTATCGGGCGTGTTTGACGAAATGTCGCAAAGCCCGTCGGTTAAATACGTCGGTGAACTGAATAAAACCGACATAATGCTATAAATTAATAATTATCTTTTAAAAACTGTTTACATTTTTTTTTCATGCTATTATTGTAATGTTATACAGAAAGCAAAATTTGTTTGGTATAACATCAGATGTTATTTTGGTGTCAAAAAGGAAGAAAAAATGAGTTTAAAAGTATACTTAGGGATAGATGTTGGTTCTGTTACCACAAAATTAGCACTTATAGATGAAACAGGGAAATATGTAGACAGCGTAATGTTAAAAACGGCAGGAACACCTGTTGCAGCCGTTCAAAACGGTATGCGCAAACTTTATGAAAAACGTATAACCGATTATGAAGTTATGGGTGTCGGAACAACAGGTTCAGGCAGAGCGCTTGCAGGTTCATTGGTCGGCGCTGATATTGTTAAAAATGAAATCACGGCACATGCCGTTGCAGCAAGCGTAATTGTTCCCGGAGTTCAAACAATTCTTGAAATCGGAGGACAAGACAGTAAAATCATTATCCTGCGAGATGGTATCGTTACCGATTTTGCTATGAACACGGTTTGCGCAGCAGGTACGGGTTCATTCTTAGACCATCAGGCTCAAAGACTCGGTGTTCCCATTGAAGAATTTGGTGCTACCGCATTAAAATCAGAAAACCCCGCAAGAATTGCAGGAAGATGCGGAGTATTTGCAGAAAGCGACTTAATTCACAAACAGCAGTTGGGCTACCCTGTAGAAGATTTGTTATACGGACTTTGTCAGGCATTAGTAAGAAACTATTTAAGCAACCTTGCGTTAGGTAAAGAATTATTACCTGTATTTTCATTCCAGGGCGGTGTTGCAAGCAACACGGGTATGGTAAAAGCTTTTGAAGAAGCTTTAAATGAAAAAGTTGTTGTTCCGGAACATCACCAGACAATGGGTGCAATCGGTGTTGCTATGCTTGCAATGGAAGATCACCAATACACTAACTCCAAGACCAAATTCAAAGGCTGGGATGTTGCCGATATGCATTTTTCATCCATAACATGCGCATGCAACGGATGTTCAAACAATTGCGAAGTTATTACAATTGTTGAGGGAGTTGACGAAGTTCAGCATGTTGATAAAATAAAAGATGTAAAAGGTAATATCATCGCTCGTTGGGGAGGCACCTGCGGACGTTGGGACATAGGATAATTTATTTATGCAAAACTTCGGAGGCTCAAGAACTTCTATATTAAAAGAATTGCCCATGGGTAATTCGGAACTTGGCGAAGCATTTGCATTGACCATAAACGATATGGTTGTTCAATCGGGTATTACCAATCCGAAAGCACAGGATTTTGATGTTGTTTCAAAGTCATGGAGAACTCTTGCTTCAAAACCCGACAAAACTCCCGAAGATTTGGAAAAACTTGATAAAACCTTTAAAGAAAGCATAATGGAACTTGCGCAGTCATATCTGCTTTTTATTGCAAGGCAGGTGGGCAATTTCAGCGGGAAAATATCTTATCCCGAATATGAAAGATACATGTTCAAATACAGATTCGGACATTATGATATAGAAAATAAACCAGAATACATAAACAAAGTCAAAGTTATGCTTGGTAATGCATTTAAAAAACTTTCCCGCCACGGAGAAGAAACAGGCGATGACTTAATTGATAAAGATGATATGGCAGCTTTTGTTTATGCTGTTTCGACAAAATCAAGAAGGGATGAAAACAACAATTTCAAAGGTTTTGAAATAAACGGAATAATAAAACCCGCAGATTATGCGGTTGATGAGAACAATTTATTTCAAGCGGAAGATAATTTATTTTCTCTAAAATTAAGGGTTGCATATAAAGTTTTAAATAACAAGCTATAGGAGTGAAAGAAGTATGAAAAAATTATTTATTACAATGCTTTTAATTTTTGCATGTGCATCATGCGCTTATGCATTTGAAGATATCACGGTTGAAGAAAAACCTCCCGTTCTTACCCAAAAAGAATACGATAACGAAGATGCAATTCATCCCGAAATTGCTTTTGATTGGCTTGAAATACCCGTAAATATCAGAACACAGCAAGCTGATAAATTTAAAAATATAATTTTTGATAATAATTCTAATATTTATTTATCAAAAGAAGAATTTAACCGAGAATTTAATAAATACAAAAAAGATACAGAATACAAACATCATTATATGCTTGCAAATAACGGGGTAACTGAAGATGAAGATGCAAAATATAATCCTTTCTACTACAAAAAAGATACCCTTGTAATTTATGCGATTCAATTCAAAAACAATTTCCACAATTCACTTTATTACACGGCTTACGGTAAATTATATTATGTAGATATAACTTCAGACAATTATCCGAATTTTCCGTACTATTCAATGCAGTATGATAGAAAAGGCAATTTAAGAAGTGCTATCTACTTTGTTTCAAATGACATTCAATATATGTACAACCCCGACAAAGAATTTTTGGGAGTATGGTACAAAGACAAAATGTATGATATTAACGGCAAACAAATTTCAACCCGTGAGGGCTGGTAATATTTAAAAGAGTTTGTTTACCTGATAACTTCTTTTTGATATGCCCACGCAGAATGGTTGTGAATGCTCTCATACGCTTCACAGTTTACTTCAAATTCGTTGATAATCTTGTTTTCACGAAGTTTTACGACAACTTCTCTTAAAACATCTTCAACAAATCTGGGGTTTTCATAAGCGTGCTCTGTTACGTATTTTTCGTCCTGACGTTTCAAAAGAGTATACAAAGGACTGGAGGCGCAGGATTCTATCATTTGGATTAAATCTTCAAGCCAGATATGCTCGGTTTCATCATAAGAAACCTTGACGCTTATTATGGCTCTTTGATTGTGCGCACCGTATTTTGAAATTTCTTTTGAACAAGGGCAAAGCGTTGTTACCGGGACTTTTGCTCCTAGGAAAAATTTATAATTATTGTCTTTATCTATATACCCCTCAAACGAACAATCATAACAAACAGGCGCTTTTAATTTTGTAACGGGAGCGGGCTTATCGATAAAATATTTAAAATTAAATTCAAGTTCTCCGCTTTGAGCATGGAGCTTTTTGATAATTTTTTCAAGACAGCCTTTAATATCAACGCCCAAAAGATTTTTAGTGCGCCATTCGTTCAAAACCTCAACAAATCGGCTCATGTGAGTACCTTTGTAATTTTTAGGCAAAGAAACAGCCGCTCTTGCTTGTCCCGAAACAACAAGGTCATGTTTATCTTTACACTGAATAATCAAAGGCAGGTCAATATTTTTAATTCCGACCTTTTGAATATCTACGTTTCTGTTATCTTGAGTATTTTGAACATCTTTCATCGTTATCTATTCGTTATTTAATAGTTATGAACTTTTTAACCTTATGTGTGTTATATCAAGCTTATAATGTTTCCGACGATATCACCATGGTTTGTTTTAATTTCGCTGTTTCGTTTGATATTTCCCCAATGGAGGTTATTTATCAAATCTATTGCGACAAATTCTCTTGCTTCCATATTGGCATCACAAATCTTTAGTGCAAATCCTTCTTCGGTTTCAACGTTTACAACTATTATAAGCCCGCCTGCACCGACTTTTGCAACCAAATTTTTGCTGTTTTCTATTATTTTTGTATCAGTTCTGTTTTCCCCGCCGATAATATAAGGATTATTCAAAAATGCATCTTTTATTTTTGAATATTTCGGGTTGCAGAACAAATTCAAATAACCCTTAACCATATTTTCTAAAGGCATAGAGCATATCGGAACTCCGCAGCCATCTTTTGTAATCGGATAAGATTTTTTGAGCTCGCAAAGTTCATAAATTTTATTTTTAATTGCCTGCTGCAAGGGGTGAGTCAATTCATCATAATTTTCAAGATTCCAGCCTTTCAATTTGCAAAGCCCGAGCATCATGGTATGTTTACCCGAACAATTGTTATGAACAGCAGTTGCCTTTTGCCCGTTTAATAAAAGTTCATTTTGAGCGGTTTTAGAAATAGGTTCATGAGCACCGCATTTCAAATCTCTTTCATCAAGATCAAATTTCTTCAAAAGACCTTTTACAATTTCGGTATGAACCTTTTCGCCTGCATGAGATGCGCAGCAAATTGCAATTTCTTCAGATGTTAAGTCAAATTCTTTATCAAGACCATAATCAATAATCAATGCAGCCTGCAAAGGTTTTGCGCAAGATCTCAAGAAAAAAGGCTGATTTTTGTCATCGCCGATTTTTTCTGTTGCATCGGTTTTATTGCATCTTACAACATAGCCGAAATGTTCCTGTTCGGGCAATCCGTCCCTTAAATAAATCAACAATTTTTCGGGTTCAGAGTGAACCGTTTTTTTTAAAGTATTTTTTATATTTTCAATATTTTCCATTTTCCTAATCCTAAGTTTTATCTGTTTGAAAGAAGTTTTTTGATTTTGTTGCGCAATTCGAGATTCTCACGTTTCAAATCTTCTATCTGCTTTTCATAATCTTTTGCTTCAACTATTTTGGGAACTTCATTGTGGTCAAGTATAAATCTTTTTTTAGCTTCATCTTTTATGGCAAGAATTGTATCAAGTTGCTTTTGAGAAATAAACCCCAATTCAACAAGCGATTGCCCGAATTTTTTATTATGTTTTTTAGCTCTGTGTTCATAATTTAAAACGGCATCATCAAGCTGCTGTTCGGAAATAACACCGTCCTGCATAAAAAATTCTCCCGTACGATATTTCCCTGCAAGAAATCCCGCAATGTTTAAAATCTGAGAATTATCAGGAAGCTGAATAAACCCTTCATCTACGCCGAAAAGAAAATAATTTGCGATTTCTTCCATAGACATATAGGTATTTATTGCAATTTCAGATATACTGACCTTCTTGTCGCAATAGTCAAATATGTTGTAAATATTTTCATCAAATCCCGAATATCTGTTTGCCAGTTCGCATTTGCCTTTGTCGGTCAATGCAGGTTTATAAGTTGCAAAAGTGTATGCCAGTTCACTTTCGGGGTGAACCTCTTTTGATAAATTTACATAAATAATTTCCTTTAACCATGTAGGGAAATTCGATATTTTTTCAAGGAATTTACCTAAAAAATTTCTTTGCACGTCCTATTCTCTCCGATTTTACGCATATTTTAACATTAAATAACAAGCAGTTCAACATAATATTTCTAATTATTTAGACAAAAAAAAGACCTTGAGTATTTTACCAAGGCCTATCCGTTTAAATAAGAAGAGAGAGCTTTATATATTTATATAAAGTATTCTCAAAGTGAAAAATTGCTAAATTCGTTCAATTTTGTTTACAAAACTTAATATGTGCTTAAAAGTTTAATTTTGCCAATCGTTGATTTTTTCATCGATTTCTTCGCAAGATATGCCTTTATAGTTTATTCTTGAAGATGTAATCGGCTGTTTGTAATCGTATTTGTTGATTGAACGGGAATCAACTATTACTGACGGAGGCAGAATAGACCATTTGTATAATGCTGCAGCCATTCGTTTGTAGAACTTATCCAGCCATTGAATTTTCTGTTCCTGCGAAACTTTATGTTTTTTCTCATACAAAAATTCCGAATTTAACATATCATAATAATGTTCTTTTTTATTTTCAATACGCCAAATAACTTCATCAAGAAATTCATAAGGCATAAGAGCATCTTCTGCTACCAACGGTTTGCCCGTTTTGGGATCAATTGCAAGTTCTGCTCCGGGTTTTTTGTCGATAATACTTTGCGGCATTGCATTTTTGACTTTTCTGTTTTCATTCATCCAGCGGGCAAGCGCAAACAATTTAGTTTTGGGGATATCCGCAATAGGCGCAAATCCGCCTGACATATCGCCGTTTATCGTTGCATATCCCATATAAAGTTCGGATTTATCAGATGTTGCAATCGGCAAAGTAGAACCAAATTCGTTACTTATGCCCCATAAAAACATTGCACGGGATCTTGCCTGAATGTTATCGGGAGTGAAAGATTTTTTATATCTGCCGTCCCATTTTTTTTCAACCTCTTTAAAAAGTTTTTGCAAACAATTATTGGTCGTTTCAAACATCTGCGATATGGGGGCTGTTGCAAAGTTTATCCCTAAATTTTGCGCCAAAACTTCAGCATCGCTTTTGCTTTCCGTTGAAGTTATTTTAGACGGCATGCTGATTCCGAAAACATTTTCAGCTCCGAGTGCATCGGCAAGAAGAACTGCACAAACAGAAGAATCCAATCCGCCTGACAGCCCGATAACCGCTCTTTTAAAGCCCGTCTTCTTAAAATAATCTTTTATCCCCTGAATGACCGTTTTATAAGTTCTTTCCAAATCAGGCTCATACTCAAGAGTATAAACTTTGTTTTCAGTTAAAGTCTTTTCCAAACCGTTTGTAAGCGGATAAATTTTGCCTAAACCCATTAGAGGGTTTACTATCAAAAATTGTTCTCTGAAAGATTTTGCTCTTGCCAAAAGTTTTCCGTCTTTATCAAAAACCCTGCTTGAACCATCAAATGAGCTGTTATCAATTGCACCGACCTGATTTACATAAACAATCGGGGTAGAATATTTTTTTGCTATAAAAGAAAACATATTATGTTTCAATTGTTCTTTTTTTGCCCTCGTAGGAGATGCAGAACAATTGATAAATACATCAGGATGCTCTTTTGAGAGTTCTTCTATCGGATCAACCGAATACAATGTTTTATCATTGAAAAAGTCGCTGTCATTCCAACAATCCTCGCAAATCGTAATTCCGTATTTAACTCCGTTTACGACATTTAATTTTGAGCAATCTTCAATTTTATCTTCATCAAACTGTCCGAGCGTTTCACCGCTTTGAGCTCCTACAACGGGCGACGGTTCAATATATCTGTAATCGTTAAATTCAGAATACGTCGGAAGCAAAGATTTTCTGACTATCGATTGAATTTTGCCATTATTTAACACCGCAACCGAATTATAATACTTTTTACCCGTTAAACGGTCATATCTTCTGGGCTCTACAAAACCGACAAGCGCCGTAATATCCGTACATATTTTTGCGACTTCTTTTAGCCACTTAACGTTATCTTCAACAATAATAGGGTGCCTGTCAATTGTATCTTCTATAGGATAACCCATCAAAATCAATTCGGGGAAAACAACCATATCAAGCCCGACATTTTGAGAATGTTTAATATATTTTATAACCTTTTTTGCGTTATATTCAATATCGCCTGCTATAGGATCAATCTGAGCAAGCCCGACAGAGCCCTTTTTATAAGGCTTCAAAAGTTCTTTTAACTCTTTTTCAATACTTTCTGCTCTCGAACGGTCATCAATGCCGTCAAATTCTTCGGATAGTTTATATATCTTTTCAATGTTATTTTCCATATATTTCGGTAAACCTTATAAAAATAATTCCTAAAAAAATCGGGATGACAAGATTTGAACTTGCGACCCCTTCGTCCCGAACGAAGTGCGCTACCAAGCTGCGCTACATCCCGATATGTTTATTTTATTATAGCACCAACAAAACTTTCGTTTTGTCGTGTGCGCTACCCCTCTCCGAAAAATGATTAAGTATCATTTTTCGTCGGCAGAGTGCTACATCCCGATATTTAAGTTATACAACTTTTGAACCTATATTCAGTAAAATGTGCAACATCGCAATATTTGTTTTTTAGTATCGCTTTGCTGTTTCTATTATACAATAAAAATTTATAAATCAATCCTATTAAAATATTTAATATGCAAAATTTAATATTTCTCTTTTATTTAAAAGGCTTTTAACCTGTTATATTACAAATTGTTAAAATTTCTGAGATTTTTAAAATTTAACCCCACAAAAAAACTTTATATAAATGAAGTTGACAAGATGAAGTTTTATAAGGAGAGTATATTATGCCTGAAATTTATGTTTGTTTTCAAAATTTAAGATACAAATTCGGAATGGCACCCAAAACCGATAGAAATTTTATCCGAAATTTCAAAAATTTCGAGTTTGGAATTGCCATTAATATGGAACAAAACAGAAAAAAATTATTCGGTTGTTAAAAACTTGAAAAATAACCTTTTAATTTATAAAATATTTGTATGAAAAAGGTTTATGTAATTACAGGTTCAACATCGGGTATAGGCAAGGCTCTTGTTGAATATTTCTCGCAGGATGAAACAAATACCGTTTTTGCGGGATATAGAAGCAGGCGCAAATTACCGCAAGATGTAAAAAACAATATTAAATATTTTTATATCGATATGCGCAACGACAATTCCGTAAAAGAAGCCGCAGATTTTATAAAGGCGCAAACTGATCATGTTGATACCCTGATTAATGCTGCGGGAGGCGTTGCGGCAGGTCCTATTGAAAAAATAGGCGTCGACAGACTTAAAGAACAATTTGAAATAAATACTTTTTCACATATTGAATTTTGCCAAAATCTTATTGATGTTTTGGAAAATTCCAAAATTATTAATATAAGTTCTATGGCAAGTTTCGGGCTGTTTCCGTTTATCAGCCCTTACTGTGCCTCTAAACGTGCACTTGACATATTTTTCAACGCTTTTGCCATAGAAAATCATAAAAAGATAAAAGTTATTTCGGTAAAACCCGGGGTAATATCAACACCCATCTGGGGAAAATCTGTCGAGGCAAATTTCAAGTACCTCGAAGATTGCACCGATTACGAAAAAGAACTTAATTATATAAAAGATAATGCGTTAAAAAATACGAAAAAGGGACTTCCCGTTCAAAAAGTCGTTAACGCAATTAAAAAAATCGACCGTTCAAATCACCCCAAACCCTCCTATACCGTAGGAACCGATGCAAAATTTGCGCAAATTTTGTCGCTTTTGCCGCAAAAACTTATTAATAAATTGGTTTCTTTCGGAATGAAAATGAGGATGAAATAATATTTTTTAAGTGATTTTATACAACGTTACCGTACAATAAGAATTACCGCCATAGCAAAATTTGACTTATTGGATTTGCTTTCTCTCGGGCAAGTTGTTCGCTGCGGGCTTTTGCGTGCTCGCAAAGGCATAACTTGCAAAAATTTACTGTAATTTTGTATATAGTTACTAATATATTTTTGTATAATAAAAAATTCTGGTATAATATTTTTATCAAGATATTTATTAAAAAGGATTTAAGAATATGAAAAAGATATTAACGGTTTTATTATTGATGTGCTGTGCATTACCGACATTTGCCGCAAAAAGACAGAGTGAGGAACTCATAACCCCGATGTCGCAGCTTGAAAAAAGACAAATTCAAACAAGAACATACAATGCCCAAGACAGACTTGTTGTTATGAAATCTATACTTAATGTTTTGCAAGATGACGGATACATTGTTTATAACGTAAATTCTCTGTTGGGATTTATCTACGGAGTTAAAGATTTTGAACTGAGCGACAACAATGTGGATATTTCAGAAGAATTCGGGCTTTCAAAATCAAGACTTAATTATAACGGCGTAAAAGTTGCCACATTAGAAGCAACAGCCAACGTAACGGATTACGGAAAAGACATTCGTGTAAGAATCAATTTTAAGCGAAAACTTTTAAACGAATACGGAAATGCACAATTTATTGATGATGTTTCCGAAGCTGAATTTTATGCGGATTTCTATGAAAAACTCAATAAAGCAATCGAACTGCAAAAAGGCATTGCGCAAAAAGTAAACAAAAAACCGCCCATTGTTATTACAGAACCCGCCGAACCCGAAACAAAAACAGCAGAACCTCAAGAAACAAAAGATTCTCAAAGCGAAGTTCAAATTAACAACACCCCTGCACTCAGAAATCCACAGATTGACGAAAAAAACGCAATTCCTGAAACGGCACAAGAAGAAACCGTTCAACAAACAAATACAAAAACCGAAGATAAACAGGAAGTTAAAAATACACCAAAAGAAAAAGAAAATATTAAACCGGTTCCCGAACAAACACAAAACATTGAACCGCCCAAGGCTAAAGCCAATGTTAAAGCAGAAAAAGAAGTAACGCAGCCCTCAAAAGAGCAACCGCAAATGACACCTGCACAAATTCAACAAAACTTTGAAAATAAAAAAGGCAAAAAAACTTCCGTTCAATCGGAAGAAGAAAGCAATTCAGATATCGACAGCCTTTTAAAACAAATAAAAGAACAGGAAAAGCAGGCGAAACTTGAAGTTGAACAGGCTAAAAAAGAACAGATGATAAAGCAGAAAGAAGATGCCAAAGCTGCAAAACAGGCACAAAAAGAACAAAAAATAAACCAAAAAGAACAGACTAAACAGGACAAAGCAGTAGCTAAAGAGGCTGCAAAGGCTCAAAAAGCCGAAGAAATCAAAGCTCAAAAAGAAGCCAAAAAGCAAGCCAAACATTCAAAAGAAGCAGACGAATAATGAAAAAATTTATTATAACATTTTTAATTTTAATATTCGCAGCCATAAATTGTAATATTGCGCAGGCATCTAAAATCTCACCCGAGATATTACACAATATGCAAACCGCTTATTACGATACGGGCGACACCCAAAAGGTTTTGAATGCCGTTTTGACGACATTGTATGACAGCGATTATACAATCGAAGATTATGACCAAGATTTAGGTTTAATCAGAGCAAAAAAGACTTTCAAAGCTAAATACACAAGCAAAAAGCGTATTGCGGGGTGGTCAGCGGTTTTACTTGCGGCAAGTGCATATACGGCTTTTTCTTACGGAGCAACGGCTGCATCAATGTACAGTCCGACAAAAAGAATTGCAACCGAGATGAAAGAAAAAACCGTTATCGCAGATGTTAATGTATTAATTGAACAGGTTGATACAAACAAAACCATGGTAAGATTTGTTCCTATTGAACGGGTTTTACAAAATGCGGACGGATATTCTTTTGTTAAAGCTGCTCCCGTTAAGATTTTCAGAATGTATAAACCTGATGTTTACAAAGAATTTTTCTCTCAAACAGAAAAGAATTTATGCCTGTAGAGTTTTTGAACTTCCGTTGCGCATCAATTCGGATAATCTGAGTTCTTGAGGTTTGCGCTTTACAAAAATGGATTTTCTTTTTGCCGCATTGATTACGGAAGTTTGTTTTTTCTTAAATTCCGACAAGCCGATTTTTGTAGTATCGGTTTCTTTACCTAAAAATAATTCCTCTAGCCACAATACGAAATTTCCCATAGTGCAATCTCCTAATTATATTATAATAACTTTTAATGTCTTATCTATCATATATTTATATGATTTCAGGCTGAAAAAACATCATACTTTATGTTATATTTATATAGGAAGTTTTAAAGGTTTTAGATTTGAATAACACTTATTATCAAAATACGGAAGAAAATTTTAAAAACGCACTATTGCTTTGCGAAAAAGACTTTTCTCATGGAGAATTAATTGAAATGCTAAAAGACGGCAATATTCCGCAAAAACAAATCGCCGCATTAAAACTTGATACAATAAAATCCGAACAAGATGCGCAAACCCTTTTAAACAATTTGACGGGACAAGACGGCAAAATAAGGGAAGTCGTATCTATGCGCCTCAAAGAATTTATGAAAGATGAAAATTTGCGCCACCTTTTTAACGCATCAAAAAATTATCAGGTATTTCTTGATGCAATTACGGATATTAACGGAAACATTTGCAGAAATATTATAAGCGCCGTTTCAAATCTCAGAGAGGACAAAGATTTCTGCGAAGTATTTTGCAAAAATCTTGCTCAAATGACACTTGATCTTTTAGATATCGTTGAAAAATTTGATTTCAAAGACGGCAAATACAAAGTAAATAAAGAAGCGTTTAAATTATACTGGTGCCTTGAAACAATTTACGTATTTTGGGACAAAATAAATATAAGCGAATTGAAAACAATTCTTTCAAAATCTGCAAAAATAAACGAATACACAATAAGAGAAAAAACCGCAAAAATTTTAACTCACGATTTTGACGATTCCGATTTATCCAAAATCAGACTTTCGCTAAAGAACGACTCTAATTATTATGTTCGCAGATTTTAAGAAATTATTCCGTACTTTTTCTTTAAATTAATGATTTTGTCAAAAGATTTATTTATTTTATCTTCTAAATCTTTATCACTTTGCGCAAGTTCATAAATTTGTTCAATTGAATCAATAATTTCGTCATCGCTGTTGCGGAAGATAAACATATTCAGCCCTGCTTTTATTCCTTTTATGCAGGCATTTGTTTTGCCAAACTCTGCAACCCCTTTCATAATCATATCATCAGAAATTATAACGCCGTTATACCCGAGGTTATTCCTTAAATATGATAAAGCATTTTCACTTAATGATGCGGGCAGTCTGTCTTTATCAAAACATTTGCACCACAAGTGCGCCACCATAACCATATCTGCTCCGTTTTGAACGGCAGCTTTAAACGGCTTTATGTGGTATTTTTCCATCTCTGACATTGACAAATTTATCTCGGGCAAAGTCTTATGACTGTCAGAATCCGCATCTCCATGCCCGGGGTAATGTTTTACGCAAGGGATAATACCATTGCTTTTATATACCTCAGATACAATTTTTTCGCCTTTTATCACATCTTCAGGATTTGAAGAAAAAGCTCTTTCGGCTATTATCGGATTTGCGGGATTCGTATTTGTATCAATACATGGAGCAAAATTCAGATTTATTCCGTAACTTTTTAATTCATTCGCAATTTCTTGTGTTTGCTTTTGCAAAAAATCCGTTCCTTTTTCATAAGCGAATTTTGCCGATAAATATTTTTTGCCGTTGTGTATATGTTCTGTGCGCTCTACCCTGCCGCCTTCTTGGTCAATTGATAAAAAAGGCGAAATAAGACTCTCTGATTTAATTTCTTTTACAAGTTTTTTAAATTGATTTTCGCTTTGTATATCCTGCGTAAAAAATATTATCCCGCCAAGACCGCATTGGAGGGCTTTTTTATAATTCCCGCCCACGGTTCCGAGAATAAACATTTGATATATTTTTGTTTTTAAATCAGTCATTATTTTTCTTCATAAACCAAATTCAAAACTTCTGTCAAATCAATAAGATTGCCTGATTTTATCACTTCTTCAATTTTTTCATGAATGGTTTTTAAATCACTTGCAGACGGTGTTTTTAATTCAGGCGGAAGTTTGACATCGTTTGTTGTCTTAGTGTTTACAAAATTTTCATTCAAAAGTAAAAATTCTTTGTATAATTCCAAAATTTTTATATAAAGCGGATTGATATCATAATTTTGGGTCATATAATATTTGGCATCTTTTTTCAATTGAGTAAAATAATTGATTGAATAATCAATTTCGCCTACCGTATCTTCTTTTGTGAAAGTATCACCTAAACACGGATTGCCCTCGATTTTTAAATCGCCTAAAGATTTTATATAAACAGCCCACAAAATACTTCCCAAACAAAATCCGACATTATTTTCGGTCATTTTTACAATTTTAGGATAATTTATTCTAAACTGTGCTTTTTTCTGACCGAAATTTTTATATGAATTAATTCTTTGATAAATAAAATCTAAGCTTATGGATAAAATCGTTGTATGCTGTGCATACCCCGGATCAAATTTTACACTTTGTGCTGTTGCTTCCGTCATTTTGTAATCTCCCTTGAATATATTTTTTATTACATTTGATTTTAACATAATTATTATTATTTATACAATTGTTCAATGTAAATAATTAATAAAGTTTTAAGATATTCATACATAGGTAATATTTGTGATTATAATATGAGTTGAAAGAAAGGAGCTTGTTATGGAACAACAGGAAATGGAAACAAATGAAACTAAAAAAGAATGTAAATGTGCACTTCATCCGTTTTGGAAATATTTATTTTTAGGCTTGGCGGTATTTTTGGGTTCATTTTGTGCTGCGTATGCGGTAATTGATTGGCACATGAAATCCTTTTATGATCCGTTTCAACCCTCAGATTTTATATTCAGAAATGAGCAATATATGCAGGAAGAATTTCGTGATATCGACAGATTGCTAAAAGCCGACGAAAAATTTATTCAAAACGGAACGGGAATTATTCACGCTATTCAAAAAGATAACATGTATGACATAATTATTAATCTTAAACCGTTTGATAATAACCCCGATAACGTAGTTATAAATACGGATAAAAATACTCTTGACATTTCGGCAAAATCTGTTAATAAATCAGAGCATGAAGAACATATTTCAAATTTTCAGCAAAGCTATGCTTTTGGGGATAACGTAAATTTATCAAAAATGAAAAAAACGGTTAAAGATAACAATTTGATTATAACTGTTCCGATAGAAACGAAATCAAATGAAGATTAAATCGTTTAATAAAAAAATTACAGCGTACGTATTCGGTTTCTGCCATATTCTGACAGAAGCCGTTTTTATTTTTAATGTAAAAAGATTTTATTTATCATAGTTTTTTTATATAATAAAGCTATGAAAATATTAGGAATAGATCCCGGAATGGCAATAGTCGGATATTGCATTTTGGATTATGACGGCAAAAATATAAGTTTGGAACATTCAGGCTCAATCCAAACAACAAAAAATGAAAAAGAGGGCGCAAGATTAAAAGAAATTCATGAAGATATGCGCACAATAATTCAGCAATATCAACCTGACATTTGTGCAATCGAAAAGCTGTTTTTCTTCAGGAATTATACAACAGTAATGCCTGTTGCACATGCAAGAGGAGTAATTCTGCTTGCTCTTGAAGAATTTAATATTCCCGTATATGAATACACCCCGATTGAAGTCAAGCAAATTCTTACGGGATATGGCAGGGCAACAAAAAAAGAAGTCGAGCAGATGGTTAAAATTGCTCTTGATACGGATACATTGCCTAAACTTGACGATACCGTAGACTCTATAGCCATTGCAATTTCTTACACAAGAAATCCGAATAAATAAAGCTAATATAACAAAATTGAGTTTTTTTATCTTAAATGTTAATATAAAACTATGAATAAAGTTATTTTAAAAAATCTTGCCGTATTGAGTTTAATACTCGGATTAATTCTCGGCTCTGTTGCACCGATTCCTTATGTTGGAGGAATTGCGCTGACGGCAATGCTCATACTTGCCGCACCGATTGTTATATTATTGCTTATAATGGCCGGGAAAGCCGATTTAACCTCCATAAAAGACAGCATAATTATGGGTTCAAGCATAGGATTTTTTACGAATGTAACTTTTTCTTTAGGATATTGCATAGTTACGGCATTGTTGTTTGTAATTTTTAAATTTACGACGAATTACGTTTTATCATCAATGATTGTAAATTCCCCCGTGTGGTTATTGATTATAGTAATTTTATTCGTAAGCGTTTTAGGTGCCGTTACAAATGCATTTTCGGGATTACTTACATACTACGGATTGAATTTTGTACGTGATATGTATGAAAGAAAACACGCAAAGGATATAAATGGTGAAGAAAAATGGCAGAATTTAAATCAAAAATAAAAACAATCGAATGGGAAAACACTTATACCAAAATGGTTGATCAAACAAAATTCCCCGACAAATTCGAATACGTAAATATTACAACGGGTCAGCAAATGTATGATGCAATTAAAACAATGATAGTAAGGGGCGCACCCGCTATCGGTATTGCAGGCGCAGACGGGGTTGTTTTATATGCGCAGGAGCTTGCAAAACAGGACCTGACTTTTGAAAAATTTAAAGAAGAACTTATTAAAAAGTCCGATTATCTTGTAACTTCCCGTCCAACAGCCGTAAATTTATACTGGGCTGTTGAAAAGCAAAAAGAAATCATCAAAGATTGCAAAAGCAACAAAGAAGATTTAATCAAAAAGCTCTGTGAAAACGCTAAAAAACTTGAGCTTGAAGATATTGAAATCAATAAAAAAATCGGCGATAACGGAGCAACCGTAGTTCCTAAAGGCGCAGCCATTTTAACTCATTGCAATGCGGGAGCTCTTGCAACGGTAGGCTATGGCACGGCATTGGGGGTTGTAAGAAGCGCTTATGCAAACGATCCGACCATACATGTTTTTGCCGATGAAACAAGACCCAGACAGCAGGGTGCAAGAATTACCACCCTTGAACTTGTAATGGACGGAATCCCCGTAACCCTGATTACTGACGGAATGTGCTCTTACTTTATGAAAAAAGGAATGATTGATATGGTTGTTGTCGGTGCGGACAGAATAGCCGCAAACGGCGATGCAGCAAATAAAATCGGAACTTACACGGTAGCGATTGCGGCTAAATACCACAACATACCGTTCTATGTAGCTGCACCGTTGTCAACAATAGATACCTCAATCAAATCGGGCGATGAAATTGTTATTGAAGAAAGAAATCACGAAGAAGTAACCGTCATCAACGGCAAAAGAATCTGCCCCGAGGGTGTAAATATTATCAACCCGGGATTTGACGTTACACCGCACGAACTTATTACAGGTATCATTACGGAAAAAGGTATTGCAAGACCCGACTATAAAAAATCTATAGCGGAACTATTTGAATAAAAGGAGAATTGATTATGGAAAATAAACCTAAAAAAGGTATGAACAAAGTTACAAAAACTTTTTTAATTTTCATCGCCGCACTTTTTGTGATAACAACACTTTTCATAGTTTTTGGCGGACATGCTTATGAATTAAAAGGTGCAGCTAAAGCTCCGACATCTCAAGAACGGGGTCAGGGCATAAATTCTTCAGGCAGCGCAAATGAAGCATTTCAGCCGTATATGGACGAAATGCATAAACAAATCAGCGGCAAATGGCAGCCGCCTTCCGTAAATAAAGATTCCGAAACAATTCTTGAATTTACAATATTAAAAAACGGCTACGTAAAAGATGAAAAAGTTTTTAAATCTTCAGGCAACAAAGAAGTTGATGATTCTGCTTTGACTGCATTAAGAAAAGCATCTCCACTTCCTCCACTGCCCCTGTCATTTCCAAAAGACAGCATAACCATAAAATTTAACTTTACGGTAAGAGCAAATCAATATTAATTAAAAAATTATTATATTTATTAAAACCGTTCGTGTAACAATTTTTGAATAACACGGACGGTTTTATATTGGCAAAAAAAATTTCGCAAAACTTATTGAGTGAATGTTAACAAATGTAACGAAATCTGAAACATGTGAAATCAGGGGTTTTTAAAATACTTTATAAGTGTAAGAGAGATTAAAAACAAAACGAGGTGAGAGCCATGTCAGTAGCAAATTTACAAGAAAAATTGTTATTCTTTACATCACAAAAAAGCCGCATAAGTGCTCAATTATCAAATATTCAAATGCAGCAATTGTCGGCGACAAGAAAATCTTCAACTTCTCAAATGGCATATAACGAAAAATTGCAGCAATTATATTATGACCCCGAAATCGGATACGGAACAGATGAGTATACTGAAGTTCTTGTTCAACTGCAAAATGATCACGAGTTTGAGATGGCAAGCTTAACTGCTTGGGAGTCAGAGTTGGAAGCTCAAAAAGAGGGTCTTGAAACACAGTTAAATGAAGTTACAAACTATGAAAGCTCATGGCAAAAATTATTGCAAAATAATATTAAAAGTGAATTTACATACGGAGGTTCAAGCAGCGGAGGCAAATAACAAATAGTATTCAAAACTAAATACGATGCTTTGAAAAAAAGAGTTCTTTTAAAAGAACTCTTTTTTAGTGGAAAATTTTTAATTATTATTTTAACTTTGCAGTTCGTTTAAATAATACATTACGCCTTTAACCCATTCGGAAGCTTCATCTTTGCTGCAATATTTGCCTGCATAAGCAAGTTCTTTTATGGTATTTATTTTGCTTTCTCTGTGGTGAATTGCAAGGGTTTCTGCCATCTGGTCAATACACAAATTTACATTTGAAAAGATTTTCAATTTGTGTTTTGCATTCATTATTCCGCCAATGTTATGTTTAGATTTTGCCGCATCGGAAGTTCCTCTTGCTGACTCGTGCATTGCAATAGCCATAAGCACTTCAGGGTTTACGCCATGTTTTTTTGCCGATCTTATAAATACGGGAGCTTTATTATTTAACGGATTTTTATTTTTCTCGTTATCAAGCAGCAAATCATTAAATTTCATATTTAATTCGGGAACATTTGCGGGTTGTCCTTTTGCCATAATTTTTACTTTATCGGGAGTTTTGGGCAAATAGGGAGTCGGCAAAACTTTTGTTTTGGAATGTTTAAGTTTTGTACTCTTTTTGCGAACCGCCGTTCGTACAACGGGTGCAATGTTTTTCTGTAATGCGAGGTATTCATCTACTCTTGCATTGAATTTAGGCGCAAATGAACTTGCAAACATTACTACAGACATAAGTTTATCTGCTGCCGAATTGTGTTCGATTTGTACTCTTTCGGCTTCTCTTATTATTCGTCTGCCTGTGCGTCTTGTTATTACGGCTGCTCTTGCAACCGTGTATTTATTTACGTGGGGTAAAATTTTCATAATTGATTAGTCCTTATAATCAAATTATATTATACCACAACGAAAACATGTAAATAATATTTTTTGCGATTAATCCTGTCAGGATAATTTACAATATTAACAAAATATGTTAGTATAATTTTGCGTTATTAAGGTTTTTTATAGGAGTAAAATATTATGAGTAAAATTTTAGTTGCATATTTTTCGGCTACTGGAACGACAAAAGAAGTTGCGCAAAACTTGGCAAAAGCAGCTGATGCTGATATTTATGAAATTAAATCTGTTGTTCCTTATACGGATGCGGATTTAAACTGGATGGATAAAAACGCAAGAAGTACGGTTGAAATGAAAGATAAAAGCTCTCGTCCCGAAATCGTCGAAGATGATTTTTCGGTTGATAAATATGACGTAATCTTTTTGGGATTTCCTATCTGGTGGTATGTTGCACCGACAATTATTAATACTTTTCTTGAACAGCATGATTTCTCAAATAAAAAGATTATTCTTTTTGCAACTTCGGGCGGCAGCAGATTCGGCAAGACCGTTGAAGATTTAAAAGCAAGTGTTGATGCATCTGTCCAAATCGTAGAGGGCGGCATTTTAAACGGTGCTCCGGATGTTGAATATTTAAAAGAATGGGTTAAAAAAGTATTATAAATTTTATGGATAGTACATTTAACCGACTTTTAGATGAATTTAAAAATTTTACAGAAGTCAAAGCTATAGCGCTTGGCGGATCTTTTAGTGCAAAAACATTTGATAAAATTTCCGATATTGATATTTATGTTTTTGTAGAGTCTGATATTACCGAGTCTGAAAGGGAACGGCTTGTTAAGAAATATTCTTCAAAATATGAAACGGGCGGAGAGTATTTCGGCTCGGGAGATGAATTTTATGTCGATAAATCGGGCGTTGTGGCTGATGTTATGTACTGGGATATAAATTGGTTTGAGGATTGTATTAATAACGTGTGGTTTAAATTTTACCCCTCAAACGGTTATACGACGGCTTTTTTATATACTTTAAATAATTTTAAAATAATTTTTGATACGGATAATTGGCTTTTTAATTTGCAAAGAAGTATTCAAACACCATATCCGCAAAAGTTAAAACAAAATATAATCAAAAGAAATATGATGCTTATGAAAGATAAGCCGTTTGCCTCGTATTACGAACAAATTGAAAAAGCGATTAAAAGAAATGATTCGGTAAGTGTTAATCATAGAATTGCCGCATTTCTGGCAAGTTATTTTGATGTGATTTTTGCTCTTAATGAAATGCTGCACTCCGGTGAAAAGAGATTGTTAAAATATTGCTGCACTAATTGCAAAATTTTGCCTGCAGATTTTGAAAAGAATATCAACGAATTACTAATACAGCCAAATTCTCGCACTCTTGAAATTTTAGATAAAATGACAGAAAATTTAAGGCGAATTTTGTAAAGAAATTCAGGCAAGTTCATCTATTAAATGAAGTGTTTTATCAAAATCTTCATCCGGTTGGTTTGATAATACTTTTGAAGTTAAAAATTCTTTTTGTTTTGCAAGAGCTGCTGCTGCGCCGTCTTTGCCGATACTCATTTCTTCTGATATAGAATCTCCGCCGTGCATTTTAAAACCGAGCCGCAAATATTTTGTAACGGGGCTGAACGGAGCCTCCCGCATTGCTTGTAATTCTATAAAGTTTGCGCTGTCAGGAATAAAGCGTTTGAACAATTCATTAAACAATATTTGCCCTGCGCATGGAACTTTTTCTTTCGGCTTTGTCGGAAATGTTACTATGTAGCTTAAATTATATCTTTTAGAACCTGCTATGTAATTTAATATTCCGCATGGTACATTATCGTAGGTTTCAAGCAAAACTTTTTTATCCGAGTTTGCTGCATTTTCAACCCCTGTTTTTAAAAGTCCCTGCCAAAGGAAATATTCTTTTTCACTCAACCCGGGGTAATTTTTTTTAAGATTAATAGAATCATACATTCTGTTTAAAAACGGGCTGTCTTTTGGGGAAATGTCATAAAGTTTGTAGATAGAATTTTTGCCTTTAACTTTGATTTCCGATATCGGAATACCTGTAAATGATGTATTGTTTATAGAATTGACTTGCATATATTTTGTAAAATACATAAAAAATAATTTTGCTATTGTCAAATAAAATTGCAAAATGTACTTAAAAAGAGTATTATAAAAATGTAGTTATATTATTTATATGGAGTGTAATTATGGATATAAACGAATTAAGAAAAGAAAATGATTTAGTCGATTTGTTTTGTAATCTGGCTCAGGTAACATCTCCTTCTCATCATGAAGAAAAAGTCCTTGATTGGATTTGTGATTATTGCAAAAAAAACGGTTTGCATTGTGAACAGGATGATTTTAAAAATATTTATATAACCGTTCCCGCTACGGATAAAACAAAGCAGCCCATATTACTGTCATCTCATGTTGATGTAATCGGAGATGATTCTCCGGTTGTTCCTTATTTAGACGGAGATTTAATCAGGGCAAAAGGCAGAACATTAGGGGCTGATGATAAAGCAGGCGTTGCAAATGCTCTGTATTTTGCGAATTATTTAAATAAAAGAAAAGACCTTTCTCATGGCGGATTGGAAATTCATTTTACAAGAGATGAAGAAGATTCAATGAGCGGAATTAAAAATACCGATTTCAACAGGCTTCAATCAAAATATGTTCTTGTATTGGATAGTGATGCATTGGGTCAATGTCTTGTTGCAGGAGCAAGCTATGTAATGGTTGATTTAAAATTAAAAGCTCCCAAAGGCGGGCATTCGGGCAACGATATAGGTGATCCTACAAGAGCCAATGCTGCAAAACTTATTGCGGATTTAGTTTCAAGACTTCCGCAGGGCGTTTATTATGAAGAAAACGGGCAGGTTATCACTTCAAATAATATCGGCGGAATTGAATCAGGCGACCTTAAAGTAACAAATGTTATAAATACGGATGCCCATGCGACTTATTCAATAAGAAGTTCAAATAAACAAAAAGAAGATGAACTTATTGCTAAAATGCAAGGTATTGTTGATGAATTTAATAAAGAGCATGATGGCGTTGCGCATGCAGATATTACGTTCACCGTAAAAATGCCTATGTTTGAAAAAAATGATGACGATTATATTCCTGATTTATTTGCAGATGTTGCTAAAAAATTAGGAATTACTCCTGAAATTTCATCATTCCATGCGGGTGCCGAAACTCACATCTATGCAAATAAAACAAATGCAAAAGGCGAAAAATTCTCTCCTTACCTTTTAGGTCTTGCAACGGTTTGCAATATGCATTCGGCAAGAGAATACGTTGATTACAAGACTATGATTAAAGGTCAAGAACTTTTAAGAGCATTTTTTGAAGCGTATAACAAGTAATGCTGAAACTTAATTTAGGCAGAAGTTGCCTTGAAATCATTATGCGAACATACGGAATAAAAGAAATTTTTATTCCGTATTATTCGTGCAATGTTTTGTATAAAGCCGCAAGAAAAGAAAATTGCAGGGTTAAATTTTATCATATTGATGAAAACTTTTTGCCCGTACAAAATTTCAATAAAAATGATTTTATACTTTATATAAATTATTTCGGATTATTTGATGATAATTGTCAAAAACTTGCCGAAATTTATCCGAATTTGATTGTTGATAATACCCAGAGTTTTTATTCAAAACCTTATGGCATAGCCTCTTTTAACTCTTTGCGCAAATTTTTTAATGTTCAAAACGGTGCGTATTTATATATGAATAAAAATGTTGATATATCAAATTTGAAGTCTGATGATTTAGTTTTGCAGCCTGCCTGCATAAATAGCGATTATGAAAAATTTAAAAGTAATGAATTGCGTTTAAACAGCGAAAGTATAAAACTTATATCTCCTGTTGTTGAAAAACAGATGGCAAATGTTGATTTTGAAGAAGATAAAAATTTGCGGCGAAATTTGTATAAAAAATATTCTCAGATTTTTGATAAATACAATTTAATCAAACTGCCCGAATTGAAAAACTCCGTTCCTTATTGTTATCCGTTTTGCCCTGAAATCGGCAGCTTTGCGCAAAATTTAAACGAGCATAAAATAAATATTTTGAGATTGTGGGAAGATATGCCAAAAGAATTTAGCGAGTACAAATTTTTAAATAATGTCGGCGCATTTCCTTTAAATAACGAAAAACTTTATCAGAAAATAAGAAATGCTGTTATTCTGAACGAAGCGAAGAATCACCCTGCCAAGTAGATGTAGATCGGCATTGCTATGCCGACAATGTAAATACTTGAGCGTAAAACATATTTATAGTATTATTTTCCTGTTATGCAATTTATGGACAAAGTAAAAATCAGAATAGTTTCGGGCAAAGGCGGCAATGGAATTGTTGCATGGCGCCGTGAAAAATTTGTCGACAAAGGCGGTCCGGCAGGCGGCGACGGCGGAAATGGCGGAAGCGTTTATCTGGTTGCCGATGCAGGCAAATCGACCTTGATGGATTTTACTTATAAAACCGTATTCAAAGCAGAAAACGGCGAGAGCGGAATGAAAAAAAGTATGCATGGGAAAAGTGCAAAAGATTTATTTATAAAAGTTCCGTCGGGAACTGTTGTAAGAGATTTGAAAACGGGCAATATTATTGCTGATTTAACCGATGACGGGCAAAAAATTCTTGTAGCAAAAGGCGGCAGAGGCGGCAGAGGAAATATTCATTTTTGCACCCCTCAAAATCGTGCGCCTCAATACTGCGAACCCGGAGAACCGGGAATCGAGCGAAATTTGGAACTTGAATTGAAATTAATTGCCGACGTCGGACTTTTAGGAATGCCCAATGCAGGCAAATCAACTTTTATAAGCAGGGTATCATCTGCCAAACCTAAAATTGCGGATTATCCTTTCACTACGATTATTCCGAATTTGGGTGTTGTAAAAAAACATAACGGCGACGGTTACGTCATCGCCGATATCCCCGGATTGATTGAGGGTGCGGGAGATGGAGTAGGTTTAGGGCATGACTTTTTAAGGCATGTGGAAAGATGCAGATTTTTGGTGCACATAGTTGATTCTACCGCCGAAAATCCTTTAAATAATTATAAAATTATAAATAATGAACTCTCAAAATATTCGCAAAAAATTTCAAAGCTTTATCAAATTACCGCATTGAATAAAATTGATGCGATTACCCCCGAAAGACTTGAAGAATTAAAAAATGAATTTAAAAATGCGGGAGTTGAAAAGATTTATCCGATTTCTGCCGTAACTGGTGCAGGGGTTGAGGATTTGAAAAACGAGATTGAAGATAAAGTAAATACAATTCCCAAACCCGAAACGGAATACGTCGTGGAAGAAGATTTAGCCGCAACCGATAATGATGACAGTTATTGGGAAGTTCATAAATTAGCCAAAGATGTATATGACGTTACGGGTGGCAAAATTATACGTATATCTCAGGTTATTAACCCCAGAGTTACCGAGCAGGTTATAAGACTTCAAAATACCATGAAAGCTATGGGTATTATGGACGAACTGAAAAAAGCGGGGATACAAAACGGCGATACCGTTATTATCGGCAAGTTAGAACTCGAATATTGGGATGACGAAATGTATAAGCAGGAATTTTAGCTTCCTTAGCGCTTTTGGTTCGGATTGTTAAATATAATATACTGTGTTATAATACGAATTGATATACGGATATTTATATTAAAGGAGGTCTTTATGTCAAATCCTGTATTGAGGGAGGAAGTTTTTAACTCCGAAAGAAATTACGAGTCATTAAATCTTGACAAACCGATGAGTGCAAGCGGAACATTGCTTAAAACATTATTTTTAGGTGTTTTACTTTGCATGACGGCAGCATATTCATGGTATTTGGTATATGGCGGATTTGCCGACAAGGCAAGCTTGCTTGCCACGGTCGGTGCGTTTGGCGGTTTTATTATGGCAATGATAATTTGCTTTGCACCGAAAAATAATGCACTTGCGTTTACAACGCCCATATATGCAATGCTTGAGGGTTTATTTTTAGGCGGAATTTCTGCAGTATTTAATGTCGAATTTCCGGGGATTGTTTCTCAGGCTGTTTTAGGAACAATGTTTGCGGTATTTGGTGTGTATGCGCTATATTCTTCAAAAGTGTTGAGAGCAACCGAAACTTTTTGGAAAGTATTATTTATTGCAACATTTAGCGTTGCGGGAATTTATATCCTGCAATTAATTCTTGCATTGTTCCATACAACAATTCCTTATATATTTACAAGTTCACCTGTAGGAATCGGCTTTAGTGTGGTTGTTTGCCTTATTGCCGCATTAAATCTTGTTATCGATTTTGATTTTATCAACAGATATTCGGGACAAGAACCTAAATATATGGAATGGTACGGCGGTTTTTCTTTGATGGTAACAATTGTATGGTTATATATCGAAATATTAAACCTGCTTGCAAAAGTTGCCAATAGAAATAACTAGAATATAAAAGTTAATTTTAAATATAATAGAACGCCGAAAATCTTTAAATAAAGATTTTCGGCGTTCTACATGTTCTTTATATAATTTTTAAGATTTAAGCTTCTTTAAGTAATTTATCCGCAAGCTCTGTTTCAAGAGTTCCGTTAAGTGTTTTATTTACTTTTTGAAGTTTTTTAGCAATCAATTCCATTTCGGGAGTCCAAACGAAATTATCGCTTACGTATTTTTCGGCTTTGTCATAATCGCCGTCAATTTGTATTCTGATAATTTTTTTTAACATTTCGTTTGCTGCGGGAACTACCTTGTCGATATTTACATGAATTTTCCCGTCTTTTGTAAGTTCATAAGCCCCTCTATCAAAGAGATATTTGTTTTGCATAACCGTACGAACTCTGTGTGCCTGACTCATTGTCGGTTTTGATTTTGCAAACATATCAACAACGGCTGTTACGATAATTTCATCTCTTTGCTCGGGGGTATACATACCGATTTTTGTCAGCAAATCTACAAAAGCTAAAGAGCCCATGTCGGCTTTGTTTTCTTCAATAATATTTCTGTATTTACCTAACTTTTCGCTGCCGTCTTTTGGTCCGAGCGAATGTGCATTTTCATGACCTATCGTGAACCAATGATCTGCTTCGTCGTGATAATATTTGTGCTGCTCTTTGTCTAAAATTTCATTTAAGCGTTTTTCGAGTTTTGATTTATCACTAATGAAACGAATTTGTCTGTGGTAAACATTTCTTCTGCCGCCGCCGATTGTCAGGGATAATTTATCGGAGTTTGGCAGGTTTTCGGCTAATGTAATACCGCCCCGATATGCGCCGACATCACCTGATGCCATAACCATATCAACATCAACCATGGTTTGTTTTGCATCGGCTTCGGAGTTGATTGTTTGTTCGTATTCGTCTTTGTAAGGCATATTATCGGCAAGTGTCGGCAAGTATTTTTTTATTGCCATAAGGGCTTGTGTGCCTTCTTTATTAATAATCCCTACTCTACCGCCTAAGAAATCTTTAGGAATAGGAGTTATTCTGTGTTCTTTTAACATTTTGGACAATTCTTCGTTTTCAATAATTGTGCCTGTCATTTCATCTTCGTAATTTTCTCTTGTGATAGTAAATTCAAGCGGTGTATCCTGCAAGGTTGCCCATTTTTTATCAGCGTAAGCATCAAGCATAGGATCTGCTTTTCTCAATGCTTTTGCCTGCAAATGCAGATATTCGTTAAAATCGGCATTGGTTGAAGTTTGCGCCGCAATTTCTAATTCATCTGCAATATGTGCAAAATCATCTTTGAAATAGTCGATGTAGTCAATGCCTTTAAGTTCATCGCCATCACGTACAACCATTGAACGCTGGGTCAGGATATTTTTAACATCTTCGTCCTTGCCTTCTTTGAGCATTCTGATTAATACGCTGTGAAATTCCTCTTTAGACAAATCTTCGGGGTACAAGCCTTTGCCTAATTTCGTTCCTACACTTTTAATCAGGTGAATGGGTGTAGTCATTGAGTCTATAGCATTTACGCCTTTTTGAGCATCAAACAAAATCTTTGTTAATTTTGCCTGTTCGTTGCCTTTTTTAATTTCTTCTTCAAGATATTTTTTAAACGGCAAATTGTGTTTGCAGTCAATTTGCATATTGATTTTTTCTAAAATATCGGCAGCTTTTACAAGATGTTTTAGCGCTGTTTTATCGCCCTGCGCAAGAGCCAAATACTCGGGTGCATCAGCTTTTAAAAACTTTTTTGTTACAAGATAGTCTTTGTTTGTTCTCTTTTTTAACTCGTCCATGGACAAATTCATTTCGTAATTGCTCATATTCTCTCCTTAATTTTAAACTTCAATAACAAGTTTATTATAGCATATTTTTTCTGCTTTTAAAGGATATTATATAATTTAAAGTAACTATATACAAAATTACAGTAAATTTTTGCAAGTCATGTCATTGCGAGGAGCCAAGAGGACTTGGCGACGAAGCAATCCGGCTCATGAAATCAATATCTAACAAAAGTAAGTATTCTATTATTAATGTCTTACGCAGACGGCGAGCCGAGCAGAGGCAGACACGAAGTGTCAGACCGACAATTATGTAAAAATGAATATTTTTACTAATTGGAGGCGTTGCCGTTTAATGCGAGGCGATAACTTTTTAAAAAGTTTCACAAAAGTCCCC
>Ga0256406_1000249_pt1 | contig 102785 bp, 97 predicted proteins | sample RumenRJG_03DNA_FD_185986 | JGI IMG/M metagenome (GOLD analysis project Ga0256406, IMG submission 185986) | Bovine rumen microbial communities from Lethbridge, Alberta, Canada - RJG_03 | ecosystem: Host-associated > Mammals > Digestive system > Stomach > Rumen | place: Canada: Alberta...
AGTGCGAAGCCGGCTCCAAGATGAGACTTCGTTACAGGGTGGTCGCAGACTACGACCTTGATAGGCCGCAGGTGTAAAGGCAGCGATGTCAAAGCCGAGCGGTACTAATTACCCGAAGACTTTCCGTTGAAGACAATTTTGAATTGTGGATCATGAAATCCGAACTGCTTTCGCGTTCAAAATTCAACATTCGAAATTCAAAATTGAATTCTTTCTCTTATATGTTTTGTTCCAAATGTCAAAACCATTATTTGGGTGGTTATAGAGACGGTGTTCACCTCTTCCCATTCCGAACAGAGAAGTTAAGCCCGCCATCGCTGATGATACTGCACTTGTTTGTGGAAAAGTAAGTCGCCGCCCATTTTTTTAAGAGCATCTCTTTTGGGGATGCTCTTTTTTGTTAAGCCTTATACAATATTCCACATTGGCTGTCGTTTCCAGCTGCAATTAATTGATATTCCAAATGAAATCTCGTGTGCTATATCTTGATGTGCTCCGCCTCTTCGCTACTATTGCTGTAGTATTCTTGTTTAACAGCAGTTTTTCTGTAGAAAATTTGCATCCGTACTATCATCTGTGGTACCTTCCCATGCTTGCTGGGATCTATCTTATAATCCCGCTTCTGAAAAAGATAGTTTCGGATATTCGCATGACAAAATATTATCTCGGTTGCTATCTTTCTTTGGGCCAAATACCATGATTGTATTCTTGTCTAGCACGTTTACAGCGTGGATCATTGCAAGAATACCGCTACTAAAGCTGACTATAAGATGAGAACAAAAGAACCTTGCAAAAAAGTGAGCAGAAGAGAAGCCAGGGGCGTGACTGCTACTTCAGCGTGGATGCCACTCATGTAGGCGACGTCGCCTTGGGCGACGAATGCTTCGTATGGTTCAACGCCGTCGTGCGCGGAGATATGGCGCCCATCATATCGGCGCCGCACCAATATCCAGGATGGCCACAACGTCACCGTCATCACTTGCACCATCCACAATCATGCCCTCGTCGGCATGGTTGCCACGCTGCTCGACGGCTGCGAGGTAGGCGAAGGCGCCATCGTGGCCGCCGGTGCCCTCATCCAGCAGGGCACCAGAATCCCTCCGCGCAAAATCCGGGGCGGCGTACCCTCCCGCTACATCAAGAGCCACGCCTATTCATTCAACCCCTCCTGTCCACCCTGCTCCTACTGCACTGCCATAGCCCTACTATTCCCATACCATTCCCCTAGAATCATAATAGATAGTATAGAGTTGGTATAGGCTTGGTACGGGGTTGGTCTGTGTATAAGTCGCTGATATATATATTCTTCTACAGAAGAATATAAGATGCCCTATCCTTCAGTCTACGTGACATCCAAAGACATACAGACTGACTAGCCGACAATCAGTCAGTTGAATCCTTTTCGGAGAGTATCTCGGTGACGATATACTGGCTATTGCCACGCCAAGGGAGGGTGCCCAGGTGGCGTTTCCATTTGACTTCCACATGTTTGCCCGAGCAGCGCATGAGGTGGTCGGCCACTTTGGGGTCGGTGACGGAGAATTTGAATTCGTTGCTCTGCAACTTGGTAGTGCCGGAGGCTGACTTGAATCCAGATTGTATCATCTTCCCTTCATAGGTTTTGAACACGAGTCCCTCTTCCTGGAAGTAGTTGATATCGCCTGCATTGGCGCCGGTGCTGTACACAAAGAAGAATCGGAAGTAAAGGAACGCAGTCAGTGCCAAAATGGCTATAGATAAGGTTGTTGTGATGATTTTTGTTTTAGTTGAGATGGCCATTTTCAAACAGATTTTGAATTTGCAAAGATACGTTTTTTTTCTGGATTGATACGACAAAATATCTTATGTACCTAATTTTTCTGGCCGCATGCTACTGTATGATATTGTTTATTAATAAGTTGTAATTATTTAAGGTTGTAAAATAAAAAAAAGAGTAAATAATTTTTGTGGAAATGAAAAAAAGGCGTACCTTTGCAAACCGAAACCATGGGTATTTTTGCCCCAAATATGTTCGAGAAATCGGAAGAACGGGGTGGCCTTCGCTTTGCATTGAGTTGTGTTGATTAATCCAGTAAGTGCTTGAGGATTAGGTTTTTGTTATTGCAAAAAGGTTGTTTTTTTGGCAAGTAACTTCTGAACATAACGGTAGAAGCGATTTCTCAAAGTACCAATCATTTATTAAGTCATATCTTTTCGCAACTTTTTGAAATTATACAATAAACCTGTTAATCATAAGCCCTCATCAATAGCCTCTTTGTGCAATACCTTTTCGACATTGTGGTGAACATCGCCGCACAAGCAGGGTGCGCTACAGCATTGAGAATCCTGATGCATACATCTAGAGCAACGTCATAGGCTTCTACAACATCCTCGAGGCCTGCAGGCATAATCCAGTTGAGCATTTGGTTTATGCGTCCAGTTCAAGTGTTTATGGCGGCAACAAGAAGGTGCCATTCGCTGTGGAGGACTGCGTGGACGACCCTGTGTCGCTTTACGCCGCCACCAAGAAGAGCAATGATTTCTTTGCACACTGCTACTCTAAACTCTACGACATTCCCACCATAGGTATGCGTTTCTTCACTGTTTACGATTCCGCCGGCCGGCCCGACAGGGCCTATTTCTGCTTCACCAGCAAACCGTTGAGTGGCGAGACTATCCAGATTACAACTACGGCAACTTTCGCCGCGACTTCACCTAGGTTGACAACATTATTGAAGGAATTGTAAGGGTGATGGGCAAAGTTCCTGTCCGACGTGCAGATGAGGATGGTTTTCCCATTACACCCTACAAGGTCTATAATATCGGTGGCGGCAAGCCCGAGAACCTGCTGGACCTTGTTCAAATATTTCAAGAGGAGTTTGTAACGGCCGGTGTGCTGCCGTAGGACTATGACTACGATGCCCACAAGGAACTAGTTGCGATGCAACCCGGCGACGAGCCAACTGCATACGCCGATGCATCGGCTTTGGAGCGCGACTTCGGTTTTGCGCCCCGTATCACTCTCCGCTAGGGCCTTCGCAAATTCGTGAAGTGGCATAAAGAATATCATTAAAACACAAAACAATAACAGTCTTCAAATGAGTGTTTTTAAAGACAAAGTATTATTGATTACTGGAGGAACGGGTAGTTTCGGCAATGCCGTGTTGAACCGTTTCCTGCGGACTGACATCGGTGAAATCCGTATCTTCTCACGCGACGAGAAAAAGCAGGACGATATGCGTCACGACTTCCAGGCTCGTATGCCGGAGGTGGCCAATAAGATCAAATTCTATATCGGCGACGTGCGCAACAAGAGCACGCTGAAGTACGCGATGAAGGGTGTGGACTACGTCTTCCACGCCGCGGCCTTGAAGCAGGTGCCCAGCTGCGAGTTCTTCCCGATGGAGGCTGTGAAAACCAATGTCATCGGCACGGACAACACGCTGGATGCTGCCATCGATGCAGGCGTGAAGTGCGTCATCTGCCTCTCGACCGACAAGGCTGCGTACCCCATCAACGCGATGGGCATCACCAAGGCTATCGAGGAGAAAGTGGCCATCGCCAAGAGCCGCTACAGTGGCGAGACGAAGATCTGCTGCACCCGCTATGGCAATGTGATGTGCAGCCGTGGCAGCGTCATTCCCCTTTGGATTGACCAGATCCGCAAGGGCAACCCCATTACGCTCACCGAGCCGAAGATGACGCGGTTCATTATGAGCCTCGAAGAGGCTGTGGACCTTGTGCTCTTCGCCTTCGAGAATGGCGAGAACGGCGACATCCTCGTCCAGAAGGCCCCGGCCTGCACCATCGGCACCCAGGCCGAGGCGGTCTGCGAGCTCTTTGGCGGTAAGAAAGAGGACATCAAGTTTATCGGCATCCGCCACGGCGAGAAGATGTACGAGACGCTGCTCACCAAGGAGGAGGCCGCCAAGGCTGTGGATATGGGCAACTTCTACCGTGTGCCGGCCGACAACCGCGACCTGAACTACGACAAGTACTTCAAGGAAGGTGACGCCAAGCGTGTCACCATCGAAGAATTCAACTCTGACAACACCCGCCGTCTGAACCTGGAAGAGACCAAGGCCAAAATCGCCTCGCTGGAATATATTCAGAACGAACTGAACGGCATACCGAATATTGTAAAATAATGAAGATACTTGTTACCGGTGCAAAAGGGTTTGTGGGAAAGAACCTCTGCTTGGCGCTGAAAAATATCAAAGATGGGAAAGACATGAGATTTCCTGAACTTGCCATTGAGGATGTATTTGAGTACGACCTGGGAAATACTCTGGAAGAGTTGGACCTGTGGTGTATGCAGGCTGATTTTGTCTTCAACCTTGCTGGTGTCAACCGTCCGCAGAACCAAGAAGAGTTTATGCAAGGTAATTTTGGCTTTGCTAATACCCTGCTTGATACGCTGAAGAAGCACGGAAACCGCTGCCCAGTGATGCTATCAAGCAGTCAACAGGCCAGTCTCACCGGCCGTTTCGGCAACAGCGAGTATGGACGCAGCAAGAAAGCAGGCGAAGACTTGTTCTTGGATTACGGCAAAGAAATGGGTACACGTATGTTGATTTACCGTTTCCCGAACCTTTTCGGCAAATGGTGCCGTCCAAACTATAATAGTGCTGTGGCAACTTTCTGCAATGCTGTGGCCAACGACCTTCCGTATACGGTGAATGACCCTTCAGTGGAACTTGAACTGCTCTACATCGATGACCTCGTGGACGAGATGATAGCCTGCCTGCTTAACAGGGAACACCATTGCGAATTTGAAGGTCTTGACGTTCAGCCTCAAGTGGATGGACGCTACTGCTATTGTCCCGTGACGCACAAGGTAACGTTGGGAAAGATTGTTGAACTGCTAAAAGAGTTCGCAGAACAACCTAAGACGCTTACAATCCCAGATATCCCTAATGGTAGCTTCGCCAAGAAATTGTATAGTACATATCTCAGTTACCTGCCAAAAGAGAAAGCGGCCTTCCCGCTGAAGATGAATGTCGACGACCGTGGCTCCTTTACCGAGTTAGTGCATACTCTGAATGCAGGTCAGGTGTCCATCAATATCTCTAAACCAGGAATAACCAAGGGCCAGCACTGGCATAACACCAAGTTCGAGCAGTTCATTGTTGTCAAGGGTCACGGCCTAATCCAGCAGCGCAATCTCAACGATCCCGAAGGCAAGATTCTCGAATGGGAAGTCGACGGCGACCACATCCAAGCCGTCCATATGCTCCCAGGATACACACACAATATCATTAACCTCAGTGATTCGGAGGACCTGGTGACGGTGATGTATTGCAACGAGGTGTTTGACGCTTTGCGACCGGACACCTTCTTTGAGAAGGTTTAGAGGAACATAAATTACCGTTAATTATCCATTAATTTACTTAAGAATAAAGAATTTGAGAACATGGCTGATTTTAAGAATGATGGAAAGTTAAAATTACTCATTATAGTTGGCACGCGGCCGGAAATTATTCGCCTTGCCGCTGTGATTAATGAATGCCGCGAGTACTTCGACTGTCTGCTGGCGCACACGGGCCAAAACTACGACTACAACCTCAACGGTGTCTTCTTCAAGGACCTCAAGCTCGCCGACCCCGACATCTATATGGAAGCCGTGGGCGGGGACCTGGGCGAGACGATGGGCAACATCATCGCCAAGAGCTACCAGCTGATGGTGGAGGTGCAGCCCGATGCCGTGCTGGTGCTGGGCGACACCAACTCCTGCCTGAGCGTCATCGGCGCCAAGCGTCTGCACATCCCCATCTTCCACATGGAGGCCGGCAACCGCTGCAAGGACGAGTGCCTGCCCGAGGAGACCAACCGCCGCATCGTGGACATCATCAGCGATGTCAATATGGCCTACAGCGAGCACGCCCGCCGCTACCTGGCCGACTGCGGCCTGCCCAAGGAGCGCACCTATGTCACCGGCTCTCCTATGGCCGAGGTGCTGCACAACAACCTCGCTGAAATCGAGGCCAGCGACATTCACAAGCGGCTCGGGCTGGAGAAGGGCAAGTATATATTGCTGTCCGCCCATCGTGAGGAGAACATCGACACCGAGAAGAATTTCCTCTCGCTGTTCAACGCCATCAACAAGATGGCCGAGAAATACGACATGCCCATCCTCTACAGCTGCCATCCCCGCAGCCGCAAACGCTTGGAACAGTCGGGCTTCCAGCTGGACAAACGAGTGATCCAGCACGAGCCGCTTGGCTTCCATGACTACAACTGCCTTCAGATGAATGCCTTCGCCGTCGTCTCCGACAGCGGCACGCTGCCGGAGGAGAGCAGCTTCTTCACCAGTGTCGGACACCCGTTCCCCGCCGTCTGCATCCGCACCAGCACCGAGCGCCCGGAAGCCCTCGACAAAGGCTGCTTCGTGCTCTCTGGTATCGACACGGTCGGCCTGCTGCAGAGTGTGGACGTGGCAGTATCCTTGATTCGCGACGGCCTCCCCGGTATCCCGGTGCCCGACTATGTGGACGAGAACGTCTCCACCAAAGTCGTCCGCATTATCCAGAGCTACACTGGTGTGGTGAACAAGATGGTCTGGCGCAAGTTCTGACCCCTTGACCCACCAATTTTCGAGAGAGAATATGAAACGCCTTTTTTTGCTGTCCGTCCTTTTCCTGTTTCTTGCAGGCTGCGGCAAGGATAAGATCACCTATCTCACCCCAGTGCATGTGTCGGTTGGGGAATTCTTGATTACGGTTGAGGATGACCTGTCGCAGAGCAAGGACACTGCCCTGTCGCAGTACGAGGCTGCCAAGGCCGTAACGCTTGCCATCTTCAATGCTGACGGCTCATTGCGGCTATGCAGCACACAGCTACGTTCCAATCCGTCAGGCTACACCACCTTTGGTGAGTTCGATTTCTCCTTGCCGATGGGCAGCTATACGATGGAAATCTTCGCCTACGGCAGCGACTCGGCCCTTACTGTCAACAGTCGGACAGAATCTGCCTATACAGCCGACAAGGTGCGCGAAACCTTCGTCGCCACCCAGGCGCTTGACATTACCAGTACCAATGCTGTATCGGTCAACGCCACCCTCCACCGCATCACCAGCAATCTACGGGTGATTTCCACCGACAACCGCACGCCCAATGCCGATGCTGTGCGTCTCACTTACCACCACCGGGACTTCGACGTCGTTGATGCTCGACACAGATTATGACACTGTCATATATTTAAGTTTTTAAAAAACAAAGTAACAACCTATCACACAGGTTATTATTATATGGGAAAAGCATCATTGTCTATCCTCATCATCGCTGCCTTATTCGCCAGCTCCTGCAGCAAAGATCGTAGCAATGCCGTCGTTCCCGTAAACGTCAATGTTGCGGACTTTGCCATTTCTCAAAGCGATTATCCCGCGAAGGATGCCTCATCGGTGGCTTCCTATGCCAACGTCAAGGCCATCACGCTGGCCTTCTTCGATGAGAACGGAAACCAGCAGTACGTCAACACGCAGCTGCGTGCCGATGCCTCTACGTACGAAACTTTTGGCAACTTCAGCCTCAATCTGCCCATCGGCAGCTACACGATGGAGGTGCTGGGCTATGCCAACGAGCAGGCTGCCACCTGCAACAGTATGACCGAGTGGGTATTCACCCCCGACAAGGTCCGTGAGACTTTCGCTGCTTCACAGACCGTGACAATTCCCAATACGACTACCCCTGTCGATGTCAGCGCCACACTCAACCGAGTGGTGCCTCGCCTCGAAATCATCACCACCGACCCCGTTCCCGAGGCTGTTAAGGGTGTCCGCATCACCTATGCTGCGGGTGGCGGCGGCATCAACCCCATAACGGGCCTCTCCAGCACCAACGCTGGCTACACCTATCTGATAGCAAACCCCACCACCTTTGAAGGAATCAGCAAACTTCGCAGTCATCTCTTCATCGCCACCGACCAGCAGACAATGACTGTCACCCTCGATGCACTCGATGCCGATGGCAACTCGGTGTCGCACAAGGTGGTACCTAATGTACCCTTCCAGCGCAACAAAGTCACAAAACTTACGGGTGCCCTATACAGTGCCGATGTCACCGGCAACTTCACCATCAACACCGCCTGGATTACCGATACCAACATTGTCGGGTTCTAACTTTCTCGGGTAATAATATCGGGACAGAGGGCCTGCCCCCCCTTGACCCAGCAAAGTAATGACAGTCAAAGAAATATTTGAGTTGCGACGGCAAGGTATGATAGAGGAAGCCTACGAAGCCATACGCCCGATGTATGCGGCCCACAAGGGACGCTACACCACGCTCTGTATGTTCTGGACGGCGAGTGACGTGCTACGCCTGCGACTGGAACAGGGTCCCACAGAGGAGGCTGACAAGATATACCGGGCCCTACAGCGGATGCTGCCCCGCGTAAAGGAGGTGGAGCGGCAGTTGGAACAGGAACGCATAGCGAAAAACCACCCCGCAAGGAAGGATGGCACTTCCAACTCCGCAGAGGGTTTCATGCAGTATGCTGCAAATCGGATTGCTAAAACCGTTAAACCTGTAGAGTCGCAACTTTCAGAAGTCAAATTGGAAGATTCGACTGAAATTGACATTCCGAAAGATTCGAGTAATTCGACCGATTCGTGTTCGCTTAACCCCGGTCAGCAAGCCGTCCTCGACTGCATCAAGAGCAACCCCAGTTATTCCGTTCCTAAGATATCCGAGTCCACCGGCATCCCGCAGAAAACCATTGAACGTCATATAGCTATCCTCATTTCCAAGAGTCTCATCGAACCCCGAAAAGGGGAACTGAACACCGTTGTATATTATGAGATAAAGTGAAGAACACCGGGGCAGCAACAAAACCGGCGGCTATTATCCCCGCTGAGGGAATAAAAGCGGGTCAGAGGGTCTGACCCCGTGATCCGGTTTGAGGGAATAAAAGTTCTTCGACGAGCGAGGCGGCAGAGCCGAGCGGTACTTTTGCAAAAGGTATTGACTGGTTAACTCTGAGGAAAACTTAAACAAATCATATTATGAACGAGATGGAGAAGAAGACAGAGCTGGCTCCTGTTACCACGCAGGATGTGGAGAAGCGGATGATTGTGCTGCGCAACCAGCCCGTGCTGATCGATGCTGATGTGGCGGAGTTGTATGGCGTGCTCACAAAAGAGGTCAATCAGGCAGTCAGAAACAACCCGGATAAGTTCCCCTATGGCTACCTGTTTGAACTTGACAAATATGAGAAGGCCGAGGTGGTCAAAAATTTTGACCACCTTAAGAAATTGAAATTCAGTAAGGTTGCGCCGACTGCGTTCACTGAACGGGGATTATATATGCTGGCTACCATACTCAAAGGCAAAAGGGCAGTTGAGACAACGATTGCTATTGTCGACACATTCGTGCAGATACGCGAGTTGGCACGTACTATGGAGGCATTACAAAACGTGGAGGATGGCGGTGCGCAGCAACGTACGCTGCTGCAGCGTACGGGTGATCTCCTCGCAGAGGTGGTAGGGCATAACCTGAGTACCACGACAACAGAAACTGAGATAGAACTAAATTTTGCAGTAGTGAAGATTAAGCACAAGGTCATTCGCAAAGATTCAGTTAAGGACGAATCTAAGAAGTAGATTTATCATGGGCCTCCGCACGTGGCAGGCGTGGTCGGTGAGCCCGTCGAACCGCCCCTCCCCCATGTCGGCAGGGCCCTCGCGCCCATCCCGGAGTAGGGTAGGGCATCCCGCTGTTAGAGGCTGTTGCCGCCAGCCGTTTATGTCATCCCTTGTGGAGGCATGTGCGACTGGGATCTATAAACGGCGGTTTGGGGAAAGACTAAATAGAATTCCGTGACAATGAAAACCATATTAATTACCGGCTCGGCCGGCTTCATCGGAGCCAACCTTGTACAGCGTCTTTTGAAAGACGGCTTTCAGGGCCAGAAGTGCAGTATAGTAGGCCTCGACAACCTGAATGCCTATTATGACGTTAGCCTCAAGGAGTATCGCCTGCAGCAAATCAAAGGTAGTACTTTAAACTCTAATCTTTCGACTTTCAACTTTATAAAGGGCGACCTTGCTGACAAAGCGCTCATCGACAGTCTTTTTGCCGAGCACCATTTCGACATTGTGGTGAATCTTGCTGCCCAGGCCGGCGTGCGTTACAGCATCGAGAACCCTGACGCATACATCCAGAGCAATGTCATCGGTTTCTACAACATCCTTGAGGCCTGTCGGCATAACCCCGTCGAACATCTGGTCTATGCCAGTTCCAGCTCTGTCTATGGTGGCAACAAGAAAGTGCCTTTCGCTGTCGAGGACCGCGTTGACAACCCTGTAAGCCTGTATGCGGCAACGAAGAAGAGCAACGAGCTTTTTGCACATTGCTATTCGAAGTTATACGATATCCCCACCACGGGCTTGCGCTTTTTCACTGTCTACGGCCCTGCCGGACGTCCCGATATGGCCTATTTTGGCTTCACCAACAAGTTGCTGGCGGGCAAGACGATACAGATCTACAACTACGGCAACTGCCGTCGTGACTTCACCTATGTTGATGATATTGTTGAAGGAATAGTAAGGGTGATGGGCAAGGCTCCCGCCAGACGCGCAGGTGAGGACGGTTTGCCCATTCCGCCTTATAAAGTCTATAATATTGGTGGCGGCCAGCCGGAGAACCTGCTGGACTTTGTGCAGATACTTCAAGAGGAGCTTGTTGCAGCCGGTGTGCTGCCGCAGGACTACGACTTCGAGGCACACAAAGAGCTTGTCGCGATGCAGCCTGGCGACGTGCCGACCACCTACGCCGATGCATCGGCCTTGGAACGCGACTTTGGCTTTACGCCCCGCATCACTCTCCGCGAGGGCCTGCGCAAATTCGCGAAGTGGTATAAAGAATATTATTCAAATATAAAACAATAACAGTCTTCAAATGAGTGTTTTTAAAGACAGAGTATTATTGATAACTGGTGGTACCGGTTCGTTTGGCAATGCGGTGCTGAACCGCTTTCTGAGAACCGATATCGGCGAGATACGAATTTTCAGCCGCGACGAGAAGAAGCAGGACGATATGCGCCACGACTTCCAGGCCCGTATGCCGGAGGTGGCCGGAAAAATAAAGTTCTACATCGGCGACGTGCGCAACAAGAGTACGCTCAAGTATGCAATGAAAGGCGTCGACTATGTCTTTCACGCCGCTGCTCTGAAGCAGGTGCCCAGCTGTGAGTTCTTTCCGATGGAGGCTGTGAAAACCAATGTCATCGGCACGGACAACACGCTGGATGCAGCTATCGATGCGGGCGTGAAGTGCGTCATCTGCCTCTCGACCGACAAGGCCGCCTATCCCATCAACGCGATGGGCATCACCAAGGCCATCGAGGAGAAGGTGGCCATCGCCAAGAGCCGCTACTCGGGTGATACGAAGATCTGCTGCACCCGCTACGGCAATGTGATGTGCTCTCGCGGCTCCGTCATCCCTCTCTGGATAGACCAGATTCGTAAAGGGAATCCGATTACGTTGACGGAGCCAAAGATGACACGTTTTATCATGTCGCTTGAGGAGGCTGTAGATTTAGTGCTCTTCGCCTTCGAGAATGGCAAGAATGGTGACATCCTCGTACAGAAAGCTCCAGCCTGCACCATTCAGACCCAAGCAGAAGCAGTGTGCGAACTCTTTGGAGGCAAGAAAGAGGAGATTAAGGTTATTGGTATCCGTCACGGAGAAAAGATGTATGAGACATTGCTTACCAAGGAAGAGGCTGCCAAAGCTATTGATATGGGCAACTTCTATCGCGTTCCTGCGGATAATCGTGACCTGAACTACGATAAGTACTTCAAAGAGGGTGATGCCAAGCGAGCCACCATCGAGGAGTTCAACTCCGACAATACCCGCAGGCTGAACCTTGAGGAGACCAAGGCTAAGATTGCCTCTCTGGAGTATATCCAGAATGAGCTGAATGGAATTACGAATGTGGTGAAATAAACAAAGTCAGCGGCGGGTGCTGCAACACCCACCGCCGACCATCAAGATCTCTGACAATACTGAGACAAGGTGAGTTTTGTGGAGAGGTTATAGGTTATAGGTTATAGGTTATTGTGGAGAGGTTATTGGTTATTGAGATTGCCGCCAAGCATCGCTTCAATAAACCATAAACCATAACCATTAACCATTCAAACCGGCTGCAAGTCCTCGTACTCGCGCATCGCGTTGAAGCAGGGACAAGCCTTCATAGGGTTGAACACGTTGTGGCCGGTGATGATGGCTTTCGGGAAGCGGGCGTGCAGCTGTTCCAGCAGCTGACGCATCGCGACCTTCTGAGCCTCCGTGCGGGTGTCCGCCGGACGGCCGTGGATGTCGAGCCCACCCTCGTAGCAGATGCCGATCGAGTGCTTGTTGTGGTTCAGAGAGTGGGCCCCCACCATTTCCAGCGGACGACCCGTCTCGATGCTTCCGTCACGGCGAACGATGTAGTGGTAGCCACAGCCGTTCTTCCAGCCACGCTGGCGATGCCAGCGGTCGATGTCCGCAGCCGAGCTTTGCTGGCCGGGCCCCACTGCCGAGCAGTGGATGATGATAAGAGTGATGATACGCATTGTTGTATAGTTTAAAGTTGAGAGTTTTGTTTCAAGTTTCATAGGCCTGCGGCCGTTTCAGGTTTCAAGTCAAGCGGAGACCACCTGAAACCTGAAACTTGAAACCAGCGAAGTGCTAAAGCATCGTGTGCACGCAGCTTGTTGCACCCAGTGCGGTGAGCACCGCAGCCAGGATGTTGATGATGGTTTGGATGATGAACTTCCAGAGTTCCTTCTTGGGGTTGCTGCTGGTGATGTTCTCGTTTGCAGTGTCGGTCATCTGGTCTGCGACCACTTCCGATAACGACTTCTTGATAAGCTTCTGCAAAAGCTTGCTAAAGAATTTTTTCATCGTTGATAAATTTTGATTGTTAATAAAAATTTGTTTCAAGTTTCATAGGCCTGCGGCCGTTTCAAGTTTCAAGTATGGCTTTCGCTAAGAAATTCGAGGACCTCGAAATCTTCCAATCTGCCCGTGAATTGTGTAAGGAGGTTTATGCTATCACCAGAGGAGGTGAATTCCATAATGATTCCAGATTTGTTCAGCAGATTCATGCTTCAGCAGGTTCTGTGATGGATAATATTGCAGAGGGCTTTGAACGCGATGGCAATAAGGAATTTATAAACTTCCTTAATATATAGCCAAAGGTTCTTGCGGTGAGGTGAGGAGTCAAATTATCAGAGCCTCTGATGTAGGCTTTATCGATAATGAAACCGCAACCCGTCTCTACAACATGTGTCTCAATCTTAGTAAGGCCATTTCCAAGTTCATTTCCTCTATAAAGAAGAGTCCTATCACAGGACTAAAGAACTTGAAACCTGAAACTTGAAACCTGAAGCCGCGTCAGCGACTAATCGCTGAAGTCCCCGTTGCCGCCTTCACCGCCACCGTCTCCGCCACCAGAGTTGCTACCCGTGCCGGAACCAGAGCCTGTTGAAGAGCCAGAACCAGAGCCAGTGCCCGTCGAAGACCCGCCACCGTTTTGGTTGTTGTTATCGTTGACGTTAGCGTTAGAACCAGACCCCGCGCGGGCTGCGAGGCGAGCAGCCTCCAGGTCCACCAGGTTTCCGCCCTGCTTCTCGGTCTTCAGCGTAGCGGCCTGAGCCACACGGCTGGCCACCACATTGAAGCGGGCGCGGCCAATCAGGTTCTCGAAGTCCTCACCCGGGGTGAAGAGGATGTTCACCGCCTTGATGTTCGAGGCCGTGAAGCTCTCCAGCGAGGGAGCGCCCACGCTCGTCAGCGACAGCCAGAAGTTACCTAGCTCGCCCAGCTGCACCTTCTTGCCCTCCAGCAGCTGTTCCACCAGGCACGAGCAGGCATCGCTCAGGACACCCTTCACCGTACCGCGGCTGAACACGCCGTTGTGCTCGGCGATATGGTTCACGAACATAGCGAAAGTCATCAGTTCGCGCATCTGCGCCTTGGCGTAGGCCTTCGGCGCTGCAGTCTCATCCATCGGATTCGGCTGCAAGTAAACAGAGTAATCGATCATGATAGTTGATTTTTTTGAAAGTTGATTGTTTATAGGTTATAGGTTATTGAATGATGGAAACGAAACCTTTCTCCTTCGAGAACCTTGAGGTATATGCCAAAGCGCGAGCCCTTGTGACCGATGTCTACCGCGTTCAGAGCCGTTTCCCTATAGAGGAACGTTTCGGACTCGGAGATCAAGTCCGTCGAGCAGCCGTGTCCATCACGGCCAACCTCGCCGAGGGCACTGTGAGCTACAGACAGCTTGCGACTTGGGTTATATGACCGCCGAACGCTTCGATGAGATGCGACCTCAATTCACCGACATTGCCAAGATGCTCTCTGGCCTACGAGCCTCGCCGGAACGAAAGCTCAACGACCACTCAGCATCCTCGTCAGAGCAAAGCCTCAATAACCACTAAACAATAACCGATAACCATTCAAATAAAAACCCTTGTCTCAGTATGTCAAAGAGCGCTTGGGAATCGACTTGAAACCTGTAACCTGAAACCAGTCTCGCGTCGTTTTCTGTTTGCAAAAGTGTAGAGCTTTGATATCCATCTCCAAGAGGTGGACACATCTTGCGACACAAGTTGTGACAACACCTGCATCAATTCATACAAACCATTAACTTGCCTATATGTCCACCCATACAAAGAAGCAGTCCAGCGACAAGCAGCTGGACAATTCCGACATCCTGTCCATCCTGCAGTCTATCGAGACGATGTTCAATGTGTGCCAGAAGGTTGTCAACAGCTACACCCAAGCCTCGCTGATGCTCTCCATCACCACCGAGGCCGAGATGCTGTTGCTTAAGCTGCAGGTGATGGAAAAGCGCTGGAATGTCCACCTGCCATTCAAGGAGGCTACCAATGTCAACTTCTATGTCTGGGGCAAGAAGATCGAGCAGATATCCAAAGCCATAGGCGGTGTCGAGGGCGGTGGCGACAGCGACTATTCACTCAACGAATATTGCCCCTCCAAGCACTATCTCCTCGACCTCTACGAGTGCCTCGACGAAAGCTCGTCCCACAGCGGAGGCTCGCCCTACTATGCCGACCCCGACGTCAGCAAGTTCATCAGCGAGCAGGCCAAGATACGCACCAAAATCACGCGGAAGTGGCCCGAATACCGGCTCAAGTTTTCCGCCCTCGTGCCCCGCGAGCTGAACAAGCATCTCGACAGCGTCCTGTCATCGCTGGCCGACCGTGAAGTCGACATCCGTATGACCTGCCAGACCGTCCTGCGCGACCTCTCCGCCATCCTCTACCGTCTCTACGATGCCCCGCAGGGCGAGCAGGTCGACATCAGCCCCGACCTCTTCGCGCGTCTGGCCGAGCGCGTGATGGGCGAGGAGGAGTATGGTGTGCCGTCGGCCAAGAAGAAAGCCGAGCACGAAATGCGCGAGGCCAAGTACAACAACCCCGGCAACCAGTGGGACGCCTGGTGTGAGGACCATATCAATGTCTCACGCGAACTCATTATGGGTATGACGATGGAGAGCAAAGTGTTCGGATTCCTTGGCGACGACAATACCATCTTCGACAACCTTGCCGGTCTGGGCAACTATCTGTGGAGTGTACGCAACAACATCAGTATCTCCGACCTCTGCGACCTCATCGATCTGCTCTACCGCATCGCCTATCTCAGCCGCGAGCGCAAGCAACATCTTGCCGCAGTCCAGGCCGCAGCATCTCAAACGGCACACGACTCACAGTCCAATGGCAAGGATGCCCGCAGCGTCTATCTGCGTCGCAAGGCCATCACGCCCAACCGTCCACCTCTGCCCAAGTTTTTCAGCGAGAAGCTCTCAGGTAACGAGCAGGCCGTCGAGAGCTATTACGATGCCCTCCACGACTGTGGTTTCTACATTGGCCGCTCCCTGCTCCCCGAGGAGAAGCGCGACCGCAACACCCGTTATTATGACGGCTGGAAGTGGAGCCACCTGCGCGATGCCTTCGTCAAGATAGGCTTCTTCCGTGGCGACAGCTCCAAGAAAGGTTTTGCTGATCATCTGGCCGAAGTCTTTCCCTACCTCTCTGCCACCAATATCCAGCGGGGCTTCAACAGCCGTGGCCCTTACGCCGTTTCCAACACTTCGAATCGCATCCTCAAAGCGATTCAGGATGAGTTCGAGGACGTAGTAGAGCTGATGAACCAATAATCAATAACCACTAACCAAAAACAGAACATAGTGTTCGCGGGTCGATGAACATAATGTCCGTAACGGGATGAACATAAGGTACACAAGCCGATGAACGTATGTTCGGCGGGTCAAAGGGTCTGACCCCTTGACCCGGTTTGGAAGAGAATAAAACTTCATCTCGTGCAAATGGTGAACTTGAAACACGCCTGGAAGGATATGGGCGAGTGGCCGGAGTACCTTCGTATGATAAACGTACTTTAGCCGTTGGCTTTTGGCTGCTGGTTGGGTCGTTTCGCTCAAAATCTTTCAAAAATAGACTGAAAATCTTTGGGATATTGATTACCGTGTAATTGACCGTGTAATTGAGTCATTAATGAGAGATTTAACGATAGATTCGTGGAAATTAATGTTGAAGAGGGTGCTTAAAAATCATTAAAAGCCTATCGGTGTGCAGGAAAAGTTGTAATTTTGCAAAAAAGTTTAGATATGCGTTTGAGGTTGAATAATATTGAATTAAAGGGCTATAAGTCGGTAAACAACGAAGGGCAGGTGTTGCCGGTCAATGACGATGTGACCGTTCTGATTGGCGCAAACGGTGTTGGGAAGAGCAATGCCGTATCGTTCTTTCAGCTGCTGAACTATGCTATGACGGGTTCTCTACAAACATATATTGCTGAGAACGGCTTTGCCGATGCTTTCCTGCACTATGGCTCAAAAAATACGGACTGCATCAAAGCAAAGTTGCGTTTTTCCGACGATAATAGTCATAATGAATATGCCTTCCGCTTGGCATACGCAGCAGGTGATATCTTGATTTATACCGAGGAATCCATATCTTTCCAGCGGAATGGGAAGCAGAAGCCTTTTGTCCTTCATTTGGATGCAGGCAGAAAAGAATCGCAGCTGGTTGAGGCGTTGAATTCGGAATATACAGACACGGTAAATATCTTTGTGAACCTTCTGCGGAATTGCCGCTATTTTCAGTTCCACGACACTACGATGGACGCCAAGATACGCAAAAAAGGTTACTTGGGCGACAATAAGTTCCTTCGTAGCAATGCCGGTAATCTGGCTGCATTCCTTTATGGGATTAAGCATCGGAAGAATGGAGATGCATACTATCAGCGCATTGTGAGATATATCCAGCAGGTGATGCCCCAGTTTGGTGATTTTGTAATGGAACCTACTGTTGTTGGTGGCGACTATATCGCGTTAGACTGGAGAGAGAAAGACAGTGACCACGTGTTCGGTGTCAATCAGATTTCTGATGGTACGCTTCGCTTTATGGCTTTGGCTACATTGCTGCTTCAGCCTCCGAAGACAATGCCTTCCATCATCATCATCGATGAGCCTGAATTAGGACTGCATCCTGCCGCCATCACCATCCTTGCTGGTATGATAAAAAAAGCCTCGGAGTATGCACAGGTGATAATCGCGACACAATCCCCCCGCCTCTTAGACGAGTTCAGCGCAGACAAGGTGGTTGTGGTGGAACGCGATGAGGTGCGACATACGTCACTCTTCCGTAAACTCAGCAGCGATGACCTCAAGGAGTGGGAAGATGAGTTTACCACCAGTGAATTGTGGGATAAAAATGTGATAGGAGGAAGGCCATGAAACGCTTACATATAACAGCTGAAGGACAGACAGAGGAATCGTTTGTCAACAAGACGCTAAAGCAGCATTTGGCACAGTTCGGCGTGTATGTCGACGTGCGTTGTGTGTTGACAGGCAAGAAGAAGGCAAAGACGTTCCGTGGCGGAATGACGACATACGAAAAGGCCAAGAAAGACATCTCGCGCTGGCTTCGTGAAGAAACCAGCAATACAGATGTGGCTTTCACCACTATGTTTGACTTCTACGCATTGCCGGAAGATTTCCCGGGATATCAAGATGCACTTCTATTGCAAGACCCTTATGAGAAAGTTGCAAAGATAGAACAAGCATTCGCAGCAGATATTGCAGACCTTCGCTTTATCCCTTATATCCAGTTGCACGAGTTTGAGACCCTACTGTTTGTCGAACCTGAAAAGTTTGGAATAGAGTATATTGACGAAACAAAGAAAATAGCAAGGCTACGTGCCATTGCCAACGAATTTGGCAATCCTGAGCTTATCAACCAAGGGCCAGAGACAGCACCATCCAAGCGTATTATCAAGGTATTCGCCGATTACGAGAACAACAAACCAGCAATCGGGTCGATGGTAGCCCACGAAATAGGTGTTGACGTGCTTCGCGGAGCTTGCAGGCATTTTAATGAGTGGCTGACGAAACTGGAGAGATTGGGGTAGAGAAGAATCTGATTATGGAAAAGATATATAGGACAATCTGTCATTTTATTATGGCCCTCGCATCGACATCGTTGCTTCCTGCAATCTATTTTATAAAGAGCGGAGTGGAGATTTTTCAAACACGGTGTAAAATTGCTAATACAGCGTTTGATATTGTATTGATACTTGGAGTACCCGTGATGCTGAGTGTGTTGTCTTTGTTGTGGATGAAATATCAGAGCAAAGACTCTATAAAAAATGGTGTCAATGAGATAACTCCGGTGAATCACGAGTATCTACCAGTGTACCTTGGCTATATTTTCGTTTCATTGAGTATGCCAAATACCCAGAATGGTGGTGTACAATGGCAAACACTGATAATCGTGTACTTCCTTATCTGCCTTTTTGTTACTTGCTCAAAAACACTGTGTTTCAACCCGATATTTATAGTGCTTGGTTACGGTTACTATCAGGTCACAACGAGTAATGGAATAAAGGTTTTTGTGATGACAAGAAAGACTATTCGTAAGGGAGGTGAAAAGCCTACATTTCCGCATTTAAGGAAAGTGAATGAACTTGTGTATGTAGATACAGACAAATAGACAAAGAATATGGGATGTTTTATTGCAAAGCTTAAAGGAGAGGATAACCGCTGGTATAAGTTGGCAGACCAAGAAAATAATGAGGATTATGAAAGCATTGACCTGGCCGAAGCGATTGAATATGACCCCAACAATACAGAGGCAGGGCAGTGGTTCTATGTTCCAGACTTCAACAATAAAGACGGTTTCTCGCCCTTATTAGATTTAGATTTTGATGTCGTTGATCTGGATAGCTTGTCAAATGAACAATTCGCGAGCCATCATATAGATTTTATCGCATTTTACGATGCACACCGCTATTTTATACAGAAATTCACCAAGGGAAATTTTCTGAAGAAGAAGTGGTTCGCATGGAATGGAGATGCGGTGCAATACTTTGAGGAGGATGGTCTGATATATTTGAATCCGACTCCTAACTGCATATATGATAATCAAAGTCATCGTATATACTTTATGGACATATCAAAAGCTTATACGTTGTTTGCAGACCTGAAACTTGACTATAAGGAAGCTACCGAGGCTGAAACAACACAAATGCTACAATTGGATATTATCCAGACCGATGGTTTTGATGCATCAGGTGTCGGCGTTTCCAATCGCAAGCGTATCACCTCAATTCTGGCCAAATACAACCAATACGAGCCGGAAAAGAAAGCAACACTCAAGCGGTATATCAGAGATACTGTCGGAGACAATCTCCCGTTTGATGAAGTAACAGGAAAGTTCATCGTCAACAACGATAGCCATCTCCGATTGTTGCTATATGGTATACAGCAGAGATTCTACCAGCCGCCTCTGGAAGATGAGGTACAGGTAGCTACATCAACGACAGGGATTTCGAAATTGATTTGAGCTAATTTGTGTAGTTATTATAGCTGATGAATCCGGGTCGCTTCGCTTAGAATTGGTCAAAAATCTAAGAAAGAATAATTCAACCCTTATAGTTGTTTGATTTTCAAAACGATTTTCTTGGGGTTTTGAGGTCGAAAACGGAAAGACTTTTCATATCGCGACACTTGTTGAATTATAAAAATGTTTGGGTAATCATATGGAAATAGTAAATTTCAGATTCTTAAATTTTGAGGATTGGCGAATAGTAAAACAGATTCGCCTTGAAAAAACAATAGGTGGCCGATTTCTATGGGCAGACCTTGTTTATACACGTAGTGTTTCAGCTAATTATATCAAGAAAACTGAACGGGTGGAAACCCCACTCGGAGTATTTTTTGATTTGAAAAATGAATATCCAGAGGATGCTTTTGATAAGCTTGTCTTGCAGGCTATTAGACAGGATTATCCTAATGCAACAATGCGGAATGCAGATATAACTACGGATATGGATATAAAGAGGTTTTCCGGTATCTGGGGGAATCAGATTAAAGAACGAGCAATAGTCTATCTTCAGCCGGATTTTAGTGGATTTGAATTTGGAAAATACCCTGTAGGTACTAAATCTCCTGTATTTCAACTCTCATTTGATATATACGTTCCGTGCAAGGAGTTTCATATGTATTTTTGCAATGAAGGTTACTTCATAAACTACAGAATTGAGGAGGCAGAGGCGGTGAAGAAAGAATTAGAAGGCTTAAGGCCATCAGTTCATCGGTTGGAAGAGTTAATTCGTGGAAACGAACGTTGAACAAAGTCGTTAAACGGTTTTTGACTGAATTCGATTTTCGATTGATTTCTACGCGAAGCGTATCACAAGTTATAAATGTCAGAGGCCAAGGGCCAATGGCGAAACATGAAGCTTGAAACCGGCGAGCAAGCTCGCTTATTGCTGAGGTGCAGCCGATAGTGCATAAATGAACAACGTGAATTTATGAAAGGCATAGTATTAGCAGGCGGAAGCGGAACCCGCCTTTACCCGATTACCAAGGGTATTAGCAAACAGTTGTTGCCCATCTACGACAAGCCGATGGTGTATTACCCCATCAGTGCGCTGATGCTGGAAGAAATCGGGGATTTTGATGGACGATTTTGAGGGAAATATGGAAGGCTGCGCAATAAAGTGCGTTAAATGAAGTTAATTAGCCGACGATATGCTTAAAAAGCTGTATTTTTGCAATTGGAATTTATAATGAGATTTGAACTATGTGCATGGTTAGTATAAATATTGATGAGGCTGCGCTGCGGGATATGCGTCCCGATTTGGACACCACGGCAGCCATTCGCCTTTGGGCGCAGGAACTGGTGGATCACCGTATGCAAGAAATGCGTATTGAGGATGAAGAGACTATGAGCATCGACGATGCCCTTGAGATGACTCTGGCAGCAGTGAGAGAGGAGTGGTGACATGAACCTGTCCCCTGTCACTCAACGGGATGCTGCTGGATATTGGCGCATCAGTGCGCCAGTTGCAACGACTGACAGGCTTGGGTCCCCTGTCACTCCGTTCATCAACTCAATATAAACCCTAAAGAGGTCATCAATATGCTCACAGAGCAGGTGAAACAGGATAGTAGTTCTATTAGCGAACTAGTTAAAATGGGAAGAAGAAATGAAAAATGAAGAGCTATTTATAAGTGAACTCAAGAGCATTCTACTATCAAGAAGGCGGCAAGGAGGTGAACTTATAACCTTTAAAAAAGACGATTTCCAGAGCGATTATCCCGGCGATTTGCGAGAATATATGATCTCCGAGGTATTAGGAATGGTCGGGAAGAACAGCTACTGCTTTATTGCAGAGAAATCAACTGCCGATAGCCTTATCTTTTTAGATGTGTCAAGGGGTATGAAAAAAAATGGTAATATGGTCGAGATTCTTGGCTATTTTTATGAAAATGGACAAGTCGTATCGTATGTAATTGACAGATATAACATAAACGAAGAAAACAATGGATAGTGTTATCACTTGGGTGGGTAATAATTACCAGTGGCTTTTCAGCGGGGCAGGTATTGTTATCATCGGTTGGCTCATTGGTTGGCTATGGAAACGTAAGAAATCCGAAGCAAGCCATACAACAATAGCCCCATTAATGCAGCAAAAGCAGGAGGTGGTTGTCAATGTAGGTACCGATAAAGACACAAAAGCCTCTAAGACAACTACAACTCAGCCAGCCGACATCAAGGCCAAGACCCATATATTGTTTATTGATGATGAAGACTTTACCGTTGTAAAACTGCTGAAGAATGCAGGATGGACAAACACGAAACTGAAAAGGAAAATTTCTAATGTCGATGACCCGGCAATTATCGATGCTCACATCATTTTTGTCGACATCGTGGGCGTTTGTGGCGATTTGTTCAAGGACGAAGGCTTGGGATTGGCCAGGGCATTGAAAGAGAAATACCCAGACAAAAGGATTATCATCTATTCTGGCGAAACGCAGGGCGACAGGTTTGACAGAACATTGCGAATGGTCGACGAATGTCTTCCCAAGAATGCCGAATTCTACCAGTTTCTAAGTTTGGTCGATCAATTTGCAAACGAAATATGGAAAAACGACTGATAGACGATTCTAAACGCCCGCTCTTGTCCTCACTGGATAACACCTGCATCGACTGTATTTCGGGTAATACCACCAATGGTTATGGTCATATCGACTGCCCAAAAAACAATGGCAGATGCAGGATTGGCTTCATCGAAGGCGACAAAGGTGTTTGTTATGTGTGTAGCAAGAATAGTAAGACTACTGCTAATTTCAAGGAATCTCTATCAAGCACATACCATTCAATACCCCAGTTGAAAAAGCTTTTTGATGAGGTACGTCAGGAAGTTGCTGCCCTTGAAGTCCGTCGTGTCAATCAGGTAGTCCATAACCTGAAGAACCTACACGGGCATAGCATCCAAGAGTTGTCGTTATTCCTGCCGCAAGACAAGTTCACTTTTAATGTGAACTCCACGCAGGAGGCGGTTAAGAAACGAATACAGCGTGATAGTAGTGCCGCAGCCCTGTCAATCCTTCGACTGATCAAAATCAATAATGGGATCAAAGCAGAGTTCTCCATTTACGATAAGCTTATCCGAAATGATGGAGTTAACCCTCAGCTCAGTCTGAAACCATACTCTATCCAAGACGTGGTTTTCCTTGTTGCGCAGCCGTTTTTTGAGGACTTTCATCAAAAAGATGTTTGGTTCGCTTTGGGTACTTGCACCGATAAAGCTGTTTTTGATTTCGAAACCATCTTCAGTGCCCTATATCATATCATTGGTAATGCCACGAAATATGTGGAGCCAAGCACCAGGGTAAATGTTTCGTTTAAAACAGGCGATGAGTATATTGTCATCGACTTTAATATGTCGAGTTTACATCTTTATCCCGAGGATTTAGATCAGTTGTTCGATGAAGGCTATTCTGGACGGCTGGCTCGGCAGTATAATGAAAATGGGCAAGGCTTGGGTATGTACAGAGCTAAAATATTTGTCCAATGGAATAAAGGCACGATAGAAGTGATTGCTGGTGAAAAGATTAAATCGGTCAAAGGCGTGCTCTACTCAGATAACGTGATACGGTTAAAACTACTGAAGGCGGATAGGTGAAAGACCAGTGATACACATTGTCGAAATGCCTACCCAAGTCCTACCCAAGTCCTACCCATACTCCTACAAGCCCTTCGAGCTTGGGTATAGTATGGGTAGAACGATGAAAGGGCGAAGGTAGAATGGGTGAAACGTACGATAACATATTGAATAGGGATAAGAATTCAAAATTAAATGACTTTCTTTAATGGATAAGAAATACCAGGTATTTGTCAGTTCTACTTACGAGGATTTGCAGGAGGAACGCAAGGCTGTTATGGAGGCGCTGCTCCAGATGAATTGCTTCCCTGTGGGGATGGAGTATTTTAATGCTGCTGATGACAGCCAATGGGATGTCATCACGAGCCTGATTGACGAGTGTGATTACTATGTGCTCATCGTTGCAGGCAGATATGGCTCTATCGAGGAGGCATCTGGGAAAAGCTATACGCAAAAGGAATACGAATATGCAGTAAAGAAAGGTGTCCCCGTCATTTCTTTTGTGCACAGCAATGTGAAACAACTGCCAAGTGGCAAAGTAGATAGCGATGCCGCTGTGGTTCAGAAACTGGACGATTTCAAGAAAGAGATAAGCAAGAAACTGTGGCAGAAATGGGATAATAAGGATAGTCTTGCATCTGCGGTCGTGCTGAGTTTGAACAAACTGATTAAGTCAAAACCCAGAACAGGCTGGGTGCGCTATGTGTCCCTTTCTGCGGAAGCGAATAAACAAATTCTGGCACTGAAGGAAGAGAATGAAGCTTTGAAGGCAAAGTTGAAACAGGTAGAGGATGAAGACCCGAAAGGAATAGAAGTCTTCCAACAGGGAGAAGATACTGTCACGATAACAGTCAGTTACTATTATGGTAATCGGCATTATCCAAAAATCAAACTCACGTGGAACAGAATAGTGTCTATAATGGCACCAATTCTTGTTGATGAGGCATCAGAGGAGAAGATGAAAAGTGTTTTCGTGGATTCTATTCGGGAAGATGTGTTAAAGGTAGATAAGAGCTACACCCCCAACCATCATAGGATAGAAGAGGAGTCTTTTCAGCAGGTCAAGGTTCAGTTGATCGCGCTGAGGATTATTGAACTGAGTGATAGAAAGCGGACGGTGAAAGACACTGAGACATATTGGCATCTTACTCCATACGGATTCAGGGTGATGATGAATTTGAAGGCGCTGAGAAGGAAAGCTGATTAAATAATGCAATAAAACAATAACGATTATATGAGCATTTTCAAAGACAAGGTATTATTGATTACCGGCGGAACGGGTTCGTTTGGTAATGCAGTGTTGAACCGATTTCTGCGGACCGACATCGGCGAGATCCGCATTTTCAGCCGCGACGAGAAGAAGCAGGACGATATGCGCCACGACTTCCAGGCACGTATGCCGGAGGTGGCGGGCAAGATCAAGTTCTACATAGGCGATGTGCGCAACAAGAGCACGCTGAAATATGCGATGAAGGGCGTGGACTATGTGTTCCACGCTGCTGCACTCAAGCAGGTGCCTTCTTGCGAGTTCTTTCCGCTTGAGGCGGTGAAGACCAATGTCATCGGCACGGACAATACGCTGGATGCCGCCATCGATGCTGGTGTGAAGTGCGTCATCTGCCTCTCGACGGACAAAGCTGCCTATCCCATCAACGCGATGGGCATCACCAAGGCCATCGAGGAGAAAGTGGCCATCGCCAAGTCAAGATACTCTGGCCAGACAAAGATCTGCTGCACCCGCTACGGCAACGTGATGTGCAGCCGTGGCAGCGTGATTCCTCTCTGGATCGATCAGATCCGCAAGGGCAACCCCATCACGCTCACCGAACCGAAGATGACGCGCTTCATTATGTCGCTCGAAGAGGCCGTCGACCTTGTGCTCTTCGCCTTCGAGAACGGCCAAAATGGCGACATCCTTGTCCAGAAAGCCCCTGCTTGCACCATTCAGACCCAGGCTGAAGCCGTTGTTGAACTTTTCAAACACCAGTATGGGGAAACCTTAAACCTCTCAAACTCCTCAACCCCCTTAACTCCTGATGGCCCTGAAATCAAGGTCATCGGCATCCGCCACGGCGAGAAGATGTATGAAACGCTGCTGACCAAGGAAGAAGCCGCCAATGCAGAGGATATGGGGAACTTCTATCGAGTGCCGGCAGATAACCGTGACCTTAACTACGACAAGTATTTCAAGGAAGGCGATGCCAAGCGTGCGTCTATTGAGGAGTTTAACAGTGACAATACTTGTCGGCTGAACCTCGAAGAGACCATGGCGAAGATTGCTTCGTTGGAGTATATCCAGAATGAGTTGAATGGGGTGGTGAATGTGGTGAAATGAATCGATGGATAGAGACAAATAATTGACACTGAATAATCATTGTATGAAGTACCTGTTTATAGATGCTAAGAACCGCGTTTCGTTCGACGATGACAATCATTACTTGAATGATAAGTCATTGGCTAATGAGAAAGGGGAAAACACGGCAGAACTTGCCAAGAAACTGGCTCATTCAAAAGTTGCGGAGACCATCATTAACTTCTCTAATGCTTTCAAAAATGTGGCTGTACTAACGGCTGCAGGTACTTCAATGGATAACGGCGCCAACCGAGGAAAAACGCGTGATGGATTGTGGAATTTTTGCAAAGATGAAATCACCGCCATTTATGATGTGTTGAAAGAGAAGGGTGATACGCTCAAAACTAACCTCGATAAGACAAAGAAAGATCATAACATAGAGGATTTCCTATCAATCGTTGTTATCTACGAGAAACTCAATGGTGAAATAAAAGACGAGCACGGTGATACTATCAGACAAAAACTTCAAAAGAAGATAGCTGAAGCTTGCCGACTTATCCTTGATGAGAATAATCGCCACCATAGCGATTTTTTACGTAAACTTACATCTCGCAAACCGAGCGACCCCCGCGTACAACTGTACACCACCAACTATGATACGCTTTTTGAGCAGGCAGCGATGAAGGCTGGCTTAACAATGATAGACGGGTTCACGTTTTCCCATCCGAGAGTCTTCAGCGGTGTTAACTTCGACTACGATATTGTCTATCGGGAACGTTCCCGCATCAAGCCCGATGAGAGTTTTATCCCCAATGTGTTTCAGCTTTATAAGATTCACGGAAGTGTTGATTGGCAGAAGGAATCAGATGAAAGAATAGTCCAAAAAGAAAACGTTGAGAATCCTTGCATCATTTACCCCGCGAGCGACAAGTATGAAAGTTCCTACGAACAACCTTATATTGAACTTATTGCACATTTTCAGCAAACCCTTCGCAAGGAAGGAACACTCTTGATTGTGATTGGTTTCGGCTTCAAGGATAAGCACATTCAAGGCATCATAAAAGAGGCCGTGACTCAAAACACTCATTTCCATCTGCTCATAGTTTGTTATGGTACGGATAACGATGGCAATGAAACGGGAATCCAACAAAACTATGCCCCTGAATTCATCTATGATGACCTGAAAGTTCCGTCCAATGTAACCATATTGTTCTCAACCTTCAAGGATTTTGTAGAGGCATACCCTCTTAATCAGTCGTATTCAGAAACCGTTAATTCTCCCTATGCAGCCATTTGACCATCATAAGTTTCTTGGTTATGTAGCCGAAGTAACTCCTGGTTACATTCGTGTGCAGATGCCATCTGCTTTGCATCTAACCAGCTTCTATCACCATGGAGAAGTATATACAGGTGGTAATGTGGGATGCTTTGTGGTAGTTGAAGGACCTGAATATGGCTTTTTGGGCCGACTGTTTGAACTGACATTGACTCAGATTGAACGACAGGCCATCACCGAGCAAAACCTACAGCAGTCAGAACAGACGTTTCACCCTGTGGCAAAGGTTGAGTTGTTGGCACTCTTTTCGGTTTATGCCCCTGAGAAGATAGTTAAGACAGTTTCACGCTATCCAGCAATAGGAGCAAAAGTGTTTTCTTGTTCTAACGAGCAGATTGGACATTATATTTCCACATTTGGATTACAAGATATCAACATTGGACACACTCCGTTTGTGCCTCTTGGTAAGCTTACATCCAATGGGCAGGAATGTCAAGTTTCTCTCGACTCCCTATTTGGACGTCATTGTGCAGTTCTTGGCACCACTGGAGGCGGTAAGAGTTGGACTGTGGCCAAGTTGATTGAACTATACACCCAATATGCTCAGAATAAATGCATTCTGATTGATGCCACAGGGGAGTATAGCAGCATCAGTGACCAGATGGATAATATCGAAATGGGTACGGGCGAATACATTTTCGATTATAAAAACCTGACGGTCGACGAAATGTTTTACCTGCTCCACCCATCGGCCAAAGTGCAGGTACCTAAGCTTATGGAGGCAATCCGCTCTCTAAAGATGGCAGAGATAGACAACGATAATACGCTTAATGCCTATTACCCAAAGAATCAAGCTGGTCATATTGTAAGAAAAATCATCGTTAAGGCCAATAAAGCTAAACGGCCTCTTCAGGAATTCTATTATAACAACATAACCTCAATCGAAGACCGTTCCTGTAATTTTGACTTCAATTTATTGGCCAGACAGATTACCCAGGAGTGTATATGGGATACGGCTAGAGCCAACGAGGCAAACTATGGTGACCGAAACGACACAGATGTATCAAACTGTGTTAGTCTCATTTCACGAGTTAACAACATCTCATCAACGGGTGAGTATAATCAGATATTCGGATTCAATAAGGAGAAGCTGGAAGGAGAGCCGAAAGACCTTACAACGGTTATAGATGAATTCTTGGCTGGAGACAAAAGTTGTTTGAGAATTGACTTTTCCCAAGTCAGTTTCGATTATCAGGTTCGTGAGATTCTGGTGAATGCCATCGGTAAGTTTATGCTCTATAAGGCACGAGATCAAAAGTTCAAGTTTTCACCAGTGGTGATTTTTATTGATGAGGCTCACCAATTCCTCAACAAAGCCATTGCTGATGAGTATTTCGCAGCCAAACCGCTTGACGCTTTCGAGCAGATTTCCAAGGAAGCCAGAAAATATGGTCTGTTCTTGTGCATCGCCACCCAGATGCCTCGTGACATACCTTTAGGTACTCTCAGCCAGATGGGAACATTCATAGTACATCGTCTCATCAACGAACAGGACAAAAAAGCTGTTGAGAGTGCCGCATCCTCAGCAAATCGCAATAGCCTTGCTTATCTTCCCATACTGGGCGAAGGTGAGGCCTTGATGGTTGGTGTAGATTTTCCTATGCCATTGACGCTAAAGATCAATGCGCCCGTTAACAAACCGAACTCAAATACGCCAAAATTCAAGAAAAGATGATACAGCCAGTACAGAATACCAATTATATTGGATACGCCAATATATTGTTCAATTATTTTCAGGGATGCACTGCCGGACAGGGTGGTTTCCTGATGAGGACAATGCGAGGAAAATATAGTGGATTCAACGATAGGCAGACTTTGGACTATCTATACAAGATACTCTTCAATCTCTGGGAAAACGGTTTCTTGGAGCCCAAAGACATACATTCCGAATATCCACTTGAAGGATGGGTTAATCTTACAGAAAAGGGCTGCGATTATCTACACGGTGGTCCTCTGACAGTCAATAAGGTTGATTTTAATGGATATATCCAATTCTCAAATCCTGACAACAAACAGTTTGAAGACTTGTGGGCATTGATAGGAGAGCAAGACAAGGCTCCGTTCTATATCAAGGGACCGACCTATCTGAATATGATACGTCCATATCTGACAGTTTATGTCAGCGATTATATGACCTATATGGATGAACGTCGCCAGAAAGAACTTTCTACTTCGAGGCGCGTGTGGTATCGGGAGTTATTCTTGAATGTTCCATCCTCGAAGCGTGCTGATTTTTTGTCCGACCTGTCATACGCAGTCTCCCTAAGTTACTATTATCCTGAAGAAGCCGACGAAGACTATATGTCTATGTTCGAGGAAAAGTTGGACTCTGTCGAGAAAGCGTTTCAAGAAGAAGTACCACAATTACCAGCCCTCAATATTGCGGATACCAATAAAAAGCAAACCCCAGAAGAACTGTTGGCTATAACGATGGAAATATGCAATGCCTACAAATCCCTCATTGAAAACAATCGGATGTATAGGCTGTTATACGACGATGACCAGACACCCAAGGACGAAACCGCTGCGCAACTATTGTTCTACACTGTGGCTCAAGGATATTGCAAGCTATATGATGTTGATTTGAATCGTGAGAGTGATCCCGGTATAGGAGAGATGGACTTTAAACTGTCCGTTGGTAGTAATTCGAAGGTGATTATCGAAATGAAACTTTCGTCTAATAGCACCTTGTATCACGGTTTCGAGAAGCAGCTGCCAGCTTACCTTCGTGCAGAGGAAACAAAGTATGGAGTCTTTATGGTGTTGCAGATGAATAAAACTGTCGATGGTCAAATGGAAAAGGTACAGTCATTATACGATTCCATCAAGGATAACCCAGACAATGCACTTCGGTTGATATGTATTGATGCAACAACCAAACGCAGTGCGAGTAAGATATAGGAGTAAACCTAAAGAATTATGGACATTATTGTTGTTTGACAGCATTAGCTTCTCATTAGGCTGTAATTCGCAAAAACGGTTTCACGTGAATATATTAATAAACAATGCAAACAGCAAATAAGGTACTTCTAAATACAGTCATACTATATACAAAGATTGTGGTCAATATGCTGATATCTTTGATATCAGTACCACTTATATTGAAAGCTTTAGGCGAGAGCGACTATGGTGTCTATAATCTTGTGGCCGGAGTCGTGAGTATGCTTGCTTTTTTGAACTCTTCAATGTCGATATCAACCCAGAGGTTTCTTTCAGTCGCTATTGGCGAGAATAACTTAAATAGGCTTAACGAGATTTATAATGCAAGTATAGTTCTTCATTTAGTTATTGGGGCTATTGTGGTTGTCGGCTTTGAAGTATGTGGATTGTTTCTTTTTGATGGATTCCTTAATATTGAACCCGAACGTATTGCTCCTGCAAAGGTTATTTATCAATTCCTCGTTGTAAGTACTTTTTTTACTATTCTATCTGTACCATACGGGGCAATTCTGAATGCCAAGGAAAATATGTTGGCGTTTTCTGTTATTGGAATAATAGAGGCGCTTCTAAAACTTATGCTTGCTTTATATTTAGGTTTTTGCCAATTTGACCGACTTATAGTTTATGGCTTAGGAATGGCTCTATTAGCAATCAGTATTACGTTGATGAATAGAATCTATGTAAAACGTAAATACAAAGAGTTTAGCTTTGCACCATCACGATTTCTTAAGAAAATCATTTTCAATGAAATGCTTGGTTTTGCTGGTTGGAATACATTGGGTTCCGTAGCTATGATTGGGCGAAATCAAGGTATCGCAATTATCTTAAATTTGTTCTTTGGGACTGTCGTTAATGCTGCTTATGGTATTGCTAATCAAATAAACGGAGTATTAAATTACTTCTCTACTACTTTCCAGCGTGCATTGAATCCACAACTAATGCAAAGTGAGGGTATGAAAGATAGAGATAGACTTATAAGGATTTCGTTGATATCGTCTAAGTTTTCTGTTTTAGTTCTTTCATTTTTTGCAATACCCCTTATTATTGAGATGTCGTATGTCCTGGAACTCTGGCTTAAAGATGTTCCCGCATATACATTAAGTCTTAGTCAGTTAATCCTTGTCCTATCTATAGTATTTCAATACTCTATGGGATTGATGTCTTCAATACAAGCAGTGGGAAAAATTAGGAACTACTTTTTGATTATTAGTGTATTGATTTTATTGAATCTTCCAATATCCTATTTCTTGCTCAAGAATGGCTATCCGCCATACACCTGTATTATTACGTTTATTTGTATTGAAGTAGTTTCATTCGTGGTTCGTTTGTATATGGCAACTAAGTTGACAGGACTGAAAGCAAAAGATTTTTTGACACAGGTTGTTGTTCCAACTCTAGTTGTATTTACATGCGCCATTATACCAGCTTTGACCATTCATTATTTTATGAACGAATCATTTGTGCGGTTAGTTTGTGTTTGTATAGTGTATGCAGTGGTGTTTATCATCACTGCCTGGCGTTTTGCAATTAATGAGTCGCAGCGACAATTTGCATTGAATAATTTACTGAAATTGAAAAAATACTTACCAGGTAAAAATGAATAACTCTCTGACAAGGTTTTTGTTTCTAGTTTCTTCGATCTTCATCTTCTTGTTTGAAATGGTCGAAATGTTTCCTGCTTCTGATGATGCAATCTTTAGCAGTACGTTTATAATTTCCATCCCTACGGTGCTATTCTTGTCGTACCTTATTCTTTATTTTCAAAGAAACCGTATAATTAAAAGGGAAGGATATCTGGTTGCGTTTACAGCGCTTATTGTCGGTATATATATTTCTTCATTATTATGTGGAGGGGTAACCTCTGCTTTTCAAGCTAATTTACAGTATATCACTGTCATTCTTCCTGTTCTCGTACTCTGGGGGACCAACGGCCAAAGTGAGCAGAACTACGATTATACGATAAAATGCATATGCATAGTATTTATAGGCTTGGCCTTGTACTTCTTCTCAAACTATTCACTGCACTTTTTTGAAGAGTTAGAGTCGCAGAATAATGGTGCATATACACTTTTATATTTCTTACCTTTCATTTTGTGCTTAAGAAAGGGATACTTGCGTATCGTGGGTATGATTGTGGTTTTAGTAGCATTATTGTTTTCATTAAAAAGAGGAGGTCTTCTTGCATTTGCGTTAGCTATTTTGATTTATTGGGCTATTAATACTTTTTCGTATTCTGGAAAAAAGTTTGGTTTTTGGAATTTTGTTTTATCAGCTTTGGTTGTCGTAGCTTTTGTTTATTTCTACATTTATTTTGACCAAATGACAGGAAACTTACTGTCAACTCGGTTCCAGAGTATACAGGATGATGGAGGTTCTGGACGTATGGATACATATCCAATAGTATGGAGTCATATCAAGGACTCATCTATTATAAATCTTATATTCGGACACGGTTACGATGCGGTAAGGATGCAGTGTGGGATGGATCGTTCTGCACATAATGACTTCTTGGAGATTTTGTACGATTTCGGAATAATTGTGTTTACAGTCTATATCTTATTCTATATAAAATTTTTTAAGGTTGTTAGACAGCTAATCAGGAGACGCTCGTTTTATGCGGCTCCATTAAGTGCTACATTTGTTTTATTCTTTGCTAATTCAATGGTATCTCATATTATCTATTATCCAAAATATGCGGTATTGTTTGCATTGTTTTTTGGTTTAATATCAGTGCCAATATATAAAGAAATACGATAATGAAGAAAGTAATGCTAGTGTTTGGAACACGGCCGGAGGCCATCAAGATGTGCCCGCTGGTCAAGGAGTTCCAGAAGTATCCGGAGGAGTTTGAGACGATAGTATGCGTAACGGGGCAGCACCGCGAGATGCTGGACCAGGTGCTGCGCATCTTCGATGTGAAACCCGACTTCGACCTCAATATTATGAAGCAGGGGCAGGACCTGTACGATGTCACCGCCCGCGTGCTCACCGGTATGCGCGACGTGCTGAAGGAGTGCAAGCCCGATGTGGTGCTGGTCCACGGCGACACCACCACCTCCACCGCCGCTGCCCTCGCTGCCTTCTACCAGCAGATTCCTGTGGGCCACGTGGAGGCCGGCCTCCGCACCCACAACATCTACAGCCCCTGGCCCGAGGAGATGAACCGCCAGATTACCGGCCGCATCGCCACCTACGACTTCGCCCCCACGCCCCTCAGCGAGCAGAATCTCCTCGACGAGAAGGCGCAGGGCCAGATCTTCGTCACCGGCAACACCGTCATCGATGCCCTCCATATGGTGGTCGATAAGCTCAAGAGCGACAAGGCCCTGGCCGACGAGCAAGTAAACGTGCTCAAGGCTGCTGGGTACGATGTAACCCGCCTTGACAGCGGGCGCAAGTTGGTGCTCATCACCGGCCACCGTCGCGAGAACTTTGGCGAAGGCTTCATCTCGATGGTCACGGCGATGAAGGACCTCAGCGAGAAATACCCCGACGTGGATTTCGTCTATCCGATGCACCTCAACCCCAACGTGCGTAAGCCCATCCACGAGGTGTTCGGCAAAGACCTCACCAAGTACAGCAACTTCTTCTTCATCGAGCCCCTCCAGTACCTTGAGTTCGTCTATCTGATGGAGAAATCCACCGTCGTCCTCACCGACAGCGGCGGCATCCAGGAAGAGGCCCCCGGTCTGGGCAAGCCCGTCCTCGTGATGCGCGACACCACCGAACGTCCCGAAGCCCTCAAGAGCGGCACTGTCCACCTCGTGGGCACCAACCACGACCTCATCGTAAAAGAGGTCTCCACTCTATTAGAAGATTTTGCGGCATATGAAATGATGTCGAAGGCTACTAACCCATATGGAGATGGAAAAGCTTGTGAACGTATAGTTAATCACCTGAAGTTATGAATATAGGAATACTTACTTATCACTGGGTCTCAAATTTCGGTGCGAATCTTCAGGCACTTTCTACCTATAAATATCTTGAGAATCACGGATATAATCCCATTGTTATTAATTGGGTACCAGAGCGTCTGGAAAAGTATTATCAAGATAAAGTGCCATTTGAACAAAATGAAGCTCATAGACTTTTCAAAGAGAAACATTTCAAAAACATTACTGATTTATGTCGGGATGAGAAAGATATAGCACGTGTTATCGATGATTGCAATATTGAAATTGTCATTATTGGAAGTGATGCAGTGTTCTCAACAAAGCCCTATTTGTCGCGAATTCATTTGGGGAGAAGAGGTGTTACTTTACTGAAGCCGTGTGAGGATTCTGTAATGCCCAATCCTTTCTGGTGCAATTTCCTTCCTTATGTCAAAAGAAAGATAAAAGTGGTTGCGTTATCTGCTTCTGCTCAAAACTCCCCTTATAGAAAGGCTTTGTTCTCTTCCGAAAAAAAAGTGTATAAAGATGCACTTTCCAAATTTAGTTATATTACTGTTCGGGATATTTGGACGCAAAAAATGGTGTCTTTCTTTTCAAAAGGGAGAATTATTCCTAATGTTACACCTGATCCAGTTTTTGGTTTTGAACAAAATGTTAATCCGGGTAAGCACTTTTATGTGCGAGAAGTTCTTCATATAAATAAGCCTTATGTTTTGTTGTCGGTTTCTTCTATGACATCTGAATGGCAGCTGGAATTAGAGCGGTTGTTTAATGAACAAGGTATTGAAGTAGTTGGATTACCCAGGACAACTGTACGTTTTAATTCGCCCCTTAAGTACTGTTTGTCTTTCCCGTTGGATCCTCTCGACTGGTATGATGCAATCAAGTGTTCCTCGGGATATATTGGAGAATTAATGCATCCTGTTCTGGTTTCTCTCCATAATTCAATACCAGTTTATGTTTTTGATACCTATGGGTTCAAGAGCAAAGGAACGCTGGATAGAGCAACCAGTAAAACATATCAAATTATCAAGAAATATAAGTTATTAGATAATTATTATAATAAACTCATTTCCAAGAATCCCCCTTTACCTCAACTAGTCGTTCAGTCGATTTTGAATTTCGATATAGAGAGAGAAAAAGCGGTTTCCTGTGCCCAATTATCGGAGTACAATTCAGCAATGCTAACTATCTTGACGGTATGAAAAAAATCCTTTTTATTGCTCCACATTCTTTTCCGATAAGAAGTTCGGAATCAATTTGTAATGCCAAAGTGGCATATTGTCTTGCCGAAGCAGGCTATAAGGTTGATGTATATACCTGTGCTGACAAGTCAACATATCCAGCGGATAAAGAGTTGGATCATTTTTTAAGAACGAGTCCCAATCTCAAAATAATAACAGTGTCGCCTGATTACGTGCTGTTGAAGACATTATCGCCATTAAAATTGCTAAGGGCGATTGTATTTAACCTCAAAATATTGCTTTCTACAGGCTATTTCTATAATGGTATAAGTATCCCTTATTTAATCTATAAAAAGGTGGAAGAAGAATGCGGGGGGGGGGGACAATATGATTACATTCTATCACGTGGGTACTCCACAGATTTAGCTGCGATCCTTTTGACCAAAAAATACGGCGTCCCTTGGATAGCTAATTGGAATGACCCTTTTCCTTTAGCAAAGTTCCCTCCTCCCTATGGTATGGGAAGCGAAACAAAGTTGCCATTTTTTGAAAATCGCATCTATAAGGAAATACAGAAAAGAGCACAATTGCATACCTTCCCTAATCCTAGACTTAGGGATTATATGCTAAAGTGCTTTTCCTCCGTTAGTATAGATCAGACAGCCGTTATACCGCATATGGCTCTCTCAAAGATTTCTCCTTCTCGGAGTATAGAAAGGAGTGTCTTAAAGTTGGTGCACTGTGGAAACGTTAAGAATCCAAGGAATCCAAGGAATTTTCTGGCAGCATTATCCTCTATAAAAGAGGTAATTGAAGGTAAGAATATTCGTCTGGAGTGTCATTTCATTGGTGGCGTAGATGATGATATACCTTCTTTTATCACGAATAATCATCTTGAATCAGTGGTTTTTTTGCATAATAATATGACATATAAAAAATCAATAGATTTTATTTCAAAATGCCACGTGTCGTTGGTTATAGAGGCTGAATGTGAAGAAGGAATCTATTTACCAACAAAGGTGGTGGATTCATTTCAGTGCGGTGTCCCCATTTTCTGCGTTAGTCCCTCCAATGGCGTTTTAAATGACATTGTGCATAGTTTTCCCGTTGGATACTTTTCTACGAATACTTCTATGAATTCTATACGTAGTGCACTTCTTAGTTTGGTTGATGATTATCAAAATGATGAATTACCTGTGATTTCAAAAGAGACAGTTCCATCTTTCTTTGAAGATGCAATAATAAAACAATATCGTAACTATTGCGACTAAATTGGAACTTTTCTTCTTAATCAACGTTGTTGTTCGGTCGTAGATTGGGAAAAAAGAATTCTCGCCAATGCAAATGTTTATTGCAATGGCAGAGAGTAGATCTGAAAGTTGAATCAAAAGACATTATAATATGAGTATATTCAAAGACAAAGTTCTGATGATTACAGGCGGAACGGGCAGTTTCGGTAACGCCGTTCTGAATCGTTTCCTTCGTACTGACATCGGTGAGATCCGTATCTTCTCGCGCGACGAGAAGAAGCAGGATGACATGCGCCACGAATACCAGGCTAAGATGCCGGAGGTGGCGAACAAGATTAAGTTCTACATCGGTGACGTGCGCAACAAGAGCACGCTGAAGTACGCCATGAAGGGTGTGGACTATGTATTCCATGCCGCAGCCCTGAAGCAGGTGCCCAGCTGCGAGTTCTTCCCCATGGAGGCTGTGAAGACGAATGTGATTGGGACGGACAACACGCTGGATGCCGCTATCGACGCGGGCGTGAAGTGCGTGATTTGTCTCTCGACCGACAAGGCTGCTTATCCTATCAATGCGATGGGCATCACCAAGGCCATTGAGGAGAAGATTGCCGTGGCCAAGAGCAGACTCTCTGGTGACACCAAGATTTGCTGCACACGTTATGGCAATGTGATGTGCTCGCGTGGTAGTGTGCTTCCCCTGTGGATTGACCAGATTCGCAAGGGCAACCCGATAACCATCACAGAGCCTTCAATGACTCGTTTCATTATGTCGCTGGAAGAGGCTGTGGACTTGGTGCTGTTCGCTTTTGAGAATGGTAAGAACGGGGATATTCTGGTTCAGAAAGCTCCGGCATGTACTATTGAGACACAGGCAAAAGCGGTGGTGGAGTTGTTCAAGCATCAGGCACCTGCTGAACCGGAGATTCGCGTGATTGGTATCCGTCATGGTGAGAAGATGTATGAGACATTGCTGACCAAAGAGGAGGCAGCGAAGGCCATTGATATGGGTAACTTCTATGCTGTGCCTGCGGATAACCGTGACTTGAACTATGACAAGTATTTCAAGGAGGGTGACACCAAGCGGGCGCTGATAGAGGAATTCAACTCGAACAACACGAAGATCCTGAATCTGGAGGAAACGAAGGAGAAGATTGCTTCGCTGACGTACATACAGAACGAGTTGAACGGAATCCCCAATTTAGTTTAACGAACACGAATCTCACGAATCAAACGAATATAAATGGCAAGTTTTAAGAATAATGGAAAATTAAAGTTGCTGATTATTGTTGGTACACGACCTGAGATTATCAGATTGGCAGCAGTGATAAATAAATGCAGGGAGTATTTTGACTGTCTGCTGGCGCATACGGGTCAGAACTACGACTATAACCTGAACGGGGTGTTCTTCAAGGATTTGAAGTTGGCAGACCCGGATGTGTATATGGAGGCGGTGGGTAACGACTTGGGCGAGACGATGGGTAACATTATCGCCAAGAGTTACCAACTGATGGTGGAGGTGAAGCCGGATGCAGTGCTGGTACTGGGTGATACCAACAGTTGCCTCAGCGTGATTGGTGCCAAGCGCCTGCATATCCCCATTTTCCATATGGAGGCTGGTAACCGCTGCAAGGATGAGTGCCTGCCTGAGGAGACCAACCGCCGTATTGTGGACATCATCAGCGATGTGAACATGGCATACTCTGAGCATGCCCGCAGGTATTTGGCTGATACAGGTCTTCCTAAGGAGCGTACCTACGTGACAGGTAGCCCTATGGCCGAGGTACTGCACAATAACATCGCAGAGATTGAGGCCAGTGACATTCACAAGCGTCTGGGCTTGGAGAAGGGTAAGTACATCCTTTTGAGTGCTCACCGTGAAGAGAACATTGATACGGAGAAGAATTTCCTTTCGCTGTTCAATGCAATCAACAAGATGGCAGAGAAGTATGATATGCCCATTCTCTATAGCTGTCACCCTCGTTCTTGCAAGCGTTTGGAGACATCTGGATTTCAGTTGGATAAGCGCGTGATTCAGCATGAACCTCTTGGCTTCCACGACTACAACTGCCTTCAGATGAATGCATTCTGTGTGGTATCTGATAGTGGCACACTGCCTGAAGAGAGTAGCTTCTTCACTTCTGTAGGCCATCCGTTCCCGGCCGTTTGTATTCGTACTTCTACAGAGCGTCCTGAGGCTTTGGATAAAGGTTGCTTCTTCATCGCCGGCATCGACGAACAATCCCTTCTACAAGCCGTCGACACTGCCGTCACAATGAACCAGAACGGTGACCACGGCATCCCCGTTCCCGACTACGTCGAGGAGAATGTCAGCACGAAGGTGGTGAAGATCATCCAGAGCTACGTCGGTATTGTTAACAAGATGGTCTGGAGGACGCATTTCTGAGAGCGCTTGATGCTTATAATTTAAATTCTAGTCTATAGAATAGTATGATTGTTGCCTTTGAAGTAAATAATTGTTATTAAGCCAATTTTTTAAAGATGATATTATTATTCGGTATTCTACCAGACCAATTACTTGATGAGGTTTCCCTTAATAGCAAAGGGGTGATACAAAATGCAGCAAATGCTTTGCAGGGATGTTTCATTGAGGGATTAGGGTCATTGTATGAAGATGTCCAAATACTAAATTTTCCCTATGTGTCCTCTTTCCCGCTCATGTATAAAGCAATACATTTTCCTAGTTGCGAATTGAAGATCCCTTTACAAAGTGGGAAGATTGTACGAGGAAAAAGTTTTTCTTTTAGTACTATAGTCTTTTTGAAGGATTTTATTAAGGAGCAGAAGGCTTTTTATCACTTAAAAAGAATACTCAATTCAAAAGAGGATGAAACTATAGTGATCTATGCTTGTTATCCTCCATTCCTTGAAGCATGTAGGCGCATTAAGAAAATCTTTCCAAAAACAAAAGTGATACTAATTGTACCAGATTTACCTCAATTTATGAGTGCGAAGATGGATTTAACACAGATAATAAAAAAAAGGTATTATCGTAGAGGAAAGGTTTTTGATGCCATCGATGGATTTGTCCTTCTAAGTAAGTATATGTGTGAGTTACTGCCGATAAACAATAAACCATGGGTGGTAATAGAGGGTATGTATAAAGAAGCGTATGACCAAACGATAGAGTATCACAATAAAAAAGTTATCATGTATTCGGGGACGCTTGCTGAAAGATATGGTATCATGAATTTGGTTAATGCGTTTAAATTAGAGATATTGAGTGGTTATCAGTTGGTTATATGTGGAACAGGAGGATGTGCCGATACTATCAGCAATCTCTCAAAGACATATAAGAATATTGTTTACTTGGGTCAAAGAGAAAGGTCTGAGGTATTAGACCTACAACGCCATGCTTCTCTCCTTGTAAACCCGAGGACTCCAGAAGGTGAGTTTACAAAGTATTCATTTCCATCTAAAGTGATGGAGTATTTTGCCTCTAGCGTTCCAACGATGATGTACAGACTTCCTGGTATCCCTGATGAATATTATAATTACTGCTATACATTAGATGAGATTTCTCCAGAATCGATTGCGAATACTATTTGCAAAGTGTTGTCGCAGAGTGACGAGTTGCTCATAGAAAAGGGTAAGGCGGCAAGGAATTTTATCTTGCAGAAGAAGTCACCTCGTATACAATGTTCGCAGTTTGTGCAACTATTATCGGAAATTAGAATTAACGGAAGTGGCATTATAAAGTGATGTCTGGTTAGATATCATTGGTCTGGGAACCGATTTAAAATATGTGAAATCATTAGCAGGAGATCAAATAGGCAAGAATGTTCATATTCATGGTAAACTTCCTAATAATGAAGCAGTGAAGTTCATGCATAAAGTAGATATCATCGATCTGCCAACATACTATTTCTCAGAGGCAATTCCGATCTCTATATTAGAAGCTATGAGCTAGACTAAAATGGTAATCTTCTGTCCACTAGCAGCTGTGCCTGATATGTTCAAGGGATTAGATGGTAATTCATGTGGATCGCTCGTTCCAAAATGATCTGCTAAAGGTATAGCTGAAGCTATATAATGGTGTCAGGATAATAGAGAAGAGGCGAACATAATGTGTCATAAAGCTTATGAAAAAGTGTATAGTTGTTATCGTACAGATGTGGTTTATGACATTTATAGAGCCAATTATAACCGTTTGGTTTCCGTCAAGTAACAATCAATGAAGAAACATATCCTCATCATCTCTGCCGTGTTCCCGCCGGAACAGGTGACGTCGGCATTGATGAACAAACATTATTACAAACCCAGTAAATAAAACAAATTGATATGGAGTATAAGATTTATTGTAAAAATGCGAAGAGTCTAATCAATACGATTTTCGATTGCTTCAAAAAGAAAGATGAAGATGGAAATCGAGTGAAGATAGATCCACAGGGTGTTGCTATCGATACGTGGGATATTACTTCTACAGATAAGGATGTTGAGGTTTTGATACATACAACACAACAATGGGAAGAGGTTGGTAATATTCATATTGATGCAAGCAAGAATAATGATTATGTTATAGCATCTTTTCATTATTGGACAAAATGGACTAAAAATCATAATAAAGGGAATGAAGAAGCCTACTATCTTGGTCGCTTTACAGAGCTGATTCTTGTGCACTTCTATCCTCAGATAGAGAAATTGGAGATTCAGTAAGAACGGAGTGTTTATAGATGCCCTGCAAAATTGTACTTAAAGGCGAATCGGGTAGCTTGTCCGTCGGTAGCGGTTTTCCCGTAAGGGTGAACTGTAACGTGGGGGCAAACAACGTGGGACAAATGGCTTTTGAACGGGAGCGGCTGCAAGCAATCGAAGATAGTGCTCAACTGCCGGATACCTTCATGGACTTGTCAATAGGACAATATGCAGAGCCGCTCTACAAAGATATTATTAGAGACTTTGGCTGCCCCGTGGGAACCGTACCTGCATATTTGTTCCCATCGAATGAGGTTGTCACGAAGGAATATGCCATTGACACCCTGAAAAGACTGGCTGATGATGGCCTCTCGTTCTTTACGCTCCATCTGACAGCGGACAATGAAATGCTTGAGATAGCCCGGCGGACTCGAAAGATACCTGTCACCAGCCGTGGCGGATCTATCGTCTTGAGACAGACCGTCAACAAAGAGAGCGAAAACATTTGGGTATCAATACTACCGCAAGTTATTGATATCGCCAAGTCTTATGGTATCGTCGTAAGCCTTGGAGCAACGTTCCGACCTGCCGGAATACAAGACGCTTGTGATGAGGTGCATTTGAGAGAGACTGAAGCACAGCTAAAGTACTGTCGGCTACTCCAAGGCGAGGGCGTGCCGGTGATGGTAGAAAATGTGGGGCATATAGCGATTAATCAACTGGAACAGCATTGTGAAAGGCTACGGGCGTTTGATGCACCCATTATGCCATTAGGTCCTGTAACCACTGACGCTGCGGTTGATGCGGATCATATTGCATCTGCTATCGGTGCTGCATTTATGGGCTACTGGGATTGCGCACATATCATCAATTGCGTGACTAGGAGTGAACATTCCAAATCTCGTTTTAGTATAGATGATACACTTGAAGCGATACAGGCGGCAAAAGTCGCAGCTCATAGCATAGATGTGGCAAAGGGTATCGGATTAGATCAAGATTCACTCATATATGGACAGCGTGCGACACAACAGAATTGTCTGGCCGGAGTGGGAGCGGACTGCTCTCGGTGTGCTGGTTTTTGTCCTGTAAAACAGAATTAACAATGGATTCGAAAACCATTAAAGGCATTAAGCAATTGGCAGAGGATTCACCGTTGCGGTTGTTTGTTGACGATGAATTAGGCTTCTATAAGAAGTACTTTGGGCGGTTCAATGCTGCAGTCATCCGCGAGAAGAAGATTTTGGAGTTCGAGAATCCAAACCGTATGAAGGTGACCTATGAATATGACGTGCAGGGATTGGAAGTCAGTAGCACGCCTCTATTTGTCTTTCTTCCCAACACAAGGAAGAACTGGCTCAAGATTTATTGGGAAGGGAAGCGCTTGCCCGTGGTGGCAGCAGAGGTGGTGAAGAAAAACGTTTGGGAGGTTGTTGGGAAAGACGTATCGCGGGTGTCGGAAGAGTTGGGCGAGGCTGATAGGGTTGCCTTTTTGGATAGAAAGGTGTGGGGAGGCCGAACCCAGTTGCCGTGCTTCGTGAGTGGAGAACACCTGAGCGGTGACGGTCAATTGGTCGTGGAATATTATGACTCTTTCGAACATTTTGAGCATATTGGCTGTTTATTTGACGAGCGACGATATAAATACCATTACGCACTTGAGGCTGGCACAAGCCATTGGCTTTATGTGAAAGCACCAGAGAAGTTCCAGATAGAGATTTCTGCAAATGACAAGCGTGCGAATTTGATAAAAGGGAATGATCCGGAGATTAAGGCATACAGGATTTTTCACGGCACTGAAAATGTAGATGTAGTGTTCACTGTGGATGTGAAGGTGCCAAGAACATTGAAGCTTTGGTATGGCTCGCTGGTAGGTTTGGGTGTTGTTTTTGTTATAGCTTTGCTCTCGTTAGGCATCACTTTGATTATTAGGGGCAAAAATCTCACACCTGTTCTCGCACAGGTAGGAATCTCAATAGTAGCTGCTATAATTGCTACCAGAGGATGGATGATGACGGAGGAAACGGTCTTGAAACGAGTATCAAACATTCTGACCATTCTTGCAATCCTGATTCTGACTTGTCTTGTGGTGTTATATTCGGTGTCTTCGTTTGTGGTGACGGTTAAGTGATTTTTTAGAGACTATTATGCGTAAACACATCTTAATTATTTCTGCCGTGTTCCCGCCGGAACAGGTGACGTCGGCATTCTTGAACTATGATCTGGCCCGCGAGTTGGCAAAGAAGTACGATGTTACAGTGCTACGGCCATATCCGACGCGTCCCATCGGAGCTAAATTCGAATCTGCAGAAGTGAATGACAGTACTTTCAAGACGGTACTGATCGATTCGTATACTCATCCTGAGTCGCAGCTGATTGGCCGGTTCAAGGAGGCGATTGATTTCAGCAAAAAGTCCGTGGCGTATGTGAAAGAGCATCACAATGAGATAGACTTTATCTACAATGATGGATGGCAACTCTTCGGATTGTATATCATTGCCAAGGCTTGCGTGAAGTACGGTATTCCATATATTGTACCCATCCAAGACATCTATCCGGAGTGTCTGCTGACAAAAGGTAGTTATCCAGGCTTCATAAAGAAGACAATACTGACTCTTCTTCAGCCTCTCGACAAGTATTACCAGAAAAATGCGGAAAGGGTGAGGACTATCTCTGATGAGATGGCAGATTATCTGTCTTCTAAGAGGGAACTTCCAAGGGATAAATATCTTGTGGTGAATAATTGGCAGAATGACGAGGACTTTATGTCACTACCCAATCCGGCTAAAAACGATCAAATCACTTTCGCCTATGTCGGTAGCATTAATGTTCATGCCAACGTTGACCTAATGATCAAAGCCTTCGCAGCAGCCAAAATTCCAGATTCTCAGTTTAGGATATATGGCGGAGGTAATCAGAAAGAGCAATGTCAGGAGTTGGTCGAAGAATTGGGCTTGAATAATGTTACCTTCGGATTCGTTTCGCGTGGCGAAATTCCAAGTGTACAGGCTGAAGCAGATGTGTTGGTACTGGCTCTTCCTGAAGGGAATGGTAATCTCTGTCTCCCATCGAAACTGACCTCGTATATGCTCTCTGGGAAGCCGGTATTGGCGAGTGTGGACCAGGACAGTTCGACGAAGCGGATTCTGGAATGGAATGACTGTGGTATTACTGTAGCCCCAGACAATCTTGATGCATTAACACAGGCTTTTGTGGAGTACGGAAAGATGTCGAGTGAGAAGATGGAAACAATGGGCAGGAACAGTAGAGAATATGCGATGAATAATCTTACCAGAGAGATAAACTTGGCCAAAGTGGTTGAATCTATAAACAATATTTTAAGATAATGGCAGAAAAACAAATGCACGGTTTCCGTGCCAGACTGGACTATTTGTTGAAGCACAATGAGTTCATTAACAAGTACTTCCGAAAGTCCGTAAGTAGCATAATGAGGGTGTGGGGCGTATTTGTCCCCATGGACGAGAAGATGATTATCTTCAGCGGACATACCCGCAAGTATAACGACAGTCCAAGAACTATCTATGAGTATATGATTGCGCATCCGGAGTATGCAGGTTACAAGTACGTGTGGGCACTGGAAGATCCGGAGAACGTAGATGTACCCGGACCAGCAATCAAGATCAAGGCTGACACCCCGGAGTACTTCAAATACACGCTGAAAGCCAAATACTGGATTACTTGCGTGAACATTGAACGAAGCCTTCAGTATAAAAAGAAAAAGTGCATATATCTAAACACTTGGCACGGGGTGGCCTTTAACTGCATAGGTAATGCTGCCGGTGGCCGCAAGGACTATGACTTCAGCCATATAGATTATTTCTGCTACGAGAGTGACTACCAAAAAACTATTTTCAAGCGGGACTTCAATGTGCGTGAGGATGCCTTGATTCCTACAGGCCTGCCGAGAAACGATGCGTTGTATCACGTGACGAAAGACGAGGTACAGGAGATTAAAAAGAAACTAGGGTTACCGCTTGATAAGAAAGTGATTATGTACGCTCCTACTTGGCGTGACAGCTATGACAAGGGAGCCTCATACGCCATCCGTCCTCCGATGGATCTGGATAAGTGGAAGGAGAAGCTACAAGACGAGTATGTGCTGCTGTTCAGGACGCACGCCTACACTACTAAGCTGCTTGGAGTACAGTTTGACGATTTCTGCTTGGACTTTACTTCTTATCCTGTCATCAATGATTTGTTCAAGGTGGCTGATGTGCTGATTTCAGACTATTCTGCCTGTATCGCAGACTACTCCATTTTGGAGAGGCCAGTCATCTGCTTCGCTTACGATTATGAAGACTACAAGGCGACACGTGGTCTCTATATCGATTTCTCAAAGGAGATGCCCAATGGAATCTTTGAAACAGAAGATAAAGTCATCAGCCATATCCTGACAATGGACTATGATGCTGAATGCGTCAAAACAAGGGATATGATTAAGAACAAGTTTACTTATCTTGGAGGACACGCCACTGAGATGTGTGTTGATAAACTGTTTGGAACGAAATAAAAAGACAATACAATGATTAACTTTACGGTAGGCCCTGTACAGTCGAGTGATGCTGTGAGGGCCATTGGTGCGGAGAATGTACCTTATTTCAGAACGGCTGAATTCTCTGCTGTGATGCTGGAGAACGAGCGCTTGATAAAAAAGTTTGCCCATACGACAGAAGATAGCCGAGTGGTGTTTATGACCTGCTCGGGTTCGGGTGGTATGGAAACAGCCATTATGAATACTCTGACCAAAGATGATAAAGCCCTGGTCGTGAATGGCGGTTCATTCGGAGAGCGTTTCGTAGAGTTGCTGACGCTGCACGAGATTCCTTTCACAGAGATAAAACTGGAACACGGAAAGGCGTTGAAACCTGAACATCTCGCTCCATACGAGGGGAAGGGTTACACGGCTTTCTTACTTCAGAAGCACGAAACATCTACAGGTGTGCACTATGACATCAATCTGGTGAGTGACTTCTGCAAGAGGAATGGCTGCTTCTTGATTGTAGATACCATTAGCACCTTCCTGACTGATCCGTTCGATATGGCAGCGCTGGATGCAGGTATAATGATTACGGGTAGCCAGAAAGCACTGGCTTGTCCTCCAGGAATCGCCGTGATGGCATTGGCTCCTTCTGCGCTGAGGCGCATAGAGAAGACAAAATGTTGCTGTCAGTATCTTGACCTGAAACTGGCATTGAAGAACCAGGAACGGGGACAGACGCCTTGGACGCCTGCTGTTGGTGTACTGCTCCAGATTAATCAGCGGCTTAAAGAGATAGACGCAGCCGGTGGTGATGAGGTTGAAATCGCACGGGCAGCAGGACTGGCCCAATACTTCCGTAATAAACTTAAGGAGTACAATCTGCCGTTCGAGATTATCAGCGAGAGCCTGAGTAATGCTGTAACTCCGCTACATCCTACAACTCAGTCCGCATACGAAATCTTCCTGAAAATCAAAGATGAGTATGGTATGTGGATTTGCCCGAACGGTGGTGATATGAAGGATACGGTGTTCCGTGTGGGACATTTGGGGTATCTTCAGAAGGAAGACTACGACAAACTGATTGACGCATTCCTTGATTTAAGAGAAAAGAAATTCATCTGATGAAAAAGGTTATCACTTACGGCACATACGACCTGTTCCATCGGGGGCATTACAATCTCCTGAAGAGGGCGAAGGAACTGGGTGACTACCTAATTGTAGGTGTCACGACAGACAACTTTGACCTGGAGAGAGGGAAGATGAATACCTGCAACAATGTGATGGAACGCATTGAGGCGGTAAAGGCCACAGGACTTGCTGACCAGATAGTCATCGAAGAGTACCGAGGACAGAAGATTGACGACATTCAGAAGTATGGTGTTGACATCTTTGCCATCGGTTCTGACTGGGAAGGATATTTCGACTACCTGAAAGAGTTTTGCGAGGTGGTTTATCTGCCCAGGACCCAAGGTGTGTCTTCTACGCAATTGCGGCAGGAACGACCGACAGTCCAGTTGGGTATCATCGGTACGGGAAGTATTGCGAACCGCTTTGTCCCAGAATCAGAGAATGTGAACAGTGTCCACGTCACTGCCGCCTATAACCCGAACGAAGAAGAAGGCAAAGCTTTCTGTGAGGAGTATGAGATAGAAACAATAGCACACAGTGTTGAGGAACTTTATGAAAAATGTAATGCTGTCTATATAGCTTCGCCTCACTATACGCACTATGAGTATGCCAAGTCAGCCCTGCTGGCAGGAAAGCACGTGCTTTGTGAGACTCCGTTTGTATTCACGAAAGCACAGGCGGAAGAACTGTATCAGATTGCGGAAGACAACGACTTGGTGCTGATGGTGGCATTGAAGACGGCCTATACGCCAGCCTTTGGACATCTGTTCTCCTTACTTAAATCTCGTGTGATAGGGGATGTTGTGGAGGTGAATGCCTCTGTGACCACTTTGACCGACGAGAGTTCTGAGAAGCTGGATAGCAAGCGCTTTGGTGGCAGTATGAGCGAGAATGCCTGCTTCCCGCTGTTGCCTATCTTCAAATTCCTTGGAACGGACTTCCGGAACATCAATTTCTATAGCAAGATGAGGAATGATGTGGATATGTTCACCAAGGCCGTGTTCCGCTATGACCACGCCGTGGCTTCATTTCAGGTAGGACTGGGTGTGAAGACAGAAGGTTCTATGACCATAGCTGGAACCAAAGGTTATGTATATGTGCCTGCTCCGTGGTGGAAGACCGATTATTTTGAGGTGAGATATGAGGACCAGAACCAGAACAAGAAGTATTTCTATCCTTTCGTGGGAGAAGGCTTGAGGTATGAAATAAAGGATTTCGTCGCCTCTGTACTGTCGAATGGTTCTCACTTCAGTAAGGTCTCCAAGAATGAAAATGTGAAGATGGCTGAGGTACAGCAGCTTTACATTGACGGTGTTAATTTGTTCAAGATCTAAACTGTTATGCTGATGAACAAGCTTTGTCCTCAGGATGTATGCACTGGTTGCCTAGCCTGCAAACAGGTATGTGCGAAGAGCGCGATCCATATCAAGGAGATAAATGGTTTTTTGTATCCTGAAATAGATGATTCGCTGTGTGTGGATTGTGGTCTTTGTACTAAAGTTTGCCCGGCTTTGAGCACTCAGTTTCCACCTGCGGCAGCAAATGGGTCTGTAAGCTATGCCATTTGGAATAAGAACATTGACGATCGAATGAGCAGTTCTTCTGGAGGTGTCTTTTCTGCACTGGCTGAGAAGGTGCTCAGTGAAGGAGGAATAGTTTATGGCGCTGCCTGGGATGAGAATATGCGGCTTAGGCATATTGGTATTGAGGATAGAAAAGACTTGGATGCCATCAGAAGATCAAAATATTTGCAGAGCAATACGGATGGGGTGTATAGGGATGTTCGTCAGCAGGTAAAGTCAGGCAGAAAGACACTCTTCTGCGGAACCCCTTGTCAGGTGGCAGGCTTGATGTCGTTCTTAGGGCAGAAGGATTATCCAAATTTGATAACAGTAGGAGTCGTTTGTCACGGAGTGCCTTCGCAACAGTCTTTTGACAAATATATCCGAGAGATAGAAGAGGAGAAGAAAGTAAAAGTTTTTGACTGCAATTTCAGGTCAAAAAAACGTGGTTGGAGAACAGGCCTAAATCTTATTTTGTGTGCAAAAGGAGTTGAGAATAAGAAAGTTGTGATTGACAGGCTGCTATCGAAAAACGTGTATATGAACGCTTTCTTGAAGCAGTACTTCCTACGGGAATCTTGCTACAATTGCCCCTTCAAAAAGGATGGGAAATACTGTGGCGCTGATATTATGCTCTCTGATGCCTGGAGTTTGTGGTCTGCTACTCCTTGGGTAAAGGCTGATTTTGGGAAGGGTGTTTCTGCAGTTGCTGCCCATTCGGATAAAGGACGGGAATGGATAAATAAATGCACCGATTCCCTATCAATTATAGAACGGCCATATGCTGAATACGCATCGAATTCTGGTTTAAGGAAAGCCCGCAAGCCAAAGAACAATGATGCAGCATTTGAATACCTCAAGACACATTCGTGGGTGGAAACACAATCCAGGTTTTTCCCTATGAGTTTCACGGAGAAGATGCCTCTTTATTCAAGACTTATTCTTGGTGAGAACAAATCCATTCAAATAAAACGTATCATTAAGAAAATATTGCATAGATGAAAAAGTTAGCGAATCTAACACTGGTGATAAACAACTACGGAACGAAATTGCAGTCCTATGCTTTGGCAAGGACTATCAAGTCGTTGGGTCTTGTGGAGCCTGAAGTAATCAACCTGCAAGGCTCCTGGCACGGCAAAACTGTAAGAATCAGCAGGAAGAAACAGCTGCTGGATGTGCTGAAAACTTATAAGCTGAAGTCTTTCAGGAAGATTATTGACTTCGTTAAGTGGAATTATGAGTTTAAGGTCATCCGACAGAACGGAGATTCCTTTGTAGAGTCCAATTCCAGAAAAGACGCTTTGTTCCTGGAATTCGACAAGTTGATTCCTTACAGCAAGCGCACGTACTCGCTCGAAGACGTCCGGGGGGGGGCAATTGTCTGATTATGACCTGTTCTTAGTGGGGAGCGATCAAGTGTGGAACGCTCCGCGAGTGGGTTGCCTGGATGTGTATATGTGCGACTTCCTGCATAAAAAGAGAAGCGGCCTGTCTTATGCTGCCAGCTTTGCCATCAGCTCAATCCCGGAGCATTTGAAAGCTGACTATACCAAGTATATTGAGAATATGGATACTCTTCTGGTAAGAGAAGAGCGAGGCGTGGAATTGTGCCGTGAGCTGGGCAGGGAGGATGCGAAACACGTGGTAGATCCAACGCTACTACTCGAAGGGAAAGACTACGAAGAATTGACTACAAGGCCTACTGCCTTAGTCGGAGAAGGCGATTATGTTTTGGTGTACTCTCTGACCTCCAGTATGAAAATATACCGAGAAGCCAGCAAACTTGCCAAACGTCACAATTGTAAAATGGTTATGTTGAAAAGAGTACCCTGTCCGCCGCTTGCTTCATCCTTCAAGGATGCAATCGATTTATTGGATGTAGGTCCGGCAGAGTTTATCAGCCTTATCAAGTATGCGAAATGTGTCGTGACTGGCAGTTACCATGCACTGATGTTTTCTCTATTGATGCATACCAATTTCTATATCTATATGGACGATGCCAGCGCAGAAAATAGCAGACTACTTTCATCGCTCGCTATGTTCGGGCTTGAAAAGCAGTTACATTATGAGACATCATCATTACCCAAGACTCTTCCCCAGATTGATTTCGAGGTTGTGGAGCCTATAATGAAAGCCAAAAGAGAGGAGTCACTTAAGTTGTTACGAGAATCTATAGAACGGAAAGTGAACGAAGCATAATATGTGATTATTTGAGCGTTAGAAACTATGGAGAAATTACTTTTTACCGGCGCATCCGGTTTCCTGGGCTATAACATCCGGCCTCTGCTGGAGAAGCAGTATGATGTGCATACCATCGGCCTGACGGACGAGGATGACATCAAGATAAATATGGCCAAGGAGGTTCCGCCTGTCAATACGCACTACGACCTGGTGCTGCACGCAGCAGGAAAGGCGCATACGGTGCCGAAGACGGAGGCGGAGAAGCAGGTGTTCTTTGATGTGAACTATCAGGGAACGGTGAACCTGTGCACAGCATTGGAGAAGGCTGGCGTGCCGAAGGCGCTGGTGTTTATCAGCACGGTGGCGGTGTATGGTTGTGAGTTTGGGGAAATGATCACGGAGGATTATCCGCTGGAAGGCGATTCACCCTACGCCAAGAGCAAGATTATGGCGGAAGAGTACCTGGCGCAGTGGTGCAAAGAGCACGATGTGGAGCTGGGCATTCTTCGCCCGTCGCTGCTGGCCGGACATCGGGCTCCAGGGAATCTGGGGGCGATGGTGGAGGGCATCCGCAAGGGCTTCTACCTGAACATCGCCGGGGGAAAGGTGAGGAAGAGCGTGTTGATGGCGGAGGACATCGCCCGGCTGCTGCCGCTGCTGGCAGAGAAAGGTGGCGTGTATAATGTGTGCGACAGCTACCAGCCTACGTTTGGCGAACTGTCGGCATCAGTGGCCCGGCAATTGGGCAAGCGCAAGCCCATAAGCATCCCGTACTGGATGGCCTGGTGTATGGCGAAGGTGGGGGACTTGCTTGGCAAGAAGGCTCCCATCAATTCGTATAAGCTGGAGAAGATGACCAAGAGTCTGACATTCAGCAACGACAAGGCCCGTCGCGAGCTGGGCTGGGAGCCGCTGGATGTGTTGACGAACTATGAGATATGATGGATCGTTCTGCTGAGGTTGTCCTGCAACTGCTTCGCGGAGCGTTGAATCCTTCTTGGCAGATGGCTCTTCCGGAGGGAATTGACTGGAACAGGGCTTTGGATCTTTCCAAGGAGCAGTGTGTGTGCGCTATCTGTCTGGAGGGCATCGACAAGCTGGAGAAGGGGAGTGTCCCGACGCCGCAGCTGCTGCAATGGTTTGGACAGACGGAGTTGCAAAGGGGTCGGTACCAGTTTGCGTGGAGTGTGGCGTGTAAGCTGGACAAGCTGTGGGCTGCGGAGGGCATCAATGCGACGGTGCTGAAGGGAAGGGCCATCGCCCAATATTACGACGTGCCGCATCATCGCTACAGTTGTGACCTGGATGTGTTCGTCGGCCAGGGCTGGGAGCGGGCGTGCGAGCTGCTGGAGGGCAGGGGTGTCCAGCTGGGACGTGAGGTGTACAAGGAGGTGGAGTTCACAATGGATGATGTCTATGTGGAGTGTCACCGGTATATCACGCCGTTGCGAGGAAATAAACAGTTACAGGCGTTTGAACGCTATCTGCGTTCGCTGTTGGATGAGGGGCAGCCGACATTCTTTGAGGAAACGACGCTGGTGTGTCCGCCGTTGATGTTCTCGGTGATGCTTTACGTGGAACACGCCCTGGGCGATCTTCTGCACGGGAAGCTGCTGCTGAAGCACGTGGTGGACTGGGTGGTGTTGCGCAGGCAGGCGGTGGACTGGGAGGCTTTAGGGACAAAGTGCAAGGAGTTCCGGTTCGACCGGTTCGTGGCCTTGATAGAGGCTCTGGCGGATGTGGTGGAAGGGAAAAAGGAGTACGAGGCGTTGCCGGCTGCCTATAAGGAGGTCTTTGACGAGATGCTGCAAATCCAGGAGGCGCCGGAGGGACAAAGGACGTGGTTCCAGCGTCGCGTGCACCTCTTTTTCGACATTCTCCGCAGCGGCAAGAAGTTCCGCCGCTATGGCTATACTTCTATGCCCTCGTTCCTTTTCCACTCCGTGTGGACGCACTTCTTCGACAGGGAGGTGAAGTGGATGTAACGCTAACGATAACCAAGGGTCGCTTCGCTCAAAATCTGAAGAAAATCGTACTCAAAATCTTTCATACTCTACGCTTCACGGATATGAACTGGGTGCGAGCCTTGTGGAACCAAGCGAAAGGTGTATTATTTGAGAATAATCCTAAGATATGAATATTTACGTTACATATTTGATTATAGCTGCTATTTTGGTGGTGGCGGAGTTGGTGTATTTCCGCATTGCGGACAGGTTTAACATTATCGACAAGCCGAACGAGCGGAGCTCGCACACGAAGGTTGTGATTCGAGGCGGCGGAGTAATATTTGCTGTCGGCCTGTGGGTGTGGAGCGCGTTCTTCGGGTTCCAGTATCCTTGGCTGCTGGTGGCGGTTACGCTTGCGGCGGGAATCAGCTTTGTGGACGACATCCATTCGTTGCCAGACTCGGTGCGGCTGGTTGTTCAGTTTATGGCTATGGGCCTTATGTTCCTGCAGATCGTACAGAGCCTGGGGTTCGCTGGCGAGGAGTTCGCCTGGTGGGTATGGACCTTGATTGGTATCGCTGCGCTGATTGTGTGCGTGGGGGCGACGAACATCTATAATTTTATGGACGGCATCAACGGCATCACGGCAGGGTATTCGCTGGCGGTGCTGGTGCCGCTACTATTAGTTGATAGTTCAGAACTTAAAGTTTATAGTCAGTTGAAAGCTGGGGAGTTTATTGAGCCGTCGCTGATTGTGGTGATTATTCTGGCTGTGCTGGTGTTCAGCTTCTTCAACTTCCGACCGAAGAACAAGGCGAAGTGCTTTGCGGGCGACGTGGGGAGCGTGGGGATGGCGTTTATCCTTTTGTTCCTGATAGGATGCCTGATTATGAAGACTCGAGATATTACTTGGCTGATATTTCTGCTGGTGTATGGTGTGGACGGCTGCTGCACGATTGCGCATCGCATTATGTTGCACGAGAATCTGGGAGAGGCGCACCGCAAGCACGCGTATCAGCTGATGGCGAACGAGTTGGGGATGAGTCACGTGGCGGTGTCGCTTCTGTATATGGCATTGCAGCTGGTGATTTCGCTGGGATTTATCTATCTTTGTCCTGCGACGGTGCTGGCACACTGGGTATATCTGGTGTGTGCCGGTGCTGTGCTGGTGGGGGCGTATGTGGTGTTTATGAAGAGGTATTATCATTTGCATGAGGAGTACCTAGAAAGTTTAAAGTTGAAAGATAAGAGTTGAGAGTTATGAAGATAACACAGGCTTTATTGGATGACCTGACGGCCAAGGCGAAGGTTTCGCCCCGGCTGCGGATGAATTATGACCTTCGGAACTCTGCGGAGGACGGCTCCCAGCGGATGCTGAACGCGATTGAGCCGGGGAGTCCGCTGCCGATACATCGGCATCGGCACAGCTCGGAGACGGTGGTGTGCCTGCGGGGACGGCTGCAGGAGGTGTTTTATAACGAGGCAGGTGGTTCGACAGGCTCACCATGTTTGGAGGAGACGGAGGTCATCGAACTCTCGCCGGGTGGCGAGTGCGTTGCCTTGAATATCCCCATCGGCCAGTGGCATACCGTGCGGGTGCTGGAGAGCGGCACTGTGATCCTGGAGTGCAAAGACGGGAAGTATGAGCCGCTGGGGGAGGAGGATGTGATGGGATAGCTTATGGTTTTTGATTATTATTTGTTTAACATTATAAAGGCCTGATGCAGCCGCAATTGCATCGCGAATGATTATGGAGAATAAGATAAACGAAGAACTGGTAGAGAAGATCAAGGAGTTTATTGATATGGAGGGGCGTTCCTGCTCGATGGACATCGACGGCATCACGCCGGAGTATGTGCAGCGGATGCTTGGCGGGACGGTGCCGCTGGAGGAGATTGAGGCTGCGCTGAAGGTGGCGAAGGAGCGGTGGAGAGAGAGTTATGGGATTGGACGGTAATATGCCGGTTATGAGATGAAAGGGGGTCGGGGAGCGTTGGTGCTTTCCGACTCTTGTCTTTTTTATCGGCCGCACGGTGCAGCTGGAATAGCGCAACCAGGCGATGAACAACTTCATCGGGAACTCTGGTGGAGATGGTGGATATGGTGCCTGGGGGCAATGTGCTGAACGTGCCCGCGATGCAGTGGCACTCGCTTCGTTCGCTGGAGAGCGGCACGGTGCTGCTGGAGTGCAAGGACGGACGGTGGGAGCCGCTGGGGGAGGGGAAGGATGATGGCTTCGCCAGTTAAGAGTTAAGAGTTAAGAGTTTGGAGTTGCATGTTATTTTTGGAGAAGATTCTTTATCTTTGGAGATACAAATATGATGTCTTATGACAATGAACGATAAAAAGGTTATGGTTGAACTGGCGAAGGAGCAGATAAGAGAGTTTATGGAATATATATTATGTCAGAAAGAAAAAGAATATACCTGTGCCTGGCTCATATGAGCGAGGAAGGCTGGGAACAGAAGGCAATTATGGTTCATGGTTAAGGGTTCAAGGTTCATGGTTCAGATTGTTGGTTATGGCATACGAGAAGAAATCATATAGGAAAGCTGTCAAAGCGGAAAAGGCTTCTGCTTATAAACCGAAACGTGGAAAATTGGCTCCGCTAATGAAAGAAGATGAGAAAGAGAAAGCCAGCATTCATGAACTGTCTTTTGACTTTGCATGTCGGACAACAAGACTATACCAGTATTTGACTGAAGATGCAGAGTATAAGGAATATTCACATTCAAAACAATTGTATAGGAGTGGGTCTTCTATAGGTGCTAATGTGAGGGAGAGTAAACATGCACAGAGTGATGCGGACTTTCTTTCCAAGATGTCGATTGCTTATAAGGAGGCTGATGAAAGTGATTTTTGGCTTCATCTATTACACGATAACGGCTATTTAGATGACAAACAGTTTGAATCATTGGACAAGGATTTAACTCGGATATTGAAGATTCTAACCTCAATAGTGAAAACTATGAGAACAAAATTAGGTTACGATAAAGAAAAAGATAAATAAACACATTCATTATTATGACAGAGAGAAAACGTATATACCTTTGTCTTGCTCATATGAGCGAAGATGGTGCTGAACAACGCTATGTAAAAGAGGCTTCTGATACTAATTGGGTCGTACCTTTGGGACCGAATGTTAACGGCTTCGAGAAGGATCTCGAAGTCTTCGTTAACGGTTCAGAGTCAGAAGACTGCGATGCCAACCATGAACCATGCACCATGAACCGTGAACCGCTGACAAAGCGTGTGGTCGCTTTGTCGACAGGTACTGCTGCGGTGCATTTGGGGCTGTTGAATTGTGGCGTGAAGCCGGGGGATGAGGTGATTGTGCAGAGCTTTACTTTCTGCGCTTCTACGCACCCTGTGACTTACCTGGGAGCGACGCCGGTGATGATCGACTCGGAGCCCGACACCTGGAATATGGATCCGAATCTGCTGGAGGAGGCTATCAAGGACCGCATCGCTAAGACCGGCAAGAAGCCAGCCGCCATCATCCCTGTGGCCCTCTACGGCATGCCCTACAAGGCCGACCGCATTATGGAGATCGCCAACCGCTATGGTATTCCCGTAGTTGAGGACGCTGCCGAAGGTTTTGGCTCGAAGTACAAAGGTCAGGTGCTGGGCACCTTCGGCAAGTACGGAGTGTTGTCGTTCAACGGTAACAAGATGATCACGACCTCCGGCGGCGGTGCGCTGATTACTGAGGATGAGGACGAATGGCGCGAGATTATGATGTATGCCACGCAGTATCGCGAAAGCTATCCCTACTACCAGCACGAGAAGATCGGCTACAACTACCGTATGTCGAACATCTGTGCTGGCATCGGCCGTGGGCAGATGACGGTGGTTGAGGACCATCTCAAGCATCATAAGCACGTACAGGCCATGTATGAGGAATTGTTGGCGGATGTCCCTGGTATCCACGTCCATAGCCAACCCGAAGGTGGGGACTATGACAGCAACTTCTGGCTGTGCACAATTACCATTGATCCCGACGTGCGCATCAAAGGTCAGGAAAATGCATACAAGACTGTAGTGAAAGGTGCCGTAGGTGGTGCCGCTGGCGTGATTCATATGGCCGAGTCGGCCACGACAGATTGCCAGCCGAATGACAATGTCGAGGCTCTGCGTGTGCTGATGGATCAGGCTCAGATCGAGGCCCGTCCGGTGTGGAAGCCGATGCACAAACAGCCGTGCTACAAGGGCGTGCCCTGCTATGTGAACGGTGTTTCCGAAGCCATTTTTAAGGTCGGAATGTGTCTCCCCGCGGGACCGTATGTCACAGACGACGATGTGCGGTACATCGTGGAGACGATAAAGAATGCGATTAAGTAGTCCTTTATTTTGTGGACATTTTTTGCAATGAATTCTGCAAATCCATCCAGACCTACGCCATAGAGCCCGACGGGAACCGAAGAGGAAGCTCGCGCAAGGAGCCATATGGCCTGTGATGCACGCACACAGTTTGGAGCAACATGTGGGACACTCGGTAATTTATGTGCAGAACTATAAACGAACAAATGACTATGGGGATCAAAGGAGAAGAATTCGTGGGTAGATGTATGCAATGCCGAGGTGCAACGCACGGTAAAACTTGCAGCCTACATGAATAACGGCTGGCATAGCGAAAAGGAGCTGCGGATGTCGGCATCGAAGTCTTCGGACTCCTCATTGCCATTGCCAGTGGAAAGGAAAAGTAGTGAAAGGAAGGGAGCAGAGATGCTCCCTTTTTTTGTGCCCATCGGATGGTATCGGCATTGGACGGACTCCGCTGTTTGAACATCGGCATGTGTATGAAAAAACTCTTAACGGAAGAAGAGTCTCAAAGGGCTTTATTCTTCCACATTGCCGTGATCAGTAGTTCAATACATTGAAGGCGTTTTTGATATGTTTTATCCGAGTCTCATTTTCGTTATGAACAATTGCAATAATGTCAAAACGAAGGGGTTCTTTGCGAGAATACCGACGTACATAGTTATTGGCAACCCAAATGATGTTCTGACGCTTTTGGTGATTTACGGCCTCTTCAGGTTGCATAATGGCGTCACTCGATCTGGTTTTGACTTCAATAATAGCCAATTCACCATGATCTAGCGCAATAATGTCGACCTCTCTATGCCCCTTGCGATAGTGCCGGTCTAGGATGACACAGCCTTGTTCTTCTAAGTAATGCGAGGCTATTTGTTCTCCACTTTCACCAAATATCTTGGATTCCTGCCTACTTGCAACACTTCGTTTTTTGGGCGGAGCAAATCGAAACTTTGCTTGTACCATTCCTACATTCGATTTTCAATTATGGGCCAATCAATAATTTGCCATAATGCTGTGAGGTAGTCGGCGCGCCGGTTCTGATAGTCTAGATAGTAGGCATGTTCCCACACATCAAATGTCAAAAGAGGATTAAGGCCTTCGGTGACAGGGTTCTCGGCATTTCTGTGCTGCGTAATGGATAATTCTCCATTTGTATCAACACTGAGCCATACCCAACCACTGCCGAAAAGTGTGGTTCCTTCTTGCTCAAACTTCTCTTTAAAAGCATCGACACTGCCGAAGTTCCGCTCCAATAGGATTTTCATCTTGTCGCTCATCGGTCGAGGGGATGAGCTGAATTGTTCGAAATACATCGTGTGGTTGAGCACTTGTCCCGCATTATTAAATAGTCCGCCTTGCGACTTACGCACAACCTCCTGTAGTGAAAGCCCCTCTAGACCACTGCCAGGAAGTAGCTTGTTTAGATTTTCCACATAAGCCTTCAGGTGCTTCCCATGGTGATAGGAGAGTGTCTCCATGCTAATTACATCACCAAGACTATTGTATGGCAAAGTCATCAAGGGAAATTGATTGTTGATTGGGTTAAAATCCTTCATATCTTTTTGATTTTTTATTGTTTACGAACTTACTACTGTGTGCTTTCTAAAACGCAAAAATACGTTTTTTTTGTGATTGACAAAAATAGTTTTGTCTGAATTGTACAAAAGTTGTATTTTTGCACCGTCATTTACTAAAGGATAAATATAATGCTAGTCAAGACATATGGGAGTGCTATCATTGGTGTAGAGGCTATGTTGGTAACCGTGGAGGTGAACGCTGCCCCCGGAGCAGGCTTCTCCATTGTGGGACTGCCAGACAATGCTGTGAAGGAGAGTATACAACGTATTTCTGCGGCCTTTTTGGAGAGTGGGTTTAGTGTGCCCAATCAGAACATTGTGGTAAATATGGCACCAGCAGACCTCAAGAAGGAAGGCGCAGCTTACGATTTGACCATTGCCATTGGCATCCTTGGTGCAACGGGCATGGTGAAATCAGACGCCCTTGAGCGCTACGTCATCATGGGCGAGCTGGGGCTCGACGGCACGCTGCGACCCATCAAAGGGGTGCTGCCCATCGCCATTGAGGCGCGCCGACGCCAGTGCAAGGGCATCATAGTGCCCGCCGCCAACGCCCGCGAGGCCGCCATAGTGAATAACCTGGAGGTCTACGGCGCCGAGAGCCTCAAGCAGGTGGCCGACTTCTTCAACGGCGAGGGCACCATCGAACAGACTGTCGTCGACACCCGAGCCGAGTTCGCCCGCTCGCTGAGCAACTACGAGTTCGACTTCGCCGACGTCAAAGGGCAGGAGACCGTCAAGCGCTGCCTGGAGATTGCCGCCGCCGGCGGCCATAACGCCATCATGATAGGCCCTCCGGGCTCGGGCAAGACCATGCTCGCCAAGCGCATGCCCGGCATCCTGCCTCCGCTTATCCTGAGTGAGAGTCTGGAAACCACGCAGATACATTCTGTAGCTGGTTTGATGCGTAAGGATGACTCACTTATTGCGGTAAGACCCTTCCGCTCGCCTCATCATACGGTGAGCGACGTTGCCCTAGTCGGAGGCGGCATCAATCCCAGACCCGGCGAGATAAGTCTGGCTCACAATGGAGTCCTCTTCCTGGATGAACTGCCTGAGTTCAAACGTACCGTGTTAGAGGTGCTGCGCCAGCCGATGGAAGAGCGACGCGTAACCATCAGCCGTGCCAAGATGACCATCGACTACCCCGCCAGCTTCATGCTCATCGCTGCCATGAACCCCTGCCCCTGCGGCTACTACAACCACCCCACCATCGACTGCACCTGCCCCGCCGGCGCCGTCAAACGCTACCTGAACAAGGTCAGCGGCCCCTTGATGGACCGCATCGACCTGCACATCGAGGTCACCCCCGTGCCCGTCAGCCAGCTGAACCAGGAGGGGCGTGCCGAGAGCAGCGCCGCCATCCGCGAGCGCGTGGTGGCCGCACGGGCCATACAGACCGCCCGCTTCATGGGCCACCCCGGCGTGCATTGCAACGCCCAAATGGGCAGCAAGCTCACGCGCGAGCATTGCCAGCTCACCGACGAGTGCCGCCAAATCATGGAGATGGCCATGAACCGCCTCGGCCTCTCGGCCCGCGCCTACGACCGTATCATTCGCGTCAGCCGCACCATCGCCGACCTCGAAGCCGCCCCCGCCATCAGCCCCGACCACCTGCGCGAGGCCATCACCTACCGCTCGCTCGACCGCGACTCGTGGGGCAGATAGAACGAACAGAAACAGAAGAAACATACATGCAGATATGAGCACAACCATCATTATAGCAGTGTTGACCCTCGCGGTGGGAGCCGCCATCGGCTACCTGCTCGGAGGGCGAGGAAAGAACAGCCTGAACAACGACAAACACGCGCTGGAGGCAAGGCTGGCGGCCGCGGAGCAGAACCGCACCACGGAGAGCGCGATACTCAACAAGCAACTCGACACCTTGCGCGCCGAGGCTGCACAGACCCTGCAACAGTCCAAGGATGAGGCCGACAAGCGCCTGGCCGACTACAAAGAGGAGGTGCTGAAGCGCCACAACACGGTGGTGGAAGAAATCAAGCAGAACCACGAGGCCTTCGTGCGCGAGCAGGACCGCCGCCACCAGGCCGCTACGGAGGCATTGGAGAAACGTTTCAACGACACCATCGCCGCCCTTCGCGAGCAGGTGGAGAACACAACCAACGCCATGCTCAAGCAACGTCAGGAGGAGTTCGCCACCAGCAGTTCGCAGAATATCGACAGCATTGTCAAGCCCCTCAAGGAGACCATCGACAAGATGAAGGAAGAGATGGCGCAGAACACGCGCACACATAACGATATGAGTGTCGAAATCAAGACCAACATGGAGCACATGATCCGCCAAAGCATCGAGGCGCAGAAGAGCGCCGAGGAGCTGACGCGCGCCTTCAAGCACGAGAGCAAGACGCAGGGTGATTGGGGCGAGGTGGTGCTGAGCAACCTGCTGACCCAGCAAGGCTTCTCCGAGGGCAAGGACTTCGAGGTGCAGACGGTGATGCGCAACGAGGACGGCCAGACCATACGTCCCGAGGCCGGGGAGAACCTGCGCCCCGATGTGCTGCTGCACCTCGACGAGAAGCGCGACGTAATCATCGACTCGAAGGTGTCGATGACCGCCTTCATCAACTATGCCAACGCCACCGACGAAATCAGTCAACGCGCCCACCTCAAAGAGCACATAGCCAGCATCAAACGGCATGTGGACGAGCTCTCGGCCAAGAACTATACGCAATATCAAGTGAACCCCCACCTGGATTTCGTCATCATGTTCGTGCCGCACCCGCCGGCGCTGTGGTGCGTCACGGCGGAGGAGCCCTCGCTGTGGCAGGATGCGATGCAGAAGAAAGTGTTTATCGCCGACGAGCAGACGCTTTACGCCGCGCTGCGCATCATACGCATCACGTGGACCCATATAGACCAGGAGCGCAACCACCAGCGGCTCTACGAGCTGGCACAAGAGATGATTAACCGCACGGGGACGTTCCTGAGCGAGTTCGACGGCATAGGGCGCAACCTGGAGCAGGCCCTCGGCGCCTTCGAGGCCAGCAGGAAAAAACTGCTGCCGGGCGGCAAGAGTATCAGCGTGACTGCCAACCAGATACTGGCGCTCGGCATTTCGAATCTCAAGACGGGCAAAAACCGTAGGGGGGTGGATACCATCATTCCTAATGCCTATCTTGGTGATGAATCGGGCGTATAGGTCAATTGGCAGGTTTAGATTCGATACTTCGTTTTGCTCCGCGGCTGGAAGCGCAGTGCGGCTCTCATGCGTTGACGACTGCGGCAATAGCCACGGCAAGTATCAGGATGGAGGCCAGAATAGTCCAGCGACGCGGGCGGAGGTCGACCTTTTGGCGGCCGAACATCAGGCCCACATATCCCAGCAAGAGGCTGGCTATCAGCATTGGCCAAATGATTTTATGCACGGAGAAGTCTTGTTCCACAAACCCTGCGCCCATGCCCACAAGCAGCACGTTGACGCCCGTGGCCACGGCCATGGCCATTACCGCACGCCAGTCGCCTAGGTCGAATACCGGCAGCTGTGGTTCGCGCCGCAGGTAGGGGGCCAGGAGCTTGAGGATCACCATGGCGGCGAGCCCCAGGAAGATGTAGCTGTTGGTGTCGTTGTAGCGCTCGGGCTCTTCGGGCGAGTAGAAGGCCATCATGTCGCCCACCAGACATCCCAGCCAGTAAAGCACTGCATGCACGGTCGCCACGGCCGCCACAACGCCCAGTCCGGGCAGCAGTTGCACCGGCGAGGCTTCGCCACAGCGGCGGAAAAGGGTCATGCTACAGATGCCGAAGGCAAGGGCAAGGACGATATAAGATATTAACGACATGATTCTATGTGTTTTGTGAGTGATATGAATTCGTTGGTAGAGAGTTGCTCGGCGCGCTTGGCCAGCATCTCGTCGGGCACTCGGTCGACGTCGAGGCCGGCCGACCGCAGGGCGTTGCGCAACGTCTTGCGCCGCTGGTTGAAGCCCGCCTTCACCACTTTTACGAAAAGCTCTTCGTCACATTCCAAGGCACTTACGTCGTTGCGCGTAAGGCGTATGACGGCCGATTTCACCTTGGGGGGCGGGTTGAACACGTGCTCGTGGACGGTGAAAAGGTATTCGATATTGTAGAATGCTGATAGCAAGACCGATAGGATGCCGTAGGTCTTGCTTCCGGGCCCGGCGGCCACGCGCTCGGCTACCTCCTTCTGGAACATGCCTACCACCTCGACGGCCTGATTCCTGCACTCGAATACGCGGAACAGTATCTGTGACGAGATGTTGTAAGGGAAGTTGCCGATGACAGCGAAACTGTCATGGAACAAGGCAGTTAGGTCCAGTTTCAGGAAGTCGCCTTCTATCACGTCGAGCGTTGGGTAGTGGTCGTGCAGCCAAGCCACACTCTCGCGGTCTATCTCCACCACGCGGAAGTCAAGTCCCTTGTCCTCAATCAGATACTTGGTCAGCACGCCCATCCCCGGCCCAATCTCGATTACGTGGTTCGAGCGGCCGCTGAGGCTCTCCACAATGCGGCGGGCGATGCCCTCGTCGGTGAGGAAGTGCTGCCCCAGGAACTTCTTGGCTCTTACTTCATTCATCTTGATTTCAGTGCATTATAACGTTTTCGGGCGCGGTCGGCATAGAGCGAGGTGGGGTAGTCGAGCAGCAGTTTCTCATAGCATTCGAGGGCTTTGGCGGTGTTGCCGAGGTGGTCCTCGTTGAGTTCGGCCTGCAGGATGAGGGCGTCATCGGCCGTGATGTCGGTGGGGTAGAAGTCAACGAGGCGCTGCAGCAGCGAGTCGGCCTCCTCATATCGTGCCTGTTTCAAGCGTATTTGCGCCTTGCGCATCAGCACTTCGTCCATCAGCGGGTGCGACAGTGCGCGGCGGCTCACCTCGTCGAAGCCCGCCCAGGCCGAGTCCAGCTGGTTGCGGTAGAGCTGCAGGTCGGCGTCCGCGAAGAGCTCCAGCATGCCGTAGGTGCTGTCGTCTTCCATATTGTCAGAGATTAAGAGCGAAAGCTCCATGGCGTCGTTGGCGATGAGTTTGCTGGTCGAGGCGCGCAGCACTTTCAGCTGCGACGCCGCCCATTCGAAGTCGTGGTTGTAGTACGACAACTTGGCATTTTTGAATTTGGCTTGCGCGCCGAGGAGGTCGTTCTTGTTGGCTTTGTCCACCTGCATGTAGAGCAGCGAGGCGTCCCACACCGAGCCCGCAAAGAGCAGCAGGTCGCCCAGCTCCAGCTTCACCTCGTCGCGCACCTGCGGTTTCAGCCGCGGCAGCTCCAGCACGTCGTCCAGCATCGAGGCCGCCGCCTGGGCGTCGTTGCCGTGGTAGCCTTTGAGGTTGGCGTAGTGGCGCATCAGGGGGATGGTGCGCTCGTTCTTCCCCAGTTCGGCGATGGCGCCTTCATATTTCTGCATCAGCTGCGCAAAGCTCTTGTTGTCAATGCTGTAGTTGTGATTGATGCGTGCAAAGTCCACCTCCAGCTCGCCCACGCGCGCGTCGAAATAGTGTGGATGCTCCTGCCCTTTCTGCTGCACAAGGCGGTAGCTCTCGGCCGCCACGTCGTAGTCCTCGTTGGCATAGGCAATCTGTGCTACCCGCATCAGCTGCTCGCCCCCCTGGTCGGGAAAGCGGGCGTCGACGGCGCGCGCCTGCGTCAGCGCGAAGCGGAAGTCCTTCTGCTGCAGGGCGAACCATATCATCATCTCCAGATAGCTGCGGTTGTCGGGGTGCTCGCGCACGCGCTCCACCAAGGCCCGCTTCACCCCCTCGGCCAGCCGCTCGTCCGGCGCCTCCTGCAGCGTTTTCTGCATCGAAATCTGTATCGACGGCATCATGCCCGGCTGCTTGTCCAGCAGGTCGAAATATTCGTGCGTCATCGCCTCGTGGTCGCCCATGGCTTGGTAGACGCCCACCAGCTCGTTGAAGTAAAGGTGCGGATTGCGCGTCTGCTCGCGCGCCTTGAGGTAGGTCTTGGCGGCATAGTCGTGGCGACCGATGCCGCTGAAAGCCATCGCCAGGTCCGGCACCGGCGCCAGGTTCGACGTGATGGCCTCGATGGCCTTGTCGAAGCATTTCTCCGCCTTTTTCGTCTGTTTCTGAACGAGGTAGACGTTGCCCTCGTCCACGTGCAGCGCCAGCTCCTTGGGTTGCTTCTTCTGTCGCTTTTCGGCCAGTCGGATGGCATCGCGGTATTCGCCCAGCTTCAGGTAGGTGGCGTAGAGGCGCTGATAGTAGTATTTGTTCGTAGTGCGCTCGTAGAGAGACTCATAGAGCTGCGCCGCCTGTTCATACTCGCCTTGGTCAAAGTAGTAGGCCGCCATCTGCTCCTGCGACTGCCCCTGGGCCGCCGCCGGCAGACCGTGCAGCAGCACCGCCAAGAGGCATGCTATCAGTATCTTACAGCGTTTTCTCATACTAAAAAAACCGGCACTTGCGCGTCGGTCCTTCTTTTTGTTGGTTTGGTGACCCAGCTGGGGCTCGAACCCAGGACCCCAACATTAAAAGTGTTGTGCTCTACCTGCTGAGCTACTGAGTCTATTGCTTTCTAGACATATTCAGAATTCAAAATTCAGAATTCATCCGGTGACCCAGCTGGGGCTCGAACCCAGGACCCCAACATTAAAAGTGTTGTGCTCTACCTACTGAGCTACTGAGTCATTCAATTTTTCGGCCGCTTTTTGGCGCAAATTGAGTTTGCAAAAGTACAACTTTTTTCAAAACCGACAAAAAATTTTCTCAAAATTATACAGGAACACAATATAACATACTGAATAATAATTGCATCCGTTTTCGTTACAGAAATTTGACGTGTGTTAAACACTTTGTCACCTGGCTTGTTTTATACTCTTTGTTTTCTGTTTTTGGTGTCCACTGTCGCTTCTTATCTCACTTCAAGATATATTTATTTAGAAACAATTTTGTTAATGTGATTGGTGCTGCAATTCAATTACTTTAACTGGTTTGTCTTTCATTTCAGGCATCGTTAGCCCTATGGGTGCGCCGATATAGGTTGGGTCGGCTATGTAGTAGTCACCGTCGGGGAGGCTCAGAAAGTCGCCCCTTGGACGCTCGCTTTCAAACCGCACGGCAGTGGCTAAATGTCCGGGATAGTATAGCAGGACTACATCTAGGTCTAATAGGTCGCGCGTCAGACGTGAGAAAAGTATGGAACGATCTTCGCAGTCGGCATAGGGATAGAAGAAGGTCTCCTCGGCAAAAAAAGCTCGGTCATACCCCCACACCGTGTCATCGTATTCATACACAAAAGCCGTTTGCACCCAATTGAGGAGCTCCTCTGCAGCCTGCAACTTGTCCTTACCTGCGAGGAGGTTTTGCAACTGCGGATAAACGATAGCCCGGGTACCATGACTCAGTGGCGTGTTGGCATACATAGCCCAACGCGTTCCGAAGTCCTTGTTGGTCGAACCCGTGGGATAGTGGTTGTAGAAGTCAATGAGATTCTGATTTACCGAGGTGCTGACTTTGACGTCGGCATAGCGTTCCGACTGTAGCATTCGCTTGTCAGAGGAGCGATACGTCAACTGGGGCTCGCTGTGCATCTCCAACGTCATCGACTGCTCCTTGGGGAAGTAAGCCCCGCAAATACACACCGATTCTAGCCGCTCACACTTGTAAGGGTAGAACTTCTCGTTTTCGATTGTAAAAAAGTTGGTGCGGTATATGATGTTTGTACTGGCATATAACATGTATAATCTATTTCCTTCTCGCCCCAGACGCATTCTATACCCACTCTGGCAATAAAGCCAGGCCATTAGTAACGTGACGTCGTTGGAGAGAGAACAACACTGCTGCGCCAGTTGATCCAGCAATTGGATGTAACCCCAGTCGTTGAGTTTATAGCGACTTCTCAATTCTAGGCACTGTCCAAGTAATTCGTCGCACTGGCCCGATGACAGCGTCTGCCACGTTTCGGCAATGGCTTCCTCGTCCACTCCTTTCAGTGCAAACTGTGGTTTGGAAGCGACTGTGCACTGTATGCGCGTGCCATAGAATGTTGTGCCAATCGTCTCCTGCCTAGGTGTTGGGGGCACAACTGGTTTCACTGGCTCCACCGGCTGAGGCTGGGGGCGTGGTGGCTCCACGACCACTATCTCCTCGTATGGGCGCTTTTCATCCTTGCGCTCTTTTTGTCTGTCTTCTTCTGGACATACCACGGGTGGCACCGGCTTCTCAAAAGGGTCGGGAATAGGCTCGTTGGCGTGAAACCTCTGCCATGTCTGCTTCACGAAATCAGCATACTGCTGGTTGGCCTTGCTGCGAAAGTCTTCGTACTGTTGCCGCGCCTGTCGGCGGAACGCCTCGTAGCGCTCCTGCGGCGTCTGAGCTCGCAAAAAACCGACAGGTGCAAACATCGAGGCGATGCAGAGGACGGAAGCGTATATTATTTTTTTCAACATATCTATCAAAGTGGGCTTCCGTCAAAGTATAAAACATTGTCATTCATTTCCATGCGATTGTTGAGGTCGTATACATCGTATTTGATAGGTGTTTTGCTTATTATCCGGCCTTCGCTATTGATTTTTACAATGCCAGCCTTATCTTGTTTGTTTATTACCACGATGTATACGCATCCATTTTTCCCCTCATACATGGCGATGTCTGGACCGGTACAACCACCCATGTATTCAATGTGATATTCCGTTGTTTTTTTCATGTGTTTGCATACTGCCATAGCGGCCTCTACGGTATATTGCATATTTGTTCTCGTCATAACATCACACCCATTTTTTTTAGCCTTCTCTAGCCATTCCAATGCTTTTGCATAGTCCCGCTCTGCTGGTTCGTAACATGACATGTAATGAGCTGCCAGATTGGCCTGGGCAGCCCCCCTACCGTTTCTTGCCGCAATGTTGTAAAGAACACATATGCCATCTTCAGAAGGTCTATCGGGCCCGAATCTGAAAGTCATAAAATTGTCGTCACACTGTTTCCAATCATAGTATTTAGCCAACCAATGCATGCTAAAAGCACTGTCCCCTTTTGCTCCCTTTAGGAAAAACTCTTCTTCCGGGCTTACTGGAACTACATCGAAATTAAATTTTCCATCGTTGTCAATAATAAGCTGAACATAACTCACATCTTCATTCAAGAGTTCATGTTCGGAATACCCTCCTCCGTCAACCGAAGCGCTTGCGCCATTATAATAATCGGGGACTATTGCATAGTTCTTCGTTTTATCACGTGGAGGAAACGGATCATCGCCTCCCCATTCCGAATCCCAATACATGATGCCCACATTGGTGGATCCATATGGATCTCCAGCCTCCGAGGCCTTCATATAGTATTCGAATGCTTTTTCTTTGCTTTGCGTCACGTAAAGGCCATTTTTGTACATGAGTCCAATGTTGTTCAACGCTGAACCATCCCCTTTGTCTGCAGCCTTTTTGTACCATTCGAAGGCCAAAGCATAGTTCTTTTCAACAGGAGGCCATCCGTGGTAATAATAGAGTCCTATAATACGTTCCATTCGACGGTTTCCAGTTTCTGCCACCTGCAGATACATCGGGAATGCCTCTTTCTTTTTACCCTCATCAAAAAATAGCGAATCTGCTTTCTTGATTAAAACATCGTTGTTTTCTTGAGCATACATAATGGTACAAGAGAATACCATCAACATCAGCATACATGTTCGTTTCATGTTCTTTTTTATTTTGTGATTAATTAATTGGTGTCCGGCAAAACTATGTTTTACTGGATAAATCATTTTCTTTGATTTACAGTTTTATTATACGCCACTGTATGTCTATGTTGGGCGACACCAACACCCTCGGTGTTTGGATTTTTTGGTTTACCAGAACAGAATTGCGCCTTACCTCACGGTGCAGATAATCAGCCAAGTCGCCGAGATTCGTTTCCCCCTTGCTCTCTTTCATTTTTTTCAAGAGATAATAGGTGAACATTCCATGTGATTTATTCTGATACATCATGGACGATTCATACTCGCTGGACGAAGTAAATACAATCATATTTCCCTTGGGTATTTCGTCTTTGGGTTTTATGGTTACACCTCTACTGGCCAGTAGCATGTCGTCCTGCCGTGTAGCTCCCGAAAAACATGCGTCAATAAAACATATAACCAATCGGGCTTTTAGATCCCCCAGTTCTGCGTACAGTTTATGGAGGCCATATGACGTCTCCGCCATCTTCGGGTTGCCGTCAACTGGCAACAAGTAAGCATTGTTTTTCTCGTCATCGGGAAAAGCGTGGCCTGCGTAGTAAAACAAAACCTTTGCCCTTCCGTCATAAGCCTCGGTAATTTGTTTCATTGTAGCCACACATTCCAACAACTGTCCGTATGAGGCATCTTTATATTTCTTAATATGGCTTACGGGGATACCCAATGTTTTTTCGCAATATGAAGCAAATACATTCCCATCATTAAGAGCAAACGGTACGGACTGTACCGTATTGTAATTTTCGTTGGCAACAATGAATACGAATGTGGAGTCATTTTCTCGTTGAGCCATAGGAATGTCAATGTCAACATCTGATGGAATCAGGACGTATCGGTTGTTTTTTTCTATCCAGGGGAGTGATATGGGGTTGAAGTTGTAATCTATGGGAATTGTATGGTGTTCCAGTTGCGCATTGGTGTGATAGTATGCCACCTTGTTGCTGTTTATCCAAAAAGTAATGTCCCAAATGGCCAGTTTCTCCCCATCATAGTAGTATGTAGGAACCTTGACAATGTCCTCCCATTGTGTCTTGAATTGCTGTGGTGTAGTGTGGCTTGTAAGAGCAATTGGCATTTCCCCAAACACGTCGTCGACCACAAGATACGTTTCATTATCGGAGTCAAACGCCCCTAGCTGCAGGTTCAGGTTTGTCTTTGATGCTATGTTTTCCGTATACTGATCAACAAGAAGTTTATACTCTATCTCAACACGTTCTTTGTGCGTTGCTTCATTTACCCGGATCGACCAATCCTCTATAGACTCATACTCTCCTTTTTGTTGCCACCTGTTCAGCACTTGCCCAATATGGTTTTGGGCAATCAGGTTTAGCGGCAGCACCTCTGGAAAGTCTAGAAATTCTTGCAATGTAATTGTTTCGGGATGCCCTTTGTACGAATTTTCTTCCCAATTCCCCATTTTCACCGTGCCGTCAAACATCACCGCTATGCCGTGTCCGTGCATTTCTCCGTCCAGCCAATCTCCATAGTAGATACGTATTCCATTTTCTGGATTGCTCCACACCTTCATTCCCTTCCCTGTATACTTCCCATGTACTGTAACTGTGTCCAATGCGATACGCCTGTCCCTAATCGCCAAAACCCTCTGTATATTGTTCCGATAGTCGGACAAATTACGGAGAAGAGCTTCTGAATCAGGAATGTAGTTATAATTCACTCGATAGCAGCCACTGGAGAATTCATTGGATACAAACTCTAATAATTCTATTTTTACATCTGGATTGAACGACCTTGCCCCATCGAAAACACAGCCATTTTTATCATTATTAACAATGATTGTCTTTAGGTTTTTCAGCCCGCAGAATATGTAACTTCCCACTCTTCCATAGTAAGATGACAAATCTATGGCGTGTATTTTGTCTGCCAACTTGTTTTTGACAAACGGTGCCTTTCGGGCATTTCGTAAGCCTGCGATATCGCACTCGCCTTCCACCTCCAGTGTTCCATCAGGCTGTAGACGCCAGTTCACATTGTTGTTGAACCTTCCGCTTTGGGAAATACATTGGACGGAAGTGGCTAGCAATGCAATAAATATAGTTACCCTTTTCATTTTTATTTCACTTCGAATTGACTTCTATTAAGTGTTTCCTCACAGTCATTTCCGGGTCTCTGGCGTGAATCTTGGTAAGCCATTTCGAGAATTCATCAAACGGCAACTCTCTGGCTGTCTGCGGTGTGTGGGCAACACCGCCCACTGCCTTGGCGTAGGGGTTGGGCGAAAAAACAACGTACAGTTCGTTCCACTCCACCTCATGCTCAGCGGTGAGGGTATACTCGTCGATGTCATACCAGTCGGCTTGCTTGCGGTCTCGTTTGAAAAACACATATTCTTTATCATGCTGCACCTGCACCGTCCCCTGTGGCGAATTGCGATAAGGAAGGAGGCAGTAGACCGTCTGCTTGTTGCGATCCAGGAGGTAGACTGTCACATATCCATCCACTGGCGACTGGAACCAAAGGTATAAATCGTCCCCCGTCTTGAATTGGGCACTTTCAAATCTGGGTTCCGTACCATTGCGCAACACACGTGATGCTACGGAGATTCCTGCCTTCTTGATTTCGCGTGCCTTACCACATACCGTGGCCCTCACCACCAGCATGTTCTGGTCGTAGTAGACCTCGTATCGGGGAGGCTCCGTATCCTCTATCCATTCGCCCCGCGCGTCGCTCCCCCCAATGGAAAAAAGGTCAACACTGGATTCCCCGTTGCGGTTGGTGACAATGGTTGTGTTACTCTGGTATACCGTTTGGTTGAATTCGGCCACCAACCCCGCCACACGGGCGCGATGCAGGGCTGTCTGCCGCGCCTGCTCCAAGGCCACATTTTCGGGAACATAGTAGGTGTATTCACCACATACCGTGGCGAGTTTTTGCGCCACGGATGGGGTGAACACACACAACCAAAGTGCTGCTAGCGGTAGTTTTTTCATTGCATTTTGCACATCCCAAACAAAATGCAATCCAGTTCTTTCTCCGACTCCTCACCCTTTTTCTTCAACTCCTCTCGGAGAACTTGCACCGTGGCTTCTGCCACCTGTTCCGTATCATAGGCTAGGCGGACATACACCTCCTTGTTCTTGTTCTCCTTGACCCGATACACCTCCACGACAGGCACCGTCCTCCCCAACCGCTGTGCGATGAGGTTCTTGCTTTCCATGACTGTCTTGACAATCGACGCTGCCCTCTCTTGCGACATTTGCCCGTTGGCCACATCGTTGTCGATTAATGCAGCCACATCTGTCTGAATTTGTCCAGCAAGATTCTGTTTCGCAAGTTCAACAGCTTGCATCTTGGCAGCGTCGTAGTTCTCGCCGATGCTCATTGCTTCCCCCATAATATAGCGCGCCGCCATATTCTCATTGAGTTCGTACTGCATGTTGTACGAACGGTCGAGCTGCTTGTCGATGGGCAGTGTACCAGGGGTAATCTGCCATCCCTCCTTCTTCATCCGTTTGGCCTCTTTGCGAGCCGCTTTCGACGCCTTTTTCGTCAACTCGTTCTTCGTCATTTTGGCCATCTCCTTTCGCTCCTTGCGTTGTTCCTTGGTCAGCTGTGCCTGCGAGGACAAAGCGATACCCAGCATTGCAAAAAAGGCCAGAGCCGTTGCGATTTTTCGCATAGTGTTGTTGCTCGGTTATATACCATCGAGCCCGTCGGTGTTGGCGTTTCCTCGGCCCGGAGGACAGCTGTGACAACGAAGAAAGTGGAGCCATCCATTTATGTCTCTATCTTCTCATGTGAGGGCCTAGACTTCCCTGAAAAACGAATATAAAGGTGTTGTGAATTGCCCCACATATGGATGTACCACCTATGTAATACACTCCAAGGGGCGCTTTCTGTCTCCTCTATTCCTAGTTTTTCAGATAAGTGAATTGTCTAGGTTCACATGATCGGAATAAGGCGAAAATGCGCTTTCTTTCGGCAAACCTTTCTCGGCGGTTTGCAGGTGCAAAGATACACATATTTGTACAAACGAAAAATAAAATCTCACAAAAAACGCATCACTGACAATGTAATAAACAGAACACCAGATGTCTGCAGACTGCAACGATTTGCAGCTAGAACCTTTTTTTCGCACTCTTTTCTTCCTTTTCGTGTCCTGGAAATGCCAAAATATCTTCCGTTTCACCCTCCTCCCCATCCCCCTCTCCCCACCCCCTCCGCCGTGCATGCCCAAGAGAGTATTAAGTTGAGAAAAAGGGGAGAAGAAGAGGATGCCTACAATTCGCTGACAATCAGTCTACAAAAATCGGCCGGTTTTGGCCCGGTTTTCGCCTTTTTTCGGAATAGTTTCACCACTATTGGCGATTGCCCGCGGAGCGATTTCTGTGTAATTTTGCAGTCGGAAACCTTCGGTGTGCGACACCGACTATATAAATGATAATCAACACCATGGCAAAAAAGTTCATAGCTAAAGACATGATGCGTTCCAGCCGCTTTGCGCCCTACCTGGCCGGTTGCTCTGCCGAGAAGCGGGAGGCTGTGGAGCGACGGGTGGCCGACCTGATCGAGGAGGAGCGCGACCTCTGCCACCCCATCAGCCACCCCCACCTGTGCAACCTCTTCTGCGCCCTGGCCATCTACGAGTACGACACCGCCCACGGCGTCAGCCCCGAGGCCTCGCGCGAGGAGATTGTCGCCGCCATGGAGCGCTTCCTCGCCCGGCGGCGGCGCCTGTTCCAGCGTCTCTCCACCGTGCCGGGCGTGTTCCCCCTGCTACGCAAGGCCATTCCACGCATGATGATGCAGGGCAACGGCCACGGATGGCAGAGCCAGGAGCTGGACCTCGGGCCCCGCATCTGTGCTTTCGACACCACGCAGTGCATCTTCGCCACCCTCTTCGCCCGCCACGGCGTCCCCGAGCTCGGCCCCTGCTTCTGCCGCATCGACGACTACCTCTACGCCTCGCTCCCTGGCATCCGCTTCCGCCGCACCGGCACCCTCTGCCGCGGCGACCGCTGCTGCGACTTCCGTTTCGAAAAAATTTAACCCCAAATCAATAACCCATAACCTATAACCTATAACCTATAACCTTTACCCCCCCAAAAAACCATGAACATCAGCTTCTTCACCACCCTTCAGCCCACCCTGGCCGGCGCCTGGATCCCTGCCGTGTGGATGGTGCTCGTCCAATTCATCTGCATGGCCCTCTTCAAGGAGGGCGGTCGCCGCGCGGTGGATACCTCGTGGTACGACAAAAAGACCAAGTTTTACGCCCAGTGGAACACCCTCTTCCAAATCCTTGTCATCGTACTGGCCGTCTTCGTGCCCTTCAAGTGCGGAACCGCCTGGTTCACCGTCGGCGCCGTGGTCTATGGCGTGGCCTTCGTGCTCTTCATGTGGTCGTTCTGGAGCTACGGCACCGCCGACCGCGACAAACTCATCACCAAGGGCATCTACCGCTACTCGCGCAACCCCATGTACGCCGTCTTCACCCTCGCCATGCTCGGCATCATCATCGCCACCGCCTCGCTTTGGCTGCTGCTCATGATGCTTCCCTACTGCTGGGCCATGCACGGCGTCATCCTCGGCGAGGAGCAGTATTGCGAGCGCACCTACGGCGACACCTACCGCCAGTACAAGCGCCGCGTGCCCCGCTACATGCTCTTTTTCTAGCAATGGCCCAAAAGGTGGTGTTGGCTTATGTGCCAAGGGTAATCCAATCGTCTGATTCATGACAGAAGTATCTCCATCTTGTCTACAGGTGCGCAGCCTGCTGAACCCTCTTTCGCCATTAAATCACCAGTTATGGTGAAGCTGCAATCCGATAAGTGTGTGTAATTTTGTGGCACGAAAGATGACTGCAGTATCATCGGTAATCAATTCATTTTCAAACAACAAACACCCAAAAAACGCAATGAGAAAAACCAAAATCATGACGATGGCCCTCGCGGCCGCCCTTTCGATTGCCGCCGTTTCGTGTGGCAAGGACTATGCCAAAGACGTGGAAGGCAGCTATGCAGGTACGCTCGATATGGCCGTCAGCGGCGCCACCATGGGCTCGTTCGATGCCACCGTGGTCGTCAAGGCCGACGGCGACGAGGCCGTCTCCCTCACCCTCCCCACCATCGGCGAGGGTCGCACCGCTATCCCTGAACTCACCCTCAGCGGTGTCAGCGTCGACAAGGACGGTAGCAACTATACCCTCAAGAAGAGCAACTTCACCATCACTGTGGACAACATCGCCTACAATGGCTCGATCGATGGCACCGTGAAGGACAGCAAACTCAACTTCGCCTGCGACATCACCCCGGGCGCCATGCCGATGGCCATCAATCTGACCTTCTCTAGCAAATAACCCCACTGCGGTGAAATCCAGCACCTTGCTACTCTTGCCAGCCCTACTGGCACTGACTGCTTGCGACGGACTCTTCGGCGGGCTCTACGACGAGCCCGCCAAGGGGACGCCGACGGGCTTCGTCCAGCGCGACACCGACGGCCGTGGCGGCACCATATATATCGATGCGCGCAGCTACACCCGCTGGACCTACCTCGACCTCCACACCCTCACCTTCGACACCGCCTCCATCCCCCTCGGCCAGCCCGAACCCCATGCCTGGGACATCGCCCTGCACCGCTACGATGTGAAGACCCACGACGGCGCCGCCACAGTGCTGCCAGCCGAGTTTGTCGGCGAACTCTCCACCCTGCCCGACACCGCGGGGCTGGCCTTCACAGCCGACGCTGACAGCCAGGTGGTGGTCGACATGTCCACCATGATGGATGGCTACCTGGGCTACGCCCCGTCAGCGGTGAACCCAGTGCTCTCGCGCTGGCTCGATGTCAACACCTCCGAGATGCCCCCCATCTACACCCTCTCCCGCAGCGTCTACCTCGTCCGCCTGGCCGACGGCTCCTGCGCCGCCCTCCAGTTCACCGGCTATACCAACGAAGCCGCCGTCAAGGGATTCGTCACCCTCCGCTATCGTTACCCCCTCACCCCTCCCGACAATCCATGAGACAAATCCTGACCCTCGCCCTAATCCTGCTGGCGCTGCCCCTGGCCGCGCAGACCGAGCCCCACCCCGACTCCATCCGCATCGACCCTCGCCTGCTCGACATGGTGGTCATCACCGCCACTCGCACCCCCAAGCTCATCATGGACGTCCCTGTGGTTACACGCGTCATCACCGAGCACGACATGCAGACCATCGATGCCACCACCATCCAGGACCTGCTCGAAGTGGAACTCCCAGGCATCGAATTCACCTTCTCAATGAACCAGCAGGTGAACCTCAACATGCAGGGATTCGGCGGCAACTCGGTCCTCTTCCTCGTCGATGGCGAGCGGCTGGCCGGCGAGACGATGGATAATGTCGACTACTCGCGCCTGGGACTCGACGGCGTGGGGCGCATCGAAATCGTCAAAGGTGCCGCCTCGTCGCTCTACGGCTCCAACGCCGTGGGCGGTGTGGTCAACCTCATCTCGCGCACCAGCACCGAACCCTGGACCCTCAACCTGGGCACCCGCTGGGGCTCCTTCGGCGACCGCCGCCACTCGGCTTCCCTCTCCTTCAACGCAGGCCGCTGGAACAGCCTCTCCAACCTGCAACTCACCCATGCCGACGCCATCCACCTCTCCGACTCCAGCGACCTGATGAACATCTACGCCAGCCGCACCATCAGCGCCAAAGAGCGACTCATTTTCCGCGCCAGCGACCGCCTCAAGCTCACCGCCCGCGCAGGCTACTTCTTCCGCGAACGCGAGAGTTCCAGCGCCGCCCACGACCGCTATCGCGACTTCGCCGGCGGCCTCAAGGCCGACTACCGCTTCAGCGACCGCTCCGACCTCATGCTCAGCTACGCCTTCGACCAGTACGACAAGAGCGACTACACACTCGACAGCCGCCTCGATGTGCGCGACTACAGCAACGTGCAGCACACCCTGCGCTCCCTCTACAGCCAGGCTTTCCCCGAGGTGGGCACCCTCACCCTCGGCGGCGACCTGATGCGCGACTACCTGATGACCTACCAGTTCGAGGACGGCGGCGACCACACCCAGTACACGGCCGACGCCTTCGCCCAGTGGGACTGGGACATCACCACCCGTCTGAGCCTCGTGGCCGCCCTGCGCTACGATTACTACTCCGAAGCCGCCTCCAGCCACCTGGCTCCCAAGCTCAACCTCATGTACAAACTGCCCCACCTCACCCTCCGCGCGGGCTATGCCAACGGCTTCCGTGCCCCCACGCTCAAGGAGATGTACATGCGGTTCGACATGGCCAGCATCTTCTGGATCTACGGTAACCCCGACCTCAAGCCCGAGATGAGCGACAACCTCAACCTCTCGGCCGAGTGGTCGCAAGGTGCCTACAGCGCCACACTGATGGGCTTCTACAACCACGTCCAAAACCGCATCACCACCCTCTGGAACCAAGCCCTCGGCGGCATGGTCTACGACAACATGGCACCCGTCGCCATCGCCGGTGCCGACCTCTCGTTCTCAGCCCGTTGGGATTGCGGCCTCGGCGCGCGCCTCTCCTATATCTTCACCCACGAGAGTCTCGACGCCGACGGCATGCGCTCCTCCACCACACGCCCCCACACCGCCACCCTGCGCCTCGACTACCGCCACTCCTGGCGCTGGGGCGAAAGCACCCTCGCCCTCAACGGCCGTCTCCTCTCCGCCGTCACCTGCGATGAATACGTCTCGCTCTCCGACCTCTCGCAGGTGGAGGAACGCACCTATCCCGGCTACACCCTCTGGCGCCTCACCCTCTGCCACCAGTTCAAACGCGGCATCACCCTCACCGCCACCATCGACAACCTCTTCGACTACCGACCGGAATACTACTACAGCAACTCGCCCGCCACTCCCGGACGCACCTTTGCCGCGGGCCTCTCTGTCGACATTGAAAAACTTGTGAAATGAAGCATATAAAAAAACCACTCCTCATCGGCCTTGGCATCCTCCTGCTGGCAGGACTCCTGCTGTGGGCCTGGCGCGCCTGGCTGGCACCCACTCGCATAGCCTTTGTCAACTACCAGATCACCGCCCTCGGCGAGATTGCCAAGAGCAACGACAGCCGTTTCATCAAGATCCGCGAGGTGAGCCCCGACGAGTTGAAGCGTCTGCGGCGTGCCGACATGGTGTTCGTCAACGGCATGGGCCTCCGCATCACCGCCGAGCAGCGGCAACTGCTGGAAGACATCTCCTACGGTGTACCCACGCTGACCACCGCCGTCACCAACCCCGAAAACTATATTGTCAGCCTCGACCCCGCCACCGCCGACACCCTGGTGCGCTACCTCTCGGGTGGTGGCCGCGCCAACTATCGCAACCTACTGCGCTACGTGCGCCGCCACATCGACGGCAAGCGCGCCTTCACCGCCGACCCCGCGCCCGTGGTGATGCCCGATCAATATCGTCTCTACCACCCCGACCTCGACCACCCCGAGGAGGAACACCGTGGCTTCAACACCGTCGCTGCCTACAATCAGTATCTGCTCGACCACCATCGCTACTCGGACGATGCCCCATCCGTGGTCATCACCGGCCAGATGGGCGACCCCACCGACCTCATCCTTGCCCTTGAGGAGGCGGGCATGCGCGTCTACGCTGTGAACGCCATGCGCCCCTTTGCCATGAGCGGGCAGCTCGACAGCGTGGCGCCCTCGGTCGTTATCAACTTGGCGCATGGACGCATGGGCGACTACATGACCACCTGGCTCGAGCGGCGGCGTGTGCCGTTGCTGACCACCGTCTATGTCCCCCAGCTCACCGCCGACTGGGAAGCCGACCCGATGGGCATGAGCGGTGGCTTCATGAGTCAGAGCATCGTAACTCCCGAGATCGACGGCGCCATTCGCCCCTATGCCCTCTTTGCCCACCGCATGTCCGATGAGGGCATCCAGGAGGTCTATGCCGTACCCTCTCGTCTGGCGACCTTCGTCGAGTCGGTGCAGCGCTACATCGCCCTCCAGCGCAAGCCTAACAGCGAGAAGCGCGTGGCCATCTACTACTTCAAGGGTCCGGGCCAGACCTCGCTCATGGCCAGCAGCATGGAGGTGGCCCCGTCGTTGCTGGCTTTTCTGACACGTTTGAAGGCCGAAGGCTACCGCATAAGCAACCTGCCGTCCACTGCCGAGGAGCTCTATCGCCGCCTGCCGGTGCTCGAGGATGCCGACGGCCAGGTGGCTCGGCTGGAGCTGGGCAACGTCGCGCTCATCCCTCAGCCGCCTGCCGGCGAGGGCGACAACGAGTTCAAAATCGTCCACGGCACCGGCATGGCCCCGCCACAGCGCTACATCGAGGCCTACCGCTGGGCGCGCGAGGACTTCCGCGCCGACGCCATCATCCACTTCGGCACCCATGGCAGCCTCGAATACACGCCACGCAAGCAGGTGGCCCTCAGCGATGGCGACTGGCCCGACCGCCTCGTCGGGCCCCTGCCGCACCTCTACCTCTACACCACCGGCAACGTGGGCGAAGCCCTGATTGCCAAGCGGCGCACCTACGCCTCGCTCGTCTCCCACCTCACCGCTCCCTTCATGGAAAGCGGTGTGCGCAACGACTACCGCCAGCTGTCCGAGGCCGTCAAGTCCTATTTCCACCAGCTGGAGCACGGACAATCCGCCGACAAGGCTGCCGCCGCCGTGAAGCAGATGGCCGTGCAGATGGGTCTCCACCGTCCGCTCGAGCTCGACAGCACTGCCGCAGCGGTATGGTCCGAGGACGAAATCACCCGCGTGGACAACTTCGCCGAAGAACTCTCGGAGGAAAAGATGATGGGCCGCCCCTACGTGCTGGGTACACCCTACGAGCCGCAGAGCATCGAGAGCAGCGTCTACTCCATGTGCGTCGACCCCATCGCCTACAGCCTTTTGGCGTTGGACAAGCTGCGCGGAAAGGCTCCGGCCGACCTCGAGCGCCGCAAGAGTCTCTTCACTCAGCGCTACCTCGCGCCCGCCAAACAACTGGTCCGCCGCCTCCTCTCCTCTCCTGCTACCGTGGGCGACGCGCTCGTGTGCCAAGTGGCCGGCATCACCGCTGCCGACCTGGCCGAGGCCCGCCGGGTGCACGAGGAGCGCCAGCCGGTCGACATGATGAGCATGATGCTCTCGATGGCCGACGAAATGCCGGGCATGGCAGTGGCTGGCAAGGGGCAGCAAGCAGCCGACAGCAACCGGCAGGAGCCGCCCTCGAAGATGAAGCAGTTCATGCGACGTATGGGACGCAACATGAAACCCGAGAAGGCACTCAAGATGGCCAAGATGATGGGCGCCAGTGATGAAGCTTTGGCCAAGATGGAGGCTGCCATGAAGGGACAGCAGGCACCAGCCAATGCCGAGCCGATGCCAAAAGGACAGCAACATGCAGACCCCGTTCCCTCGGTGGATCAGAGCCATATTGAGCGCTGCGAGGCCATCATGGAGGTGGAGCGCACCATCCTCAATGTGGGCCGCTACCGCCAGCTGCTGCTCGCCTCGCCACAGGCCGAGCTCGACGCGCTGGTCGATGCCCTGAGCGGGCGCTACACCCCCCCCTCGCCTGGCGGCGACCCCATCGTGAACCCCAATGTCCTGCCCACAGGACGCAACCTCTACGGCATCAATGCCGAAAACACCCCCTCCGAGTCGGCCTGGGAGAAGGGCAAGTTGCTGGCCGAGAACACCATCCGCATGTACCGCCAGCGCCACAACGACAGCCTGCCGCAGAAGGTGAGCTACACGCTTTGGAGCGGCGAGTTCATCGAGACCGAGGGCGCCACCATCGCCCAAGTGCTCTACATGCTGGGCGTCGAGCCCGTGCGCGACGCCTTCGGCCGCGTCTCCGACCTGCGACTCATCCCGTCCGCCGACCTCGGCCGTCCGCGCATCGATGTCTGTGTGCAGACCAGCGGACAGCTGCGCGACTTGGCGGCCTCGCGCCTCTTCCTCATCGACCGCGCTGTGCAGATGGCCGCCCACGCCGACGACGGGGGCACGGCAAACCACGTGGCTGAAGGGGTGCGCGAGAGCGAGCGCCGACTGGTGGAGAGTGGGGTGTCGCCCAGCGAAGCGCGCCAGGTGGCCGCCTACCGCGTCTTCGGCGGTGTGGACGGCAGCTACGGCACCGGCATCCAGGCCATGGTGCAGACTCCCGACGCCTACTCCTCCGATGCCGACATCGCCGAGGTGTATCTGAACAATATGGGTGCCTACTACGGCAGCCAGGAGGGCTGGGAGCAGCTGCGCCAGCATGCCTTCGAGGCCGCCCTCTCGGGCACCGATGCGGTGGTGCAACCCCGCCAGAGCAACACCTGGGGCGCCCTGAGCCTCGACCACGTCTACGAGTTCATGGGTGGGCTGAACTTGGCCGTCCGGCACGTCACCGGCAAAGACCCCGACGCCTACCTCTCCGACTACCGCAACCGCAACAATGCCCGCATGCAGGAGGTGAAGGAGGCCATCGGGGTCGAGAGCCGCACCACGCTCTTCAACCCCAACTACATCCGCGAGCAGATGAAGGGCGGCGCCACCGCGGCCGACGGCTTTGCCGAGCTAGTGTCGAACACCTACGGATGGGACGTGATGAAACCCAAGGCCATCGACAACGAGATGTGGGACGAGATCTACGACGTCTATATCCGCGACAGCTACGACCTAGGCCTGCACCAGTTCTTCGAGCGGCAGAACCCCGAGGCCCTGGCCCGCATGGCATCCACCATGCAGACCGCCGCCGACAAAGGCATGTGGAAGGCCACGAGCGAGCAGCTGGAACAGCTTCGCGCGGTCGCTGCCCAGCGGCCCGCAGTCGGCGGCCGGCAGCAGACCGACGAGTCGGCTATGCGCCTCAAAAAAGAGTCGCTGGCCGGAGCCGAGGAACACCGCAACTCGCTGAGCAACGTCCTCGTCGTCGTCGCCGTGGTGGTGGCGGCCCTGCTCGCCATCTTCGCCCTGCGACGCAGAAGAACCTCCAACCGCTAACCGCTGCCCGAACGTGGAAGCCGTCGTTCTTGTCATCCTCCTGTTGGGCACCTTGGTTTTTGCCCTGAAGCTCAGCCTGCGCACACCGCGTTGGTGGTGGGCGTGGGCTGCGGTGCTGGCGCTGGCCACCGGCTTGGCGGCTCCCGTGGCCTCGCACCAGAGCAAGACCCAGATTGCCGACTTCCTGCAGAGCCCGGCCCTGATGGCCGACGCCGCCGTCCTTCTCACCCTCGAGGTGGCTCTGGTCGTCGCCTATTGCTGGCTCGCCGTGTCGCCCGCTCCCGCGAAGAGGACGGGTCGCTGGGTGCGCCGACTGCTCGAGTTTTTCCCCGGCAGCGTCGTGTTCCTCGCCCTGTTCAGCCTGCTCGTCTGGCTGATGTTCACCCTCACGGGCACCTCCTTCTCGCTCATCGCATGGCTGCTCGCCGCCGCCGTCCTGGCTGTCATCCCGGCGTTGGCATGGCTGCTCCGGTGGCTGCTGCCCGACCCCTCGCTGCGGTTGGAGCTGCTCTTCATGACGGCCCTGCTGATGGGCATGCTCGGCATCGTGGCCACGGTAAACGGGCGTACCGCCGTCGCCGCCTCCGCCGAGGTGGAGTGGCTTCCGCTCCTGGCCGTCGCCCTCCTCGCCCTCCTGGGCCTTGCGGCAGGACTGCTCATCCGAAAATTTCGCAATTCCTAATTCCTGATTTCTAATCCCTAATCCCCAATCGAAAATGCATTACATCACCGACGCTCTCTACTGGATCTCCACCGGCTTGCTGGTGCCTGTCGTCGTCTTGCTCATCTGGTTTTTCCTGCGCGCACTGCTGCTGCTGGGCGGCTGGTTCGGATCCTGGATCGATGTGCGCCGTCTGCAAGGCAAGCTCGACCTCGCCCCCCTGAAGGACCACACCACACTGGACGCCTTCGCCGCTTCCCTGCCACAGGACCGCTCCCCCCTCGCCTCGGCTCTGCGCCATGTGGTCGAGGCCGACAACATGGCCCATGTGGAGAAAGCCCTTGCCGACTTCGAGCTGGCGGCTTCGCGCGACATGTCGCTCCCCAAGACCCTCTCCAAGATGGGACCCATGCTAGGCCTGATGGGCACGCTCATCCCCATGGGGCCGGCGCTGGTCGGCCTCTCCTCGGGCGACATCGCCTCGATGGCCTACAACATGCAGGTAGCCTTCGCCACCACCGTCGTCGGCCTCTTCTCCGCCGCCGTCGGCTTCGTCGTCCTGCAGTGCAAGCAGCGCTGGTACCAGCGCGACCTTGCCACCCTCGACTTCGTCGCGCAACTCCAAGAACAAAAAATCCTTGCCGCATGAGACACCGACGCCGACGCCTGGCCGACGACTCCGACCTCGACCCCATGTCCGTCGTGGGCAACCTCTTCGATGTAGCCATGGTCTTCGCCGTGGCCCTCATGGTCGCCCTCGTCGGACGCTACCAGATGACCGAGCTCTTCTCGCAGGAGGACTTCACCATAGTGAAAAATCCAGGCAAGGAGAACATGGAAATCATCACCAAGGAAGGGCAGCACATCAACCGCTACACCCCAAGCGACGACCAGTCCACCTCCGACTCCCCTCGCGGACGCAAGGTGGGAACCGCCTACGAACTCGAAAACGGCGAGATTATCTACATCCCCGACTAGCCCACGTCGTTACCCAGTCCAAGAACAATTATTACCCATCGATGGGTAATAATGCGAAAAGGCCTATCTATTACCCTAGAAAGTCCCTACCATTCCCCTACCGAACCCTGACCATTTTTTTGTTTTTTTTTACACTAAATTGAAAATCTTTTGTATATTTGTACCGACAAATATATCTAGACTTGGAATATAACAACCTGTATATCATGAATATGGAAATCATGCTGCGCCGTGGTATCGGCGATATAACCTTCGGGATGCCCGTCGAGGACATTGTCAGCCGCCTCGGCAACCCCGACGAAGTGGAGAACATCGACAACGCCGCCGACGAGAGCACCACCGTGCTCCGCTACAACGACCTGGGCCTCACCCTCTTCTGCGAGGGCTACAATCCCCAGTTGGCCTGTATCGACGTCGCCAACGACGAGTGCACCCTCTTTGGTCAACCCGTCTTCGACATGCAGGAGCGCCCCATCGTCGAACTTATGGTCCGCAACAACTACACCGAAGAAGACGCCGACGAGGAAGACTGGGGCGAGCGCCGCATCTCCTTCCCCGAGGCCAATGTCGACTTCTACTTCGACCAGGGCGAGCTCGTCTCCATCATCCTCGGCCAATGACCCCCCTCTTCTCCACCGCCTACCTCCCCCCGGTCCCGTATGTTGCAACACTGTTGCAACACCCCGAAGCCCTGGTCGAAGCCCACGAGACCTACCCCAAGCAGACCTACCGCAACCGCGCCCTCATCCTCACCGCCGGCGGCGTCCGCCCGCTGACCGTCCCCGTGGTACGCACACAGGGCAACCACTCCCGCACATGCCACATCGCCATCGACTACCACACCCGCTGGAACGTCGTCCACCTCCGCACCCTCGACGCCGCCTATGCCGCCTCGCCCTACTACATGTACTACCGCGACGGCCTCCATGCCGCCCTCGTGCAGCGCTACGACCGCCTCCTCGACCTCAACCAAGCCCTCCTCGCCTGGCTGCAGAAATGCTTGAAAACCAATGTGAAAGTTGAATTCACCACCGACTGGCTTCCCCTTGGCCCTGCCAGCGCCCCGGCCCATCCCCACGACTACCGCAACGCCTTTTCGCCCAAAACCACCGCCCACCGGCCACTGCCCACTGACCACTGCCCACTGACCACTGACCACTACAAACCCTACTACCAGGTCTTCTCCGACCGCCACCCCTTCACCCCCGGCCTGAGCATCGTCGACCTCCTCTTCAACCTCGGCCCCGAGGCCGCCGGCTATTTGCAGGCTCACTAGGGGGTAACCCTAGGGCAGCACGCGGTATTCCACCCGTCGGTTCTGCCTCCGCCCCTCGGCGGTGCTGTTGTCGGCCACGGGCTGGCTCTTGCCGTAGCCTTTCCAGCCGAGGCGCCGCCGCTCGATGCCGAGGCGCACCAGATAGTCCGCCACCGCTTTGGCCCGCGCCTCCGACAGGCGCTGGTTGTAGGCCACCGTGCCCTGCCCGTCGGTATGTCCGCACAACTCGATACGCATCTCGGGATGCGCCTCGAGCATCTCCTTCAGGCGCAATAGCTCCTTGTACGACTGCTGCAGCACCTCGCTCTCGCCGGTGGCGAAGTAGAGGTTCTCCAACCGCACCACCGTGCCCTCCTTCGGCGCGGCGATGCGCTCGGCCGGCGCGGCGGGCAGGGTGTCGAGGCAGCGCAGGCTCACATCGTCGATGTAGTAGTAGGCCCCCGACAGGGGAGCATAGGCGGTCTCCGTGGCCACCACTCCCGACAGGTTGAACGACGCGAAGTTGCCTATCGTCAGGAACCGCTCGCCGCCCTCGGCCACAAACTCGCCGCTCACCTCCACCCATTCCTTGCTCTCGTCCAGCAGGCGCTCCGGGGTGTTTTGCACCTGCGGCTCGTAGTGGGTGGCTATGTATTGCGCCATGCCGTCGCCGTAGTCGCGCGCCTCGCGGTCCATCAGGATGCCCCAAGTGGAGTCCTCCACCCGCGTCCGGGTCAGCAGTGCGCCCAGTGCGCTCACCGCCTGGGGCGACTTGTCGGCCAGGCTCACCCAGAAGCCCACGCGGTAGCGCTTCCCCTCGACCAGCGGCTCGCGCAGCTCGGTCTGGAGGTATTCGCGATAGGTCTCCTGCGAGCAGTAGATGCCGCAGTAGGCCTCGCCGCTGTGGGCCGCCTGCTGCCCCATCTTGTTGCGCGGCACCTGGCAGTCGCGGCTGCCGCAGGCGTGGAAGTAGTCGCTACTGCCGCGCGTCGGTTGCCACCAGGCGTCCACATCCTTCATCACCCCTATCGCGTCCACCTTGACCGGGCAGTCGCGATGCTCCTCGAACGAGGGGTTGAACACCAAGTTGTCGGTCTGCTGCGCCTCGAGCGATGCCATCGGTAGCATCGCCAGCAGCAGGGGCAGGGTTGTCAGGCGTTGTTTCATGGCTCGCGCAGGGTTTTCATCATGCTCTCCCACAGCAGGTTGGCCGTGTGATCCCAGCTGAATTTCTCGCGTTGCCGGCGCCCTTTGGCGATCAGCTCCTCGCGCAGCCGGTTGTCCTGCAGGCTACGGATGGCATGGTATATATCGTCCACGCTCGCCGGGTCGACGTATAGCGCCGCCTCGCCGCCCACCTCGGGCATCGAGGTGGTCTGCGACGCCACCACCGCCGTCTCGGCATACATGGCTTCCAGTATCGGTATGCCAAAGCCCTCAAAGTAGGAGGGATAGACCAGCGCGACCGAGGCCGACAGCAGCGCCGCCAGGTCCTGCGGCTCCACATGGCCACACATCACCACCTCCCCCTTGTGCTGCATCCGCTCGTAGGCCTCGGCCAGCTCGTCCTGCCACCACGCCTTGGCGCCCACCACCACCAGCTTCCAGTCCACCGCCTCCGCGCTCCTTAGCCTGTCGAAGGCGGTCAGCAGGTTCGCCAGGTTCTTCCTTTTCAGTATTGTGCTGATGAATATTATATAGGGCTTGCCGTCGGTGAAGCGCTGCCGGATGGCCGTCTTCTCGGCCTCGCTGTGGGGGCGGTAGCCGCTGTGGGCGCCGTCGTAGACCACGTCGATTTTGGCCGGGTCGATGCCGTAGGTGGCTGCGATGTCGCGTTTGGAGTATTCCGACACCGTGGCCACCCGCGTGGCCCGCTGCGCAAACTGCCGGTAGTAGCGGGTCATATACCACTGGTGCGACCGCTTGAGGTTCCCCTCGGCATGCTCGAAGTTCAGGTCGTGGATCACCGTCAGCGTCAGCACACCGCCGTGCAGCGGCATCATGCCGTCGGTGCTCACGTAGAGGTCTATCTTGTGGCGCTTCAGCGCCCAGCGCGTGGCCCACTCGAAGTAGAGGTACCACAGCACCGGGTGCCGGGCCTGCGGGCAGAGCACCACCGCGTGCACATTCGGCCCGAAGAGGAACTCTGCGGCCGGACGGCGGTCGAACAGGAAGTAGAACTCGTGCTCGGGGTGACGGGCCACGATGCGGCGTGCCGTCTCGTAGGTGAACCACCCGATGCCGTCCATCTTGCCCCGCAGCAGCAGCCTGGTATTGATGGCGATGCGCATAGGCTAGCGGCCGCTGTGGATGGTTTGGTCGATCACCCGCGGGAAGTGCTCCTTCTCCAGCAGGTGGATTTTGGCCGCCAGGGAGTCCGGTGTGTCGTCGGGCGCCACCTCGCAGCGCGCCTGGAAGAGGGTGGTGCCGCGGTCGTAGTCCTGGTCCACCAGGTGGATCGTGATGCCGCTCTCGCGCTCGTGGTTGGCCACGACGGCCTCGTGCACGTGGTGCCCGTACATCCCCTTGCCGCCGTAGGCCGGCAGCAGGGCGGGGTGGATGTTGATGATGCGGCCGGGGAAGGCCTCCAGCATCGCCGGCGGCACCAGCCACAGGAAGCCCGCCAGGATCACCCAGTCGGCCCCCTTCTCGCGCAGGTAGGCCAGCGCCGCCCCGGTCTCGTAGAAGTCCTTGCGCCCGAAATAGCGCGCCTCCACGCCCAGTTTCCTCGCCCGCTCGGCGATATAGGCATCCTTCACATTGTATACGATGCAGCACACCTCCACGTCGCCGCGGCCGGCGAAATATTCCGTAATCTGCTGGGCGTTAGTGCCATTGCCCGAGCCCAGTATGGCCAGTCTTGTCATCTCTTTATGTCTTGGTTTCGGAGTGCAAAGATACACTTTTTTCCCCACACGGCGCAAAAATTCTTGCAGCCATGCGGTCAGAAGATAATCATGGACGAGGGGATAGATGGAGCGAAAGCTCCTAACGGAGCATATGGAATGCCGTCTTTTGGCACCCTATTAAACGGTTGCTCCTGACGGAGCAAGCGCCGTTCAGACGTATCCAAATGATTATTCCCAACGGAGCAATTGAGTCGTCCAGGTGCTTCCAAACTGATGTGCCCCTAGCCGAACCAAACGCGCCGTCCAGGCGCGGCAAGACCGTTATTTCCCCTGCCTGATTCGGCCGAGGAGCTCCATCGCCTCCTTGACCAACCCGCTGTGTGTGGACTGCAGCTTCTGCTGTCGGAACTCTATCTTTTGCAGCCAGTACAGCGCCTCGTCGGGATCTTTGTCTACGCTGCTGCCGTAGTAATAGATGCGCCCCAGCTCCAGCATGGCCTCCGGACTCCCTTGGTTGGCGGCCCGGGTGTACCAATGGATGGCTTTTTTCGTGTCTTTCCGCTTCCCGGCCGTGCCGTGGTGGTAGCGCGTGGCCAGCTCGTACTGGTCGGCGGCCGTGGATGGGTCGTCCGATATGGCGCGTGGTGTGGCCTGTGTGTTGCCGCCAGTCTGATTTTTGTTCGTGCTGGAGGACTGCCGGGAAGCCGACTGCTGCTTTTTGTGTGCCGGGAGGTCGGTTTTTATCAGCCGCTCCACGTTACCCCTCAGCACATCGTGCATCTTGCTGCGCTGTGCCCATGCCTTCTTGGCCCACATCTCCGCCTTGGACAGGTCGGCCTGCACTCCGTTGCCGTGGAAATATGCCAGCGCCACCTCCCCCTGCGCGTTGGCGTTGCCCCCGGAGGCCGCCTTGCTGTACCACTCGAAGGCCTTCCTTAGGTCCTTCTTCGCGCCTATGCCATCCTTGTAGCATTCGGCCAGCATAAGCTGTGCGGTAGTGTATCCTTTCTCGGCCGACTGTGTCCACAGCTCTACCGCCTTTTCGGGACTGTGCTCCACACCGTCCCCGTTGAAGTATGCCTCGCCCCGGCTGTACAGCTCCGCTGCCGAAACCTGCTTCGGCTGCGGCGTGCTGCTGCCTGTCGTGCCGGTGCTGGATGTGGTCGAAGTCGATTGTGGCGTGGCGGCCGGTGCCTGCGTCTTCGCGCACTCTTCGGCGAGTTTCAGGTAAGAAGCCAAAAAAGTCTGTTGCATGCTGTCCAGTTCGTTCTCCTGCGCTTTGGCTTTCTTGAACCAGTTCAGCGCCTGGCGGCAGTCCTTTGCCACGCCCTCGCCGTAATAGTAGCAGAGGCCGAGGTTGTACTGCGCCGCGGCATCCCCCTGGTTGGCCGCCTTGGTGTACCAGTAGACGGCCTGCTTGTAGTCCTTTGCCACGCCCTCGCCGTTATAGTAGCTGTTGCCGAGGTTGTTCTGCGCCGCAGCAAACCCCTGGTTGGCGGCCTTGGTGTACCAGTAGACGGCCTGCTTCTTGTCCTGCGCCACGCCCTCGCCGTTATCGTAGCAGACGCCGAGGTTGAACTGCGCCTCGGCATGCCCCTGGTTGGCGGCCTTGGTGTACCAGTAGACGGCCTGCTTGTAGTCATACGCCACATAGTAGCAGATGCCGAGGTTGTACTGCGCCACCTTGTCGCCTCGCTCGGCGGCAGCCCGGTAGTCGGAAGCCTTCTGCCCCCACAGCGGGGCGGCCAGCAGGGCCAGGAAGAAAAGGATAAGTGTCTTCTTCATCGTCATTCTTTTTTTCTGTTTCCGCCCGCCGCCCCTCGCGCGCATATTCATATATTATATAATAAAGAAGCGTGGGCTGATATACCACGTCTCCCGTAAGAGGTTGTGAGAGGGACCTTGACATGTAGAAGTAGCAAACAGCCCACGTCATAAACGACGCGAACCGTCACACTATCCTTGCATGTCATTGAAACTCTCACATTTCTTACGGCAAGAACGAGCATAACGCTTCGTTGTTTAATTCACTGTCGGCCCCGGCCGCCGTCGCAGCCGAAACCGAGTGCAAAAATACAAACTTTTTCCCACATGGAAGAGAAAAAAATGCAATGTGCTGTGGAATAGCACAAAAAAGCGATTTATAAATCTGCATAAACCGCTCTCAGCTTGGCCTCTTCGTGTTTATCCCTGCGGCACGATGAGCTGCTCGGTCGAGCGGCTGCGCTGCTCGAGCAGCACGGGGCGGCCTGCCACGATGCGGTCGATTACCTCCTGCGTGTAGTAGCGGATGGTGATTAGTTGTAGGTTTTCGTTGTAACGCACATGGAATGAGTGCTGTAGTTGCTCGATGAGCAGGCCTGTGCGCTGCGGGTTGTTGTCGATGCAGATGGAGAAGCTCAAGGCCGAGTTCTGCATCAGGTTCACCCTGATTCCCAGCTCGTTGAGCAGTCCGAAAATAACCTGCAGGTTCTCCTCCGCTATGAAGGAGAAGTCCTTCGGCAGAATGGAGAGCAGGATTTGGTTGTTCTTGAAGATGTAGAGCGGTGTTTCGGGGCTGATAGTGTGATAGTTACCTATCGACGAGCCCTCGCTCTGCGGCGTGATGAACGAGCGGATGTAGAGCGGGATGCCCTTGTTTTGGATGGGCTTCACCGTTTTCGGGTGGATGACCGATGCGCCGTAGTAGGCCAGCTCGATGGCCTCATTGTATGGTATTTGGCTGATTTTGACCGTGTCTGAAAAAAACTTCGGGTCGGCGTTGAGGAAGCCCGGCACGTCCTTCCAAATGGTCATGCTTTCGGCCTCGAGGCAGTGGGCTAGGATGGCCGCGCTGTAGTCCGACCCCTCGCGTCCCAGTGTGGTGGTGTTGCCGTCGGCCGTGCCGCCGATGAAGCCCTGCGTCAGCACGACGCTATATGTCATGGAATCAGCCATCAACGCCCGGCATGCCGCCCGCGTCAGCTCCCATTTCACGATGCCTTCGCGGTAGTGGTGGTCGGTTTTCACCAGCTTCCGTGCGTCGACCCATAGGGTGTTGATTCCAAGGTCGTTGAGGTAGTCTGCGATGATGGTGGTCGAAAGCAGCTCGCCGTAGGAGACCACCTGGTCGTAGTTGAAGTTGTAGGCCTCGGGGGAGGGTAGGAGAGAGGCGCGCCGCTCGTCCAGCTTGCGCAGCAGGGCATCCACCTTCTCTGCAGTGCCTATTCCGTTCGGTATCAGCGAGGTGGCTATCTCGTGGTGGTAGTCGGCCAGCTGCTGCCGCAGGGCCGTGGCTTCGGCGTCGGGGCTCACGCCCGGCACCAGTTTCTCCAGCAGGTTCGTCGTCTTGCCCATGGCGGACACCACCACCACCAGGGGCTCCTCTTCCAGGTGTGACTGCACAATCTGCGCCATGTTGCGCACCGCCTCGGCGCTGTTGACCGAGGCGCCACCGAATTTGAATACTTTCATCTGTCTTGTCTCCTTTACTCCTTTACTCCTTTACTCCTTTACTATGCCAGCTCCCGTTCCATGTCGCGGCGTGAGTCCTTGGCTTTCAGCGTCTCGCGCTTGTCGTAGTGGTGCTTGCCCTTGGCCAGGGCGATGGTCATCTTCGCGTAGCCCTTGGGGTTGACGAAGAGCATGACCGGCACGATGGTGTAGCCGCGCTCCTTGATGCGCGCCTGCAGTTTCTTCAGCTCGCGCCGGTTGAGGAGTAGCTTGCGGTCGCGCTTGGCCTGATGGCCCCAGTAGGAGCCGAATTTGTATTCCGAGATGTGCATGTCGCGCACAAACAGCTCGTTGCCGATAAAGGTGCACCACGCGTCGCCCAGGTTGGCCTTGCCCTCGCGGATACTCTTTATCTCGCTGCCCATCAGCACGATACCCGCCGTGTACTCGTCCATCAGGAAGTACTCGAAGGCGGCCCTTTTGTTTTTGATTTCTATGATGTTTTTCTCAATCATAACGCCTACTACAACGCACCTTTTTCCAAAATATTGTGTCCCCCCTCCTCCGTCCTCCCGCCTCCCCCTCCCTCCTCTGGTGCAGGAGAGGAAGAAGAGGGTAAGAAGAGGAGAAGAAGAGGATGCCTTCAATGTGCTGTTTATCACCGCTTTGCAAACGGGCAAAAATTGGCCTTTTTGGCCTTTTTTTTCAATTTTTTGCGCAAAAAAGAAAGGGCTGCCGTATGGCAGCCCTCGATGCTGTTTGTCAGGTGGTTAGGCCAGTTTGGCCAGAGCCTCCTTGATGCGGCGCATGGCTTCGCGCAGCAGGTCCTCGCTGGTGGCGTAGGAGAGGCGGATGCAGGCGTCGTCGCCGAAGGCGGAACCCATCACCGTGGCCACGCCGGCCTCCTCGAGCAGGTAGAAAGCCATGTCGGTCGAGTTCTCTATCTTGCGGCCGTTTACCGACTTGCCGTAGTAGGCACTCACGTCGGGGAAGAAGTAGAAGGCGCCCTGCGGCAGGCGCACCTTCAGGCCGGGGATGTCGCACAGCAGCTGATAGACCATGTCGCGGCGCTGCTGGAAGATAGCCCGCATGTCGATGATGTCCTTCGAACTCTTGGGGTCGAGCAGCATGGCGCAGACGGTGGCCTTTTGGGCGATGGAGCAGGTGGCGCTGGTCACCTGGCCCTGCAGCTTGTTGCAGGCCTTGGCGATGACGGTGGGGGCGGCGATGAAGCCGATGCGCCAGCCGGTCATGGCGAAGCCCTTGGCCACGCCGTTGACGGTGATCACGCGGTCCTTCACCTCGGGGAACTGGGCAATCGACTCGTGGCGGCCCACGAAGTTGATGTGCTCGTAGATTTCGTCGGCCATGACAAAGAGGTTCTCGTGGCGCGCCACCACCTCGGCGATGCCGCGCAGCTCCTCTTTGGTGTAGAGCATGCCGGTGGGGTTGCTGGGCGAGGAGAACATGATGAGCTTGGTGCGGGGCGTGATGGCGGCTTCGAGCTGCTCGGGCGTCACCTTGAAGTCGTTCTCAAGGCTGGTCTTCACGTAGACGCGCTTGCCCTCGGCCACGCGCACGATTTCCTTGTAACTCACCCAGAAGGGGGTGGGGATGATCACCTCGTCGCCGGGGTTGACCAGGCACTGCACCAGCTGGTAGATGCTCTGCTTGGCACCGGTGCTGACCACAATCTGCTCGGGCTTGAATTCCAGCCCGTTGTCGCGGCGGAACTTCTCGCAGATGGCCTCGCGCAGGTCGGGGTAGCCAGGCACGGGGGGATAGTGGGTGAAATTGTCATCGATAGCCTTCTTGGCGGCTTCCTTCACCACCTCGGGAGTGTTGAAGTCGGGCTCGCCGATCGAGAGGCTGATGACGTCCTTGCCCTGGGCTTTCAGCTCGCGGGCCTTGGCGGTCATGGCCAGAGTCTCGCTCTCGGCCATGTTGAGGATTCTATTGGACAGGATTTCCATAATGACTCTTTATGTGTTGATTATTTCTTTTTCTTGAAAGTGAAGAAGTTGTTGGCCAGGAAGTTCCACACCATCACCACCCCCGTGGCGATGATCTTGGCCACCCAAAAGTTCCAGTCGAGTGTGGTCTCAACAAAACGCGGCACGATGGTGATATCCTTCAGCAGGAGCACAATGAGCGAGTTGAGCCCCAGGCCGATGAGCGAAACAAAGAAGAACTTGGCATATTCGACGCCCACCTCTTTGGATGTGCTCCGCCATGTCCATACGCGGTTGAGGTAGTAGTTGCAGGTGGCGGCCACGGTGAAGCCGATGGCGTTGGCCAGCAGGTCGGGCATGCCGAAGATGCCCTTGCAGAGCGCCGTCAGGCCAAAGTCGACAACGGCACCGATGGCACCTACAATGCCGAACTTTATGAATTTGAAAACAAGGGGTTTGAGTTCCATGATGACCTAGTTGAAGACCTTGTCCTCGGGGCCGTGGATGATGCCTGTCTTGCGCACCTTCTGCTTGCGGTCGCGGGGTTTCGACTTGCTGATGCGGGGACCGGGCTTCTGCACGCGCGGCAGGTAGACCACCTCGTCGCCCGCCTCGTTCACCTCCAGACCGTAGACCTTGCGCGTGGCGAGGTTGCACTTGAGGTGCCAAAAGCGACCGCAGCCGCCCTTGGTGAGCAGCACGTCAGAGGCCAGCTTCTCGTCGGTCAAGTTGTCGTCCCACAGGAAGTTGACCCAGATGATATGGTCGCCGCGGTCGTTGGTGAAACCCACATACTGGCGGCGGTATTTCCGCATGTGCTCGTCGATGATGGGGCACATGCCGCCTTGGTTGTGGTGGTCGCGGTTGACGTAGGCGATACGCTTCTGTATCAGCGCCTCCGCGTCGGCAATCTCCTCGTCGGTCGGTGTGAAGCGTCCGTCCTGTCCCTCGACGGTGAAATCCACCTCCCAATCCTGATGGAACGACCAGCCGTGGTAGTTGTTACCCCACACCTCGGCCACCTTCCATTTCTCGACAGGCTCCACATATTCCTGTGCACTCACCACCACGCCAAACAGCGTGATTACAAGCGCAAAAAGCAGTCTTTTCATCTTTTTTTTTGCTTTAATTTTCAACTGCAAAAGTACTCATATTTTGCAACTTGGACAAATTTTTTTTACCAATTGCAAAAAATGGTGTATATTTGCACGCTGATTTCAGCTACGAAACAACAAATAAAACAGTATATATCATGAAGAAATTTGTCACAGTAAAAGAGGCCGCCGACAAAATTCACGACGGCATGACCATCATGGTCGGAGGTTTTCTCGGCGTGGGCAACCCCATCGCCCTCATCGACGAACTCGTCGCTCGCAACGTCAAGGACCTCACCATCATCTGCAACGACACCGCCTATCCCGAAGTCGGCGTTGGCAAACTCATCACCAACCACCAGGTCAAAGAGCTCATCGCCACCCACATCGGCACCAACAACAACACCATCGACCAGATGAACTCCGGCGAGCTGAAAGTCACCCTCCAGCCCCAGGGCACCCTCGCCGAGCAAATCCGCGCCGCCGGCGCCGGCCTCGGCGGTGTCCTCACCCAGACCGGCCTCGGCACCGTCGTCGAAAACGGCAAGCAGAAAGTCACCGTCGACGGCAAAGAGTACCTCCTCGAAAAACCTGTCCGTGCCGACGTCGCCATCATCGGCGCCAACATCAGCGATGAGGACGGCAACCTCGTCTACAAAGGCACCAGCCAGAACTTCTGCCCCATGATGGCCACAGCCGCCGACACCGTCATCGTCGAGCCTCAGGAAATCGTCCCCACCGGCAGCATCGCCCCCGAGAACGTCAAGACTCCCGCCATCTTCGTCGACTACATTATTAAGAAATAGCCAGCTTCGCTACAAAAGACAATAAAGAACCCACCGCCAATTTGGAATGAACCAAGTTGGCGGTGGGTTTTATGTTTTGTTACTATGATTTTGTGGAGTTTACTTAGCGTCGCGGCCGGCGCGGATGGCTTTGATGTTGGTTTCGACGACGGCTTCGCCTTTGCGGCCGAAGATGCTTTGGATGGCTTTTTCCAGCTCCTCAAAAGCAATCTCCAGGTAGGGGGCGGCAGCGCCGAGGAGAACCATGTTGCCGCGGGCGTTGAGCTCCTTGGCGATAGCGTTGGCGTTGAAGCAGACCAGGCGGGGCAGCTTCTTGAGCTCGGCGTAGACCTTCTCTACATCGGGGTAGTTGGTGATGTTGACGAAGGGGTCGGAGTTGGTGATGACGGCGCCGTCGGGTGCGAGGAAGGGGAGGTAGCGGAGGGCTTCCATGGGCTCGGAGCTGAGGATGATGTCGGCTTTGCCTTCGGGGATGACGTCGGAGAAGATGGGGTCGGAGCTGACACGGAGGTGGCTGAAGACGGAGCCGCCGCGCTGGGACATGCCGTGGATTTCGCTCTGTTTGACGTTGAGGCCGAGGTTGAGAGCGGCGTCGCTGATGATTTTGGCCACGGAGACGATGCCGTCGCCGCCCACGCCGCAGAGTATGATGTCTTTTTTCATTGTTGTTCGTTTTTTATTTGCTAGCAATACGTTTTTTGTTCTCGACGATGCAGACGCGCTGCGGGATGATGACCGAGACGCCTTCGTAGGCGATTTCCTCTTCGAGGATGCGGACGAATTCCTCGTGGTTTTTCTTGAGGGGGACGATGGTGCGGATGTGCTTCTCGTCGACGCCGAGGCCCTTGCAGATGTTGAAGAGTTTCATGTTGGCGCTGGAGGGCTGTCCGCCGGTCATGGCGGTGATGTCGTTGTCGAGGATCATGATGATGACGTTGGCTTTTTCGTTGACGCAGTCGAGGAGGCCGGTCATGCCGGAGTGGCCGAAGGTGCCGTCGCCGATGACGCCGATGGCGGGGAAGATGCCCATTTCGGCGGCGCCTTTGGCCATGGTGACGGAGGCGCCCATGCAGACGGTGGTGTCGATGGCGCCCATGTTGAAGCCGAGGGTGTAGCATCCGATGTCGCCGAAGACGCGGCCACCCGGGTACTTCTTCATCACTTCGTTGACGGCTTCGTAGCTGTCGATGTGGGGGCAGCCGACGCAGAGGGCGGGTGGGCGGTTGGTTACGACCTCGGGCACGGCGGGGCCTTTGGGCATGGGCATGCCGAGGGCGGCGGCTACTTTCTCGGCGTTGAGCTCGCCGTCGCGGCGGATGACCTCGTCGAGGCGGCCGTGGACGGGCTTGCCTTTGCCGAGGAAGCCTTTGATGTGCTCTTCGACGAAGGGCTGTCCGTCTTCGAGGACGAGGATTTCGTCGACCTCATCGTAGAGGCGGTTGAGCATGTTGAAGGGGAGGGGGTACTGGGTGATTTTGACCACGGGGTGAGGGCACTGGCCGCCGGGGAAGCACTCCTGGAGGTAGTTGTAGGCGATGCCGGTGGTGATGATGCCGCGTTTGCGGTCGGTGCCGGGGATGTACTGGTTGTAGCCGCTCTCTTCGGAGGATTTGGTGAAGGCGGGCTGCTTGTCGATGAGGTCGCGGTAGAGGCGCTTGGCGTTGACGGGGAGGAGGACGTAGCTCTTGGGGTCGGAGGGGGAGGAGAGGGGGTTCTGCGGGCGGACGGCGCGGCGCTCGACGCCGGCGCGGCTGTGGGCCAGGCGGGTGGGGATGCGCATGAGGATGGGGGTGCCGAGTTGCTCGGAGAGGTCGTAGCCGAAGAAGACCATGTCATAGGCTTCCTGCTGGTTGGAGGGCTCGAGCATGGGGATCATGGCCCAGTGGCCGAAGTAGCGGCTGTCCTGCTCGTCCTGGGAGGAGAACATGGAGGGGTCGTCGGCGACGACGATGATGACGCCCTTGGTGCCGATGATGGAGGCGTTCATGAAGGGGTCGCCGCAGACGTTCATGCCGACGTGCTTCATGCAGGTCATGGCGCGTTTGCCGGCGTAGGCGACGCCGATGGAGGCCTCGAGGGCGGTCTTCTCGTTGGCGCACCAGTTGGCGACGACGCCCTGCTCGCGGGCCTGTTTGGACTTGATGACGTATTCGGTGATCTGGGTGGAGGGGGTGCCGGGGTAGCTGTTGATGGCGCTGCCGCCGGCGTCGATAAAGGCTTGGGCTATAGCCTCGTCGCCCAGGAGGAGGAGTTTTGACATGATGGTATGTTTTAATTAATACTAATAACAATTGGTTTGAGGGTGCAAAATTAGTAAAAAAAAATGACATGGAGGAAAGTTTTTTGCCGCAGGTGGGTGAGGTTGTGCGTAAGGTACTGGTAAATAGCGTGATAGGTGTGAGGGTGATTTGAGCGAAAATGGTGTGTGGTTTTTGGTGCAAAAATGGATTTCGAGGCCGAAAATGGAGGCGCGCAAGTGGTTGATAGTCAGGAGATGATAGGCTATAGGTTTTGCTCCTCTTTTTGCTAACTAGGGGGAGAAGTGGAGGTCGGAGGGTGGAGGTCGGAGGGTGGAGGTCGGAGGTGGGAGTTTTTTTTGGCTTCAAAAAACAGTCCATAAAAAAAGGACGCGCCGTGAGGCGCGTCCTGAGGGGGGGGGGAAGGGTATTGTTTTTTTCAGAGATTGTCTAGCGGACTTCGAGGGTGGCTCCGGGGAGGACTTCGATGCCGGGGGCAAGGAGGGTGGCGCCTTCGGAGTCGAGGATGATGTTGGCTCCGGGAAGGATGACGACGTTGCCGTGGGGCGGCTGGCAGACGGAATGGCCGGCACGGATGGCGGAGCCTGTCTCGTAGGCATCGTGGGTGTAGACGGTGTTTTGTATGCAGCGCTCTGTGGCGAAGCCGTCGGCAATACGTCCCAGACCCACGACAGGGTGCAGGGCGGGTGTGGGGGAGCAGGCGTCGGACGGGGTGATGCCGGAGCCGTCGGGGAGGCCGCAGAGGTGGCCCTGGCGGAGGTTGACCACGCTCAGGGGGTCGACCAGTTCGACGATGGCGCCGGGCTCGATGCAGATGTGGGCGCTGTCCAGCACTTCGACATGGCCGCGCCCGAGCACGCGCAGGGTGGCGCCGTTGCGGACGAGCAGTGCCGCCGAGGGTTCGATGCGCAGCTGTGCGCCGTCGCCCACCTCGTAGACCGAGCCGGAGTCGAGGACGAGGGTGGACTGCCGAATGGCGCGGACGGTGGAGTGGGGCTCCTGTTTGAAGTACGAGCCGGGGCGGCAGGTGAAGACGGTGGGGGTAATGAAGTCTTCTTGGATTGACGATGTTTGACTAGGGTTGGCTGGATTTTTATGCCTATTTGGTGTTCCGCTTTTGTCAATGGCCATTGTTACCGAAGGATGTACACATATATCGGGACGAGCATCGCCAGTAATATCCGTCAAAATGATGGAACCTGCTGCCCAGCGCACATCTTTATCGATGCATACGTCGTCTAAATTGATTTGTACAACCATAGTCCCATCTGGAAGCTGGTCAATTATTTTGAAAGAAATTCCATTCAGGTAGAAATTGCCCAACTTCATTTCAGGTTCTGAATAGAAAGGTATGTTTGTTACGCAGGGGTTGTGTGCTATCCCTACTTTATCGCCTTTTTGGAACTGCATTCCGGTGCCAGTAAAATATTTTGCGGTCCCTCTTCTTCCATTTAGCAAGACAACGGGAGCTTGCTCATTCTTGGCGGTATTGTGAATACTACCGCTAGCTGCTGTGTTATACTCTATGTGTCCATTATTGTCAAAGTCGTAGCGGATATTTTCATTGACGTTTTGACCACCAATAGGATTCTGCATACCACTGAAAAAGCGATACGCTGTATTGCCGCATATTGCATCCTCTTCAATGCTAGTGTCTCTTACGGAAAAATCGTGACTTCCTAGGCGGGAAAGCCATCTGACACCATTTCCATGGTCAAAGATTGTGAAAAAGGAGTCTTTTACGCCGGAATAAATCTCAACATACGCGGTTACTCCTGGTTTGTGCTTTTCGATAGGGGCGCCACAAAAAGCAGTTCCGTTGTGGTTGGCATCAAAGACAGAATATCCCTGATGATTCTCCAGCCATAAATATGTATTGGTGTTGTCAAATGATGGAACCTTTATTCGTATAGCATCTCCCGTTGTAATAAAATCACGCAACTCATAGACATAAGCAGAGGGGCCATGGGAAGTGGCAGTGATGTCGGAAGGAACTCCATTGGCTGTTATAGATGGAACCCAGTCTAAAATGTACCGTTCCCATCCTGCTGCACAGGAATAGCTCCAATCTGTGCGCATCATGCCCCATCCTGCGCTTGGTGAGTAAAAGTATTCGCCAACCACCCCGTTGTCGCCGCCATAATGGGGGGCATTGTATAACTGATGCCCCATCTCGTGAGGGAAAATGGAAATAGGCGCCATACCGCCAGACATCAATTTAAAGCCATGAGTAGCCCGCATCCCCCCTGATGATTGTATCGGATACATATTCAAATTGGTCCCCGTTGCTCCATCGTAATTTATGTTGTACATCCATGTTGCAGGAAACGAGTCCCAGTGCTTGTTGAATCGATGACAAAAAACTATATAGTCAATGATACCATCCGGTGACGAATAAACATTGCTTTCTTGGTAGTTTGGCGCATTCTTTCGGTTGTCAAAATCACTCCAGTTGAAATTGCCGCCAATCTGATTAAGAACCATTTTATGGAGTGAACCTAGGTCGGCAGTGTTTGTGGGGTCAACTCGTACTCTATGAGGATAGTAGTTTGCAACAATCCTGAAGTTGCCCTGAGACATTTGGTAATAAAAATTAGATACAGATTGCGGATTGGTGTCAGAATAAATGTCTGTCCGGAATTCGGAAAAGTCTGTATAAAATGCTTTATTTTGATTAGAGGCCCATGCAGGAAACTCGGAATCTTTATCCCATCCGTCAACGGGCAGGGTGTCATATACTCCACCGTAACTGACGAAAATAACTAATATTCGGAGATCGCCTCTTGGCGTAAACACGCCTCCGTTTGCTATATACATGGAAGACCTATCCAAATTGTCACCATCTACGACATGGGAGGGCGCAGTGTGCCCACAAACAATTTGTGCAGATATTTTCCCATATACAATTATTGATAGCAAGAGCGAGGGCCATTTCATAGTTTTATGATTTTTTTAGATATAACGGACTTTCCGTTTTTCAGAAGCAACATATACATGCCTTTTTCCAGCTGGCTGACATCCACTGTTCCGTCGGCTGGAAAGGGTGCCTGATGCCGGAGTATGCCAGTGGTGTCGAAAATACTGAGTTCACACCAACCTGCAGGCTCTACCTTCAGGTATTCGCGGAATGGGTTGGGGTAGACGATAGTCCCCTCTGCAAAGTCAGCAGGCTCGATGCCTTCAAAAATCACCCCTTTGCATGTTACCTCGTCGTACATCGTGGTGTCGCCTATGTTGTACACTTTTGCACCGTCATGATAGATACAGACCATCTGCTGCTCAAGGCCGACGTGCAGAAATTCGCTGTGGAAAAAACCTCCGACTCGCCCGAGCCCCTCGATGAAGTACATGACGTTATTCCGTTCTTTCAGCCTGATTACTTTTCTCCCCGCAGTGTCGGTATATACCGAATCGACGGTGTAGCCCCACTCATAGTTGCCCCCCACTTCCATCGACAGGTCGGCCAGCAATGTCTCAAGTTCTTGCGATGCCTCGCGGAACCACAGCCTGCCTGTCAGTGTGTCCTCTCGGAAGTGGCCGATGGGCTGGCTCTCGTCCACCCCGGAGTCGTGTTTGTGCCGGTAGGCAGCGTAGGCTTGTTTATACGCCAGGCCACCGATGGTCGTGTCGGCACCGATAGTCACCAGATAGTCGTCGCTGGTGCTCGGGCCACATTCGTATGCTGCGATATACCACTCCGTGCTTTCCTGGCCGAAGAACGAGCGGTAGCCATGTTGCGCCTGTGCGAGGGACAGGCAGAGGGCAGTGGCGATGATGGTGAGTGTCTTTTTCATGTCTATGCGGTTTTATTCGGTGAGTATCATGCGTTTGGTGTCGATGATTTGTCCGTCGACGACGAGGGTGTAGAGGTACATGCCGGGCAAGAGAGACGAGGCACTGATCTCGATGCTTCCGTGGCCGAAGGAGTCGATGGGATAGGTCTTCAGCAGCAGGCCGGAGAGGTTGAATATGTGGATGGATGCGGAGATGGCGGAGGGGATGAAGTAGGCAATCTCGGTGGCGGAAGCGAAGGGGTTGGGTGTGTTTTGGTAGAGGGTGGCGGATGTTGCGACGGAGCGGCTGTTGGCGCCCAGTGTGCGGTGGGAGCTGCCAGCTGCCGTGTCGGCCTCCGAATCGCCTCTGAAGGTTTCCCAGCCTGTGGGCTGCGTGAATGCTCCAGCGCCGCGGTGCCCTACAAGTTCCTGCATGGCCGAGATCAAGACGGGGATGAGCTCGATGTAGTTCACGTATTGGTTGCCCTCTTTGTCTGTCTCCACCAGTTCGGGGAATACATGCGCCACCTCGTGAGTCAGCAGGCCGTAGCGCACATCGCCATGCGAGTGCAGGTTCTGCATCGCCGTGGCCTGGGCTGCCGCGGCAATCTCTTTCTCCGAGGGGTTGAGTGGTGGGTTGCTTTCGCCGCCGCCCGACAGCTTGTCGATGGGGATGTACCGGTACCGTACCCCGGAAAGGGCCAACAAGCGGTGCAAGGGGGGTTCTATGGGGGTGATGTCTTTTTTGTGGTGGTCGTCGCAGCTCACAATAAGACGGTCGAGTTGCAGGCCGTCGTAAAATCTGAACCGTGGGAAGAAACTGTCGCGGCATTCCCATTCGGCGGCGGTTCGGGTTCCGTCCAGCACGGTGAGGCGTACACCGTTCTTGCCGTGGAGCCAAAGCATATCCGAGTCATGGTTGCCCCATTCGCCGATGAAAACGTTCCATCCGTTGTTGACTTGGCGGCCAAAATCGCCAAAGCCCAGCTTGGCGCCGGAGTTGTATTCGCCGTAAGGGCCTTGCAAGGTAAGCGTGAGTACGTTTTGTGGGTCGTCCATCGGGCGGGTGTTGCGCCCCAGTGTGACGCGCCCGTCGGGTTGAATGAGCATCTGCGCGCCGGCTCCAGTCGACATCAGCAGGCACAGCATGGTCACGGCAAGGGCGTGGCTTTTGGATTTGTGTAGTGTTTTCATATCATATAACGTTTTATTAGATTGTTTTAATAGGTTGCAACAAGCGGCGAGGCAGAAAACAATAATGTGTTTCATTGGATTAGTTTATTTTTTTAAAATACCTGTAGAAATGGACTTGTCCGAGGATGCATCCAGGGTGCCCGTTCATTACGAGTTGCCTCGAATGATCGAACCACATCTGCACTTCGGCATAGATGCATCCTAAACTATCGATAACCGTAAGCATTTTTCGACCATCTGCGAGCCGAGAATCTTCTGTGACGCGATATCTTCCGTTTATAATATCGAAAGGGACTTGGCCACCTGAGAAGATGCTATTGCTGCCAAATGTCGGGACGTCATAGCAGTAGGAACCGGGTTGCTCCTCCCAAGTGCCGTGTATCAGGTGGTTGAGATTTGGAGGCGATGGCAGTGAAAGTATCTGTATTTCTGCGCCGAAGGCATCGCGGTCGTTGCGGAGGGTGCCGGAGAACTCGACGGTGTCGACCGCCGAATATTCCTCCCCTCCGATGGGTGCGGCTCCGGCTTTCAGGAAGTGTCCGTCTTCTTCCAAGAGGAGTGTTTTTCCATCGTCAGTAAGCATTGACCATACCAATACCGGCTTTGCGGCATCGGTGTGCCTGGGGTGAGCGTCCCAACGCAACACTCCCTTGTAGGTGGCATCGCCACTGCCAGCGGCGTGGTTTTCCCTCTCGCAGCCTGCTGCCAGCAATGCCAGCAGGCAAAAGGCGAGGCAGGTTTTGTGTTTGGCTTCCATAATGTTCTTGTATTATAAATTTGTAATTGAGTTTGGGTCTACTGCGGGGTGTTTCACCTCGGGTCGGAATGCGCGCCGTCTGCATACCTCGGAGTGACCAGCACAATGGTGTCCGCCGTGTAGACGCCGAACGAGGCCGATGTGGCGCTGATTTCACTACGGTTGTGATAGTATACGTAGTCCCACTCCGCCTGCTCCTGGCCGAATATCGACAGGTAGGCCTCCTGCGCATGCATGTTGCTGATGCACAGGGCAAGTGTGAGGATGACTGATATTTTTTTCATACGGCTATATCTTTATAAGTTTTATCATGCTGCTGGCAAGCTTGTTGACATTGAGGAAGTAAACGCCCCGAGGCAGATGGGAGAGGTCGATTTTGGGTTTTTCGCCGTCGAGCACCGTGGCGAGCACGCGAAGTCCGCAAAAATCAAAAACTTCGACATCGGTTTTTCCCCCGTCGGGGAGTTCGAGGTGTACGATTCCGTGTGTCGGGTTGGGGTGTATGGTTATCGGAGCAGGGTTGTCGGAGTCCGCTATACCTATTTCCATCGGAGGGAAACAAGTATTGCCGAATTGCTGCCAGATTTGCCAGCCGGGGAAGTAGCGCTCGTATTCAACGATGGCACGATAGTCGTCAAGGTCACGAAGATAGCAGCAAAGCAGCGGCACCAGCACATGGCTGGCCTCGAAAGGCTCAAACCCCAGGGTCGGCCCCACTCCCTCGATGAAGAGAAGTGTGTCCATGGTTTCGGGGCGGAATTTCAGTCGATGGGTGGTTCGCAGGTGTTTGCGTCCGTCGACGTGGTACACGCTATCGATGGTCGTGGTGTCCGACGACTGCCCCAGCCATCGGTCCCACAGCACAACGGTGTCGCCGACCTGCCAGTTAAGGTCCATGATAAGGATTTCCTCGTCTTCCTCGCTTGTGCGGCGATAGAGGCGGCTGTGGTCGGCCGACTCGCG
>Ga0256406_1000250_pt1 | contig 102582 bp, 88 predicted proteins | sample RumenRJG_03DNA_FD_185986 | JGI IMG/M metagenome (GOLD analysis project Ga0256406, IMG submission 185986) | Bovine rumen microbial communities from Lethbridge, Alberta, Canada - RJG_03 | ecosystem: Host-associated > Mammals > Digestive system > Stomach > Rumen | place: Canada: Alberta...
CCTGCTTATGCCTGTCTCATCTACTGCCGTGTGCTCCGTGCAGCTATGCGACTTTGACCTGTTTGGCGGTCTCATCAACACGCGGCAGCCTTATGAGCTTCCTGTACGTCAGGCCAGCAGTTTGCCTTCGCCTTCCTCCAGACGCCTCCTCGCGTCAACGCCCTTGGCTTTGGCTGTACTCTTCCCACTGCCGGGCGAGTTAGGGACTTTCACCCATTAGAGCGTGCGCCCGCCGGGCGCACCAAAAAAGCCGCCAGGGAATTACCCCTGACGGCGTTGTGTTTCAGATGCTGATGACTACTGTGTCATCTGCTGAAGCTTTTCAAGACCACATCTTACGCGGTCGATGCTCTCCTCTTTTCCGAGGACTTCCATGATCTCGCTGGCACCGGCAGGCGTCACGCTCTTTCCGGATACGGCGATGCGCATCGCCCAGACAGCGGTTCTCGGCTTGATGCCGTGCTCATTGGCATAGGTTGAGATCTTCTCGAAGAGGTTGTCGTTTTTGAACTCCTCGTTCGGTGTCTCTGCAAGGATCGGCAGCATGCCGGAGAGGATAGTCGCGCTGTTCTCGAAGGTTGCCTTCTGCTTCTTGTTCTCGAAGAGCGCCACATCGTAGTCCGGAAGCTTGCTGAAGAAATCTACCATGTCCGCGATATCCGTTCCGACCTCGATTCTCGTGTGAACCATCTCGGAGATCCGGTGAAGGTCGATGTTCTTGTTCGTTACGGCCTCCTTCAGGTACGGCTCCGCATAGGCATAGAACGCATTGGCGTCCATGGCCTTCAGGTACTCGCCGTTCATCCAGCGAAGCTTGTCGTAGTCGAACACGGCAGGGGACTTGCCGATTCTCTTATAGTCGAATTCCTTTACCAGTTCCTCGAGTGAGAAAATCTCACGGTCGGAATCCGGGCTCCAGCCAAGAAGAGCGATGAAGTTCACCACCGCATTCGGCAGGAATCCCTGATCGATGAGATCCTCATAGGACGAGTATCCGGATCTTTTCGAGAGCTTCTTGTGTTCGGCATCGGTGATGAGCGGGCAGTGGATGTACTTCGGGATCTCCCAGCCGAAGGCCTCGTACAGGCGGTTGTACTTCGGTGTGGACGAGATGTACTCATTGCCACGGACGACATGCGTAATGCCCATGAGGTGGTCATCGACGACGTTGGCGAAGTTGTAGGTCGGGAAGCCGTCGGACTTGATGAGGATCATATCGTCGAGCTCCTTATTGTCCACGGTGATATCGCCGTAGAGCTCGTCGTGGAACGTAGTCGTGCCCTCTCTTGGGTTGTTCTGGCGAATGACATAGGGCTTTCCGGCCTTCAGGTTCGCCTCGATCTCTTCCTTTGACAGATGCAGGCAGTGCTTGTCATAGACGGAGATCTCCTTGCCGTCGACGACGGTCTTTAAGGACTCGAGTCTCTCCGGGGTGCAGAAGCAGTAATAGGCCTCTCCCTTTGCGATGAGCTCCTCCGCATACTTCCGGTAGATGCCGGCAGCAACGCGCTCACTCTGCACATAGGGGCCGACAGGGCCGCCAAGATCCGGGCTCTCGTCCGGGGTAAGGCCCGTCTCTTTGAGGCACTGCTTGATGATGTCCACGGCGCCCTCCACAAGACGCCCCTGATCGGTATCCTCGATGCGCAGGATGAAATCCCCTCCCTCGTGCTTTGCGATGAGGTAGGCGTACAGGGCGGTGCGCAGGTTGCCGACGTGCATGCGGCCGGTCGGGCTCGGAGCATAACGTGTTCTGATCTTCATGGGTTCTTCTCTCTTTCGTGACAAATGCCGCAGGGGAAACTCCCGTGCGGCATTGTATGATTTGCGTTTTCCTAAAGGCAGAATCAGTACAGGGTCGTACCCTGGACGATGCCGCCCCAGAGGTCATTCGGAACATAGCAGATGTAGGTTCTGCCGGTATTCATCGTGATCTCGTTGCCATCCGCATTGTAGTAGCGGGTAATCGAGCTGTACTCGGGCTTCGACCAGGTGATCGGAATGGCCTTTCCCTCAGTGATGTAGTAGCCGGGCATGCCGGACGCACCGACGTTGTTGTACTCCATGTAGCCGTTCGAGTCGAAGATCGAATAATTGCACTCGATTACAATGACGTTCTCGAAACCGACGTTCTCACCGGTAGCGCCGTCGTTCGCCGGAGCGCCGCCCTCGTTGTAGTAGTACTTCTTCGTGCTCGCATCATAGAGCATCGCGGAATGCGTGTGCTCGAAGGGAAGCCAGACACCGGTCGTGCAGTCGATGGCATCGCTTCTCTCGGAGAGATCGACGGTCGTGCCGTAATCCGTAAAGTTGAAGTGACTTCCGGGATTTGCCGTGTAGTCCGTGGAGATGCCGGCCGATGCGCAGCGGCTCTCGATCTCACCGGTTGTGATGTACTCGGTGAACTCGGTTGCCTTGCCGTTCGAGACACGGGTAAAGTATCCGGACAGATCCGGAACCGGGTGCGCCGCGATCTCATTCTGGAAGTACACCGGGCCGCCGTCGTGGCACAGGATTGCGTTCCACTCGGCCGTCAGGTTGACGTTCGAGGGACGGGCGGAACGGATATTGCCGAGCTGCTTCAGATTCCCCCAGTCCTTCATGACCGCCATGAGACGCGTGACGTCATTGTTCTCTGTACTGTTCAGGAGCTCATAGACAACATCACAGTCATTGAGGCCAAAGTGCGGCCAGGCTCTCTTGTCGTTATCGATCATCGCCGTGATCGGGCGCTGGTTCTGAATATCCAGCGAGATCGGCTCGCCGGTAAGCTCGCTGAGGTACATGCCGTCCGGAATCGTGGCAGCAGACTCCGTGGTCTCCGTGCTCTCTGTTGTTGCTTCCGATGAGGCTTCCGTCGATGCCGTGGTGGCACCGGGAATGGTCTCCCAGCTTCCGGCCTCTGTTGTCGCTTCGCTGCTGCCGGATCCGCAGGCCGTAAGTGCGGCAGCCATCAGTGCAGCGCTGACAAGCGCTGCAGCTCTTTTCCATTTCATGATCATACCTCCTCACGTGACGGCAGATGGACGTTCCTGCCGATGCACAACGGTTATCTTACAATGTTTTCCCCTCTTCGTCCATCATTTCGCACTGGCCGGCTCATTCCATCCATCCTTCCAGGAAAGATGGTGCAGCATGCCGTTTGCCTCAAGGTTCGGGAACCCGAGCTGCCGCAGAGCCTCATACAGGACGATGGAGACCGAGTTTGCAAGGTTCAGGGACCGGATATCGTATCCCATCGGGATCCTGATGCAGTCGTCCTCGTGGTCCACGAGGATCTCCTCCGGGATTCCCGCACTCTCCTTCCCGAACATGATGTAGTCGTTTTCCCCGTAGGAGACATCCGTGTACAGGCGGTGCGCCTTGGTGGTCGCAAAGTACAGGTGACCGTGGTCAGGGTCCTGTTCATAGAAGGACAGGAACGCCTCATAGTCCATGTGGCGGTGGATGGAGAGCTTTGGCCAGTAATCCATGCCGGCTCTCTTTAAGGCCTTGTCGGTCAGGACAAAGCCGATGGGATCGATCAGATGCAGCGTGCAGCCGGTGGCAACAAGCGTCCGTCCGATGTTTCCGGTATTGCTTGCAATCTCCGGTTCATGCAGTACGATGTTCAGCATGTCATTTCCCCGTGGAGCCAAAGCCGCCGGTTCCCCGTGCGGTCTCGTCGAGGGATTCGACCTCGTCAAAGGACACACTTACATAGGGCAGAATCACCATCTGAGCGATGCGCTCCCCCGGTGTCACCGTTTTGTCCTCTTTGCTGTCATTGTGGAGCGGAACCTTCCACTCTCCCCGGTAGTCCGAGTCGACGACACCGACGCAGTTGCCGGGGCGAAGCATTTCCCTCGCCGCAAGGCCGCTTCGCGCAAAGATCGCGGCAAAGCAGCCCTTCGGGACCGCCATTGAAATCCCTAAGGGGATCATGACGGTCTCACCCGGGTGCAGAACGGTGTCGTCTGTGACATCGGCATAGAGATCATACCCTGCCGCCTCTTCGGAACCCCTTGTCGGGATTGTTGCGGTTCTCGTCAGTCTTTTGATCTGTACGTCCATACCTTTCTTAGCCTTTCATCGCGTCCGCGGCGCTGGTTGCCAGTTTGTCGCAGCGCTCATTTTCCGGATTTCCGTTGTGGCCCTTCACCCAGTGAAAGGTCACCTCATGGGGCTTCATCGCTTCCAGAAGTCTTTCCCAGAGATCCCGGTTCTTTACCGGCTCCTTCGAGGCGCTCTTCCAGCCGTTTCGTTTCCAGTTGTCCACCCAGTGCTTGTTGAACGCATTGACAAGGTAGCTGGAGTCGGAGTAGAGATCCACCGCGCACGGGCGCGTCAGATCCTCCAGGGGGACGATCGCCCCCATAAGCTCCATGCGGTTGTTGCTGGTTTTGGCAAAGCCCTCCGAGAACTCCTTCTCGTGGAGGACGCCCTTCGAGTCCGTGAACTGTATGATCGAGCCGTATCCGCCGGGACCGTCGGGATTTCCCCTTGCTGCGCCGTCGCTGTAGATCACCACATGTGTCAAAGTTTCCACTCTCCTGTCTGTTCAAAATGCTCGGCCCGCTCTTCCGCGTTCCTGGTGAGGGCACTGTCGAATCCGACCATGGATAAGAGACGTATCGCATTCCGGGTCGTCGCAGGGCCGTCCATCAGGCGGTAGGAAAAGACGACATCGCCGTCTTTGATCTCCTCCGTAAAGTGCATGTTTGTAAAGCTGTTCTTCAAAAGCTCCGAGAGCTCGATGTCGTGGGTTGCCGCAAAGATCAGCGCGTTCCCCTTCTCGAGGGCCGGCAGGATCTCGCCCGATGCCGCAATGCGCTCGATTGTGTTGGTCCCGCGAAGGACCTCGTCGATGGCCGCAAGGACCGGGCAGGAATCCGTCTCCTTCGAGGCATCGAGAATCCGCTTGAGGCTTCTGATCTCCACCATGAAGTAGCTCTGCCCCTCGCGGATCGAATCCCGAAGTGCCATCGAGGTGAGAAGCCGGAAATACGAGCCCCGATAGGATGTCGCAGGCGCCGTGTGAATCGACTGAGAGAGCAGTGCACAGAGCATGATGCTCTTTAAGAACGTCGACTTTCCGGAGGCGTTCGATCCGGTAAGAAGAACGCCGCGCTTTGCCGTGAGGTCATTGGCCACAGGCTTTGCAAGAAGCGGGTGCACCAGACCTTTCACCTCAAACACCGGAGCATCATGCCCTGTCGTCTCAACAAGCTCCGGTACGCAATAAGCCGGCAGGGACTTTCGGAACGAGGCGATCGAGATCTCCGCATCAAGTCTTCCCATGACCGTAGTCAGCTCATCGATATCCGTAAGGTGCGTCTTCACATCGGAGAGCATCGCGTTGAACTTGATGAGGTCGATGTGGAAGAAGATCCGGACATAGTCGAGCACGATGTCCACGGGATTGCCGGACGAGGCGCTGCCCGCCATCAGCATGGAGCTGCCGCGCCGGAAAGAGGAAAGCGCCTCCCGTCCGCGGTTCAGGGCTTCGATTTCCTTCCTGTAGAGGGCAGGATCACTTTTCTGAAGAACGACACTCAGGCGATCCGCACACTTGAGGAGCCGGAGCAGGTAGCGAAAGCAGGCAAGATACGGGGAGATCCTGCTCTTTCCCTGAAAGTAGGTGATGACGTTTGCAGCAAGGCTTATAAGAAGCAAGATCAGTCCGACTCTCGTATTCCAGAACATCACCCCGATCATTGCAAAGGGAAGGATCAGCTGAAGGATCTCCCTCGTGTTGCTGCGCTCCCCCAGCTCGTCCAGGCGGTCCAGATAGTCGTAGAGAGAATATGCCCCGGTGTGTCCGAGACTTCGAAGGATCCAGAGAATCGCCTTCCGGTCGGCTGCTCCGTCTTCCTCTTCAAAGTGATGAATCAGCGCCTCGTCGACGGCTGTCTCCTCCGTTTTCTGCGCAGGGGTTCGAAGAAGAAAGCAGAGATACTCCTCCCCGGATGCGGACTCTGTGGCATCGATTCTGCGATAGACCTGATCCATGTCGAGGTCGTTCCAGGTGATGTCATCGATCGTGAAGGTGCCCCTGTGGCACTTCTCGTAGCCTCCGATGTGTTCAAAGCGCTGCGGGGACATCTTCTTTGCCGGGACCTTCCCGAAGGATTTGTCCCAGGCTCTGAAGCACTTCTCCCGCATGGTCTTCTCGTTGTTTCTTCCCGCAAGGAAGGACACCAGGAAGATCGCACCGATGATCAGAAGGAACGTGACAACAGTTTCCAAAGCAGAGCGTCCTTTCCGTTACTTTCTAAGGATCCTTGTCTTGATCGCATTGCACCTGGCGTAGATCTCTTCCGGGTCCTCTCCCACGTGGAAGTTCATTTTTCCATCAAACCGGTCGTAGAGAATCTTTCCTGCGACCATGGTCATGATGACATTCTCCTTGCTTCCGGAGTAGACAAGGTTGCAGGGGATGTTATTGACAGGCTGCATGTTCGGCTGATGGAGATCAATAAGAATCAGATCCGCCTGTTTTCCGGGATCGATGCAGTCACAGTCCGGGGTTCTCATGATCCTTGCCCCGTTCGTCGTTGCCATCTTCAGGACTTCATAGGCCGGCACGGCGGCCGCGTTGTTCTCGCGAAGCTTTGCAAGGCCGGTGACAAGGAACATCTCCCGGAACATGTCCAGGCAGTTGTTGCTCGCCGGCCCGTCGGTACCGATGGCTACCGGGATGCCAAGCTTCAAGTAGTCGGAAATCGGCGCGATGCCGGAAGCAAGCTTCGTGTTGGATCCGGGGTTCGTGACGACTGCGATGTGCTTTTCCTTTGCGATCTCCATGTCCTCCCGGGAAAGGTGCACCATGTGATAGCCGGCACCGCCGTAGTTGAAGATGCCCATTTCAGAGAGCACCGCCACCGGGCTCTTGCCGTAGCGTTCCATACAGCCCTCCACCTCGGCTTTTGTCTCTGCAAGGTGCACGAAGACGGGAGCTTGCTGCCTCTTTGCGATGTCCGCATAGGCAAGGAGATGCTCTTTGCTGTTCGTGTACTCCGCATGGAAGCCGAGCTCACAGGAGACCAGGGGATCCTTTCCGTTCAGCTCCCTGTACATCGTCTCGACGTACTCCGGAGACTGGGAAAAGTCATTGGCGGCGCCTACAAGGACGATGCGCATGCCCATCTTCGAGAACGCATCGGCGATCTCATAGGGCTCCATGTACATCTCCATGACGGAGGTGATGCCGCCGGTGAGGTACTCCAGAACTGCGATCTTGCACAGCTCGTGGATATCCTCCGGTGTCAGCTTTGCCTCAAAGGGGAAGACCTGATTGTTCAGCCAGTCCTGCAGCGGCAGATCGTCCGCAGAGGAGCGAAGGAAGGTCATCGGGGAGTGGGTGTGGGCGTCCTTGAAGCCGGGCATCAAAAGATTTCCGTTACAGTCGATCTCCTGATCGAAATGCCCCTCGCATTTCTCCTCTCCCTTTCCGTCGCCGACATAGATGATGCGATCGTCCTGCGTGAACACCTCGCCGGTGAGAAGCTCCGGTACATCTCCCCGCATGGTCAGGATTTTTGCATTGTAAAAACGAATTCTCATGATCTCACCTCACATCCTGGAAATGGCACTCTTTACCAGTGCCGAGAACTTCGGTGCCGCGGCATTCCCGGCATCGATGACTTCCTGCTCGGTAAGCGGCGTCGGCGAGATGCCGGCCGCAAGATTCGAGACGAGGGAGACACAGCAGACCTTAAGGCCCAGGTGGCGCGCCGTGATGGCTTCCACCACCGTGCTCATGCCGACAAGATCTCCGCCAAGGCTTCTGATGAGACGGATCTCCGCCGGGGTCTCATAGGAGGGGCCGGTGAGCTGGACATAGACGCCGGTCTTCAGGTCGATGTCATTCTCCGTTGCCGCTTCTTTGATGATCTTCTGCAGCCCCTCGTCATAGACATGGGTCATGTCGGGGAAGCGGACACCCTCACTGTCATCATTCGGCCCAAGGAGCGGGTTCTGAATAAACAAAGAGATGTGATCCGTTACAAGGGCAAGGTCACCCGCGTGATACCCGTCCTTTGCGCCTCCTGCCGCATTGGTGAGGAACAAGGTCTCAACGCCCATCGCCGCCATGAGGCGGACGGGGTTTACCACCTGCTCCATCGTGTAGCCCTCATAGAAATGGACCCGCCCCTGCATGCAGACAATCGGGACATCATTTACCTTTGCAAACACAAACTGTCCCACATGTCCAGGCGCCGTGGAGACGGGAAAGCCCGGTATGTCCCTGTAGGGAACAGTGGCCACGACATCGAGGTCTTTGGCAAATCCGCCAAGACCGGACCCCAGGGTTAAGGCAACACGCGGAACAAAGTCCGTCACCTTCCGCACTGCCTGAAGCTGCTCTTCAATGTACGCCTTCAATTTCTTCCTCTTCCTCCTTCTCGTCGGATCTTAAGTCATCCGTAATCTTCCGGATCAGACGTCTCCGGTGGCGCTTGGGTTCTATCATCTCCCGGTTCCTGTCGGCATTCGGAAGGTCATTTCCCATATAGACACCGATAAACTCCGCCTTCACATGGGGCTCAATCGCCGATCCCATCACATCCCGCATGAGATCCGGGGAGATCTGCGAGAGCACCGAGTTCACGATGGCGCCGGTATTTCCGGAGCCTGTGGTGATCATCTCGAGCGTATCTGCGATGATCGCGTTCCCAGGGATCTCGTTCCAGACAAGTTCCAGCTGATTCTCGGAGCGGGCGATGATCTTCAGGATCCTGGAGCACGCCTCCTCCGTGAACGCAAACCGGACTGTGAGCACGAAACAGCCATCCTCATTGATCCCGGCCCGTGCACTTGCTCCCACAAGATAGGGTTCTCCGTTCATGTCAATCCAGGTGTGGAGCGAGTGGTCAAATCCCACCGGGATGTGGAACACGCTCTGTCCCTCGAGAATGTCGATGTAAAAGATGCGATCCTCCACCAGGAACCGAATGAGAGAGATGCCCCTCGTGTAGTTCGTGTGCACCACCTGCATGATGAGCGGGAACAGGCCGACACCCTTGTTCTTCATCTCAAACGTGCAGCCGTTCAGGGACCTTAGGTAGGGCTGCATCGCCGTGGACTTCTGCTTCTTTCTTCCCCAGCCGCCCCGCATCTTCCGGCGAACCGCAAGAGGAGACGCGGCAGCGGAAACGGCCTGCAGTCTTGCATACGCGGCCCGGTTCTTTAAGAGCGGTGTATCGGACGGGTGGAAGTCCTCGTTGAAATACCGCCGGACAATGGACGTCATGTCACCGGTTGCAAAGACCTCGTCATTGCCGGCGTTGACGACCATCACCATGTCGAGGCTCGGATAGATAAAGACATCCTGTCCCAGCATTCCGTTGTACATGAAGCTCCCCGGGAGGTTCCCGATCCAGAGATGGAATCCGTACCAGGGGTTGTCGGTGCGGCCGGTCTCGATCTGCGGCGTGGTTGATTGTTCGACCCATTCTTTGGAGACCAGCTGCTGTCCGTTCCAGACGCCCTTGTGCAGGTAAAGCTCACCCAGCTTTGCGGCGTCCTCCTGCGTGATGAAGCACCCCCAGCCGCCCTTCGTGATCCCTTTCGGGGAATGCTCCCAGTAGATCTTCGTGATCCCCATCGGGTTAAAGATCTTCTCCTTCAGGTAATCGAACATCGACATGCCGGTGAGCTCCGTCACCACGGCGGAGAGGATGATCGAGTTCATGGAGTTGTAGTCAAACTTCGAGCCCGGCTCAAACTTCGGGCTTGAGTCAAAGTAGGATTTCACCCAGTCATTGCCCGTGATCGCGCCGACCTCGTTGAAGGAGGCCCCCGACGACATCGTGAGGAGGTTCCGTATGGTGAGATCCCGGTAGCGGACACGCTGCATGAGACCGTTCGCATCCTTCAGGATGTCGATCGGCTTGTCATCGAGGGTAAGCTTCCCCTCATCGACAAGGCATCCGATCGCCATGCCGGTAAAGCTCTTGCACATCGAATAGGTGATGTGCCAGATTCCCGACTGGTACGGATCAAAGCCCGCCTCGTAGATCACCTTCCCGTGGCGCAGGATCATGCAGTCGTGCAGACCCACGTGCGGGTTGGACAGAAGATCCGAGACAAGGTTTGTGAGGAAGATGCTGTCAACGCCCTCTTCCTCCGGTGTCGAGCGGGGGAATGTCTGTTCGATCGGCGTCGTCTCATCAAACTTCGGTTTCTGCGGAAGATACGTCACCTTGCCCAGGTTCCCGGTCTTCCGGTTCAGGATCTCCCAGAACAGAGAAATGAATGCAATGTCCTGTGTAGCCGGCATGTCTCCTCCTTTTACGGTTCAGATTACGGTTTCCTGTCAGATCTCTTTCTTTAAGACAACGTGTTCCCTGTCCTTGTAGATGTGATTCTCCGGAACGCACCCGCGCACCATGGACAGCGGATAGACGTTGGTGTGGCGGCCGATGATCGTGCCGGGATTGAGTACGCTGTTGCAGCCGATCTCCGCATAGTCGCCGAGCATGGCGCCCATCTTTCGAAGGCCGGTCTCGCACTTCTCGTCCCCGTCGTGGATCACGACGTTCGTGCGGTCGGACTTGATGTTGCTCGTGATGGATCCAGCCCCCATGTGTGCGTGGAAGCCGAGGATCGAATCGCCGACATAGTTGTAGTGCGGCACCTCGCACTTGTTGAACAGGACCACGTTCTTGAGCTCGCAGCTGTTGCCGACAACGCACCCGGCACCCACAATGGCCTTTCCGCGGATGAATGCGCACTGGCGAAGCTCCGCGCCCTCATCGATGATACAGGGACCAGCGATGTAGGCGGAGTCGAAGATGTGGGCAGATTTTGCAACCCAGATGTTCTCCCCTCTCTTTTCGAACCTGTCCTCCGGCAGAGTCTGCCCGAGCTTTATGATGAATTCCTCGATCTTTGACAGATACTCCCACGGGTATCCGTTCCCGTCGCCGAAAAGATCCGCTGCGATCGTCTGTGAAAGGTCAAAAAGTTTATTTACGGTATAATCACGGATTGCCATTTTGGTTCTTATTCTCCTTTTCCCGGTGCGCATGCTTTGCGTACCTTGAATGTTCGAAATTCATTTTCTTCGGATAATACTGCTGCTCCCTTGCGTACTGCTTCTGCAGGGCGCCCTCAAAGGAGGTCTCCTTCACGTAGTTCGTGCGCCGTGTCACAAACTCGGTCATCTTCTTGTAGTACTCATCCTCGGTGACCGTGCCCTCGGACACTCTGGTCAGTCCCGTCTCCCAGGATGCGGTAAGCTTCGGGGAAAGCAGAGGCTTGATCGAGCAGTCAACCGTGTCGTAGATCATCTCCCCGAGCTGCGTCGGCGTATAGATCTGCGTCTTCCGGTTAAGATCGAGGTACTTGTTCGTCACGAGTTTTTTCAGGATTTCCGCTCTCGTTGCGGAAGTGCCGATGCCGGAGCCCTTGATCTGCTCCCGAAGCGACTCGTCCTCGATGAACTGTCCCGCGTTCTCCATCGTGAGGATCAGGCTCCCTGAGGAATAGCGCTTCGGAGGCGTGGTCTCGCCCTCCTTGATCGTAAGGGCTGAGAGGGCGAGCTTCTGTCCCTTTTTGAGGGACAGAAGGAAAGCTGCGAATGCGTCCGGATCCTTTGCGGCGTTGTCCTTTTCCTCTTCGCTCTCACTGTCCGCGTCTTCGTCCTTTTTCCTATTCTTCGAGAAGAAGGAATAGTCCATCACGGACAGGTATCCCTTCTCCCTGCAGACTCTCTGGGAAGTCGTAAAGATCTCTGTCTTTACGGACACAGTCAGCGTTATTTTATCAAAGATCGCAGGCGGATAAAAGATTGCAAGAAACCGCCGCACGATGAGCTCATAAACCTTCTGATAGGTGGGATTTACGGACGGGAGGTTCGAAAAGCCCTGGCCTGTCGGAATGATCGCATAGTGATCCGTGATCGCCTTGTCGTTCGTATAGCGGGTCTTGCCGATGCCCTTGTAGGTCCCGCTCTTAAAAATTTCATCTACGAGCCCCCGGTACATCGGAAGGGAGCTGACGCCCTTCAGGTTCTTGTCGATCTCCTTTGCAACCGCCGATGAGAGGACTCTCGCATCGGTTCTGGGATAGGTCGTGAGCTTCTTCTCGTAGAGCTCCTGCGCCGCAGCCAGTGTCTGATCCGGGCTGATCTTGAAGTACTTCGAGCAGTCGTTCTGCAGCTCCGCGAGGTTGTAGAGAAGCGGCGGGTTCTTGGTCTCCTTCTTATGGGAGATGGCGGAAACGACAGGAGTGTTGTCCTCCCCGGACTTCAGGTAGTCGATGAGTTCCTGTGCGTCTTCCTTCTTCTTGAAGCCGTTGTCCTTGTAGAGCTTCGGGGACTGGTAGTACTTCGATCCCTCCTTTGCCGACCACTCGGCATCAAAGGAATCGGCAGCATTATCGGGGAGGGCAAAGGTGCCGACGACGCGGTAGAACGGAGTCTTTACAAAGGCACGGATCTCCCGCTCCCGGTTCACCACGATCCCGAGGACGCAGGTCATGACGCGGCCGACCGCGATGACGCAGTGGTCCATTCCAAGGTAGCGCCCTATCCCTGGCCCGTACTTTAAGGTCAGTGCCCGGGAGAAGTTGATGCCCATGAGGTAGTCTTCCTTTGCCCGAAGGTAGGCGGCGGCTCCCAGGTTGTCATAGGCGGAATCGTCCTTTGCCTCTTTGATGCCGCGGCGGATCTCCTCCCTTGTCTGCGAGTCGATCCAGACACGCAGCTGCTTCTTTCCCTTCACACCTGCCTGACTTGCGACGAGACGGTAGATGTACTCGCCCTCCCGCCCGGAGTCCGTGCAGATGTAGATCGTATCCACCTCATCGGACGTCAGGAGCTTCTTGACGATTCCGAACTGCTTTTTCACTTCTCCGATGACCTCGTACTTGTACTTGTCCGGGATGAACGGCAGGGTGGACAGGGACCAGCGCTTCAGGTTCGGATCATAGGCCTCCGGATAGCTCATCGTGACGAGGTGCCCGACGCACCAGGTCACAATGGTCTCCTTCGCCTCCATGTAGCCGTCACGGCGCTGGAATGAGAGTCCCAGGGCATCCGCGAACTGCTGTGCAACACTTGGTTTTTCGGAGATGAATACGACTTTACCCATGAATCGTCCTTTTCGTATCTGTGACGGCTTCCCGAAAAGAATCGGGATGCAGAAGAAGTCAAGAGAGAGAAGTAAAAAAGATGCCCGCAACCCAGATCCTGGTCTGCGGGCATATCTATGATACTTTCTTTCTAAACTAAAGGCAACACTTATTACTTGTGCTGAATGTAGTTCTGAGCGGTCAGAAGTTCTGCGCACTCCACGGCGCCGCCTGCGGCACCGCGCAGGGTGTTGTGGGAGAGACCGACGAACTTCCAGTCATAGACCGTATCCTCGCGCAGGCGTCCGATGGAGACACCCATGCCGTTCTCATAGTAGACGTCTTTCGTGATCTGCGGACGGTCGTCTTCCTCGAGGTACTGGATGAAGTGCTCGGGTGCGGACGGAAGGTGAAGCTCCTGCGGAACACCGGAGAAGCTGCGAAGAGCAGCGACAAGCTCGTCCTTGGTCGGGTTCTTCCTGAACTTCACGAACACGGCTGCGGTGTGGCCGTAGAGCACCGGTATACGGATGCACTGGCAGGTGATCACTGGGCTCGTTGCCGGGACAATGACGCCGTCCTCGATGTGACCGAAGATGCGGAGCGGCTCCTTCTCGGACTTCTCCTCCTCGCCGGAGATGTAGGGGATGACGTTGCCGACCATTTCCGGCCAGTCCTTGAAGGTCTTTCCTGCACCGGAGATTGCCTGGTAGGTCGTTGCGACAACCTCATAGGGCTCAAACTGCTTCCATGCGGCAAGGGCCGGGGTGTAGGACTGAATCGAGCAGTTGGGCTTGACGGCGATGAAGCCGCGCTGGGTACCAAGTCTCTTCTTCTGATACTCGATGACCTTTGCGTGCTCCGGGTTGATCTCCGGGATGATCATCGGGACATCGGGCGTCCAGCGGTGTGCACTGTTGTTCGAGACCACCGGGGTCTCGGTCTTTGCGTAGGCTTCCTCGATCTTCCTGATCTCTTCCTTGGGCATGTTGACGGCAGACAGGACAAAGTCCACGTTGTCGGTGACACCCTTGATGTCATTGATGTCACGGATCACGATGTCCTTCACGGAAGAAGGGACCTCACCGTCCAGCTTCCAGCGGCCCTCAACCGCCTCGCCGTAGGTCTTGCCGGCACTTCTTGCCGATGCCGCAATCTCCTTCACCTCGAACCAGGGATGGTTCTCCAGGATCTGGATAAACCGCTGACCGACCATGCCGGTTCCGCCAAGAACGCCAACTCGAAATTTCTCCATTGCTTCTATCCTCCTAAAAGCAGCTTTTTTGCCGCCCCATTCCGAAAACAATTGCCTTCAGCCGAATACCTTCGACCACCAGGTTCTGCTCTTTGCGATTTCCTCTTCCATCGCCTTCTGTCCGGGAGCTCCGATCGTAAGTCTCTTCTCAACGCAGGTCCTGAGACTGATCGCCTCATAGATGTCATCGGAGAAGGCATCGGAAAATGAATGGAACTCGTCCATCGACAGATCGTCGAGAGCTTTCTTATGATCAATGCAGTAGAGCACCATGCGCCCCACGATGCCATGGGCATCGCGGAAGGGAACGCCCTTCTCCGCAAGATAGTCCGCCACATCGGTGGCATTCGTAAAGCCGTGACGCGCGGATTTCTCCATGCGATCCTTCCTGAACTTCATCGTGGAGAGCATGCCGGTCATCATCGTAATGCAGCCGTCCACCGCGTCGATGGCATCAAAGGCCGGCTCCTTGTCCTCCTGCATGTCCTTGTCATAGGCAAGGGGAAGACCCTTCATCATGGTCAGAAGGCTTGTGAGATCCCCGTAGACACGCCCGGTCTTTCCGCGGATCAGCTCCGCCACATCCGGGTTCTTCTTCTGCGGCATGATGCTCGATCCCGTGGAATATCCGTCGTCGATCTCGACGAACTGGTACTCGTTGGTGTTCCAGGTGATGATCTCCTCCGAAAGACGGGAGAGATGCATCTGAATCAAAGAAAGATCAAAGAGATACTCGAGAAGATAGTCCCTATCCGATACGGAATCCATGCTGTTGGCGGTCGGAGCTTTGAAGCCAAGTTCCTTTGCCGTGTACTCGCGATCGAGAGGATACGTCGTTCCCGCCAGCGCTCCCGCGCCGAGCGGGCACTCGTTGAGGCGATCCCTCGTATCATCGAGTCGTGTCACGTCCCGTTTGAACATCTCGAAGTAGGCGCCGAAATGATGGGACAGGGTCACCGGCTGTGCCTTCTGCAGGTGCGTAAAGCCCGGCATGAAGGTGTCGACATTCTCCTCCATGATCGTGAGGATCGTGGAGAGAAGGGATCCCAGAAGGACCTTCGTCTCATCAAGGCTCTCTCTTGTATAGAGCCGCATGTCGAGGGCTACCTGATCGTTCCGGGACCGCCCGGTGTGCAGACGCTTTCCGTCATCGCCGATGCGGTCGATGAGATGTGACTCGACGAAGCTGTGGATATCCTCGCAGCTGTTGTCGATGACAAGCTTTCCGTTCTCGATATCGTCATAGATGCCGTTCAGGCCCTCGACGATGTTATCAGTCTCCTCCTTTGTCAGGATGTTCTGCTTTCCCAGCATCTTTGCGTGAACGATGCTGCCGCGGATATCCTGACGCCAGAGACGCTTGTCAAAAAAGATGGAGTCCCCGAATGCCTTGACGTTTCGGTCGGTTTCCTTTGTAAATCTGCCACCCCAGAGCTGTGCCATGTACTCTCCTTCACTTTGCCTGATTACGGCTCATTCTATTTGCTTTCCTTACGGTTTGCAAGGGCCGCCTTTTCTTTCTTTGTCTGCAGAAATTCCGGCAGAGGTTCGCCGTGCTTCAGCTTTGCATAGTAATCCGCGGTTGCCGCGAACATGACATCGCCGCTCGAGTTCAGCGCGGTCTCGACAGAGTCCTGAACGACGCCGATGATGAAGCCGACGGCAACGACCTGCATGGCCGTGTCATTCGAGATGCCAAAGAGCGAGCAGGCCATCGGGATCAGAAGAAGGGAGCCTCCCGCAACGCCCGAAGCGCCGCAGGCAGCAAGGGCAGAGACAAACGAGAGCAGAATGGCTGCAGGGATCGATACCTGAATCCCCAGGGTATTTGCCGCGGCAAGCGTCATGATCGTAATCGTGATCGCCGCGCCGTCCATGTTGATGGTGGCGCCAAGGGGAATGGCAACGGAGTACATCTCCCTGTCAAGTCCAAGCTTTTCGCAAAGCTCCATATTCACAGGGATATTCGCAGCAGAGGATCTCGTAAAGAAAGCGGTAAGTCCCGACTCCTTCAGGCACCGGAAAAGCAGCGGATAGGTGTTCCGGTGAAGGAACAGTGCCGAGATGATCGGTGCAATGATGAGTGCCTGGATCAGCATCGTCGAGACCAGGAGAAGCAGGAGCTTTCCGTAGTCGGTGAAGATCGAGAGGCCGTTCGTCGAGACATTCGTATAGACGAGACCCGCAATGCCGAACGGAGCAAGGTTGATGATCCAGCGGACGATCATCGATACGGCATCTGAGACGTTCATCATGAAGGTCTTCGAGCCGTCGGATGCGATCTTCTTCATCGCAAAGCCGAACAGAATTGCCCAGAAGAGAATCCCGATGTAGTTACCGTTTATGATGGCACCCAGGGGATTGGCGACAAGGTTGTTCAGAAGGTCCGAGAACACCTCACCAAGTCCCTGCGGAGCAGAGAGGCTGTCCTCCGCGGCAGCCAGCGTGATCTTCTGCGGGAAGAGAAAGCTCATGAACACGGAGAGAACTGCCGCATCCAGCGTCGTTAAGAGGTACAGGAAAATGACCATCCCGAACCTTTTGTCGAGCCGGGACCTGCTCTGCGCAAGGGCGGATGCCACCAGCACAAAGACAAGGATCGGAGCCATGCTTCGCAGTGCTCCGACAAACAGATCACCGAGTACGGAAACCCAGGTCCAGCTCGAGGCAAAGAGCCCAAGCAAAGCACCCACGACAAGGCCTATCACGATACGAAGAATCAGGCTGGAGCCGTTGTAGGCCTTCACCAGCCGCACCATGAAATTTGGTTTATTCATCACATATCTCCCATCTCACAAATCTGCAGTACGAATCTTCATTCGCACAACAGTGCCATTTTACCACGAATGTCCGTTCTGTAAAGACATTTGTGCATCGTGCAAGGACGGAAGGCGAATATCATTGAGAAACCGTATCCATTATCTCGGATTCTCTTCCGTATTCCGCTTGTCGAGGTACATGAGATGGTCCGCACGACGGTAGAGATCTTCTGTACTCTCACCCTTCTTTCTTTGAGCGACTCCAAAGGCAAAATCCAGAGGATAGGAGCCAAAAGCAGGGTCACAGACCTTTTCCATTCGGATTTCTTTGATCTTCCCCTGAAGAGCGTCCGCTGTTTCCTCCGAGAGAAGACAGAACTCATCTCCACCGGTGCGGTAGAGCTTTCCGCATTCCTTCATTCGATCCCGCATGGTCAGAGAAAAGGCACGAAGATAGGCATCTCCTTCGGAATGACCCATGGCGTCGTTGTAGTTTTTCAGGTGATTCAGGTCAAAGGAGACGAGCGTCACCTTTTTCGGATCCGCAAAGAAGAACGCCTCGGTAAAAGAGTTCCGGTTCGGAAGGCCTGTCACCTGATCGGTTTTGTCAAAGGCCCTTGCTACGGCAAGATAAAGGAGCAGATAGGCAATGGAAATGCATTCCCAGAGCGCAACGATATCGTAATCCAGGTAACAGGACAGCATGCCGAATAAGCCGATGAGGACAACAAAAATGATCAGCGTGATGTTCTCTCTGTCGGCGTCGAGCATACGCAGAAAGCTGTCATACAGGATAAAGGCCAGAAGAACCAAAGAGCCAAGATAGATCCAGAGAGAGTATGGCGTGTTTGACATGGAAAGATCGTCTGCGTAGGTAAAGACGATTGGGAATACGATATTCAGAAGATCCAGAAGGATCAGAACAAGAGAAGAAAGGAATGTAATCAGGCTTCTGATACTTCGCTTTTCTGCACCAAAGCCCAGCATAAACAGAAAACTGAAGGGAAAGAGCAGGTACTCGAGGCTCTGGATGGCATTCAGACGGAATGCATCCTCTGCCGTCTCCCTTGAAGCAAGAAAAATCACTTCCCAGATTTCATCGACTGCAAGGATTGCACAGATTGCAATGCCGATCTCAATGAATATGTTTCGAATCCGTCTCTTGAGAGTATGATTGGCAGACAGCCGGACAAAGACGTAGATGACAAGGATCAGGCTGATGAAATCGGCAGTGACCAATGGCATAATGCTCTCCTTCCTGACACTCTTTGACAGAAATGTAAAAAAAACCGGAACATCAATCTCTCGATGTTCCGGAATCCAAAGCTGGAGAAGGGACTTGAACCCTCGACCTACTGATTACGAATCAGTTGCGCTACCAACTGCGCTACTCCAGCACTCCGTCCGGCCCTGTCGACCGGACAATTAGGCATTATAATGGAGGCTTCCTGGAAATGCAAGCCTTTTTTTGCCTCACTCCACCCGTTTCAGATGTGATCCAATTGTCTCATATCTCACGTTCTGCTGTTACTTCTGCCCGTCCAGCTCGTGAATGAACAGCCCGGACAAAAGCTTTGGCTCGAACCAGGTGGACTTTGGCGGCATGAGCTTTCTCGCATCAGCGACCGCAAAGAGCTCGTGTATGTTCGTCGGATACATGGAGAACGCGGCGCCGTGGCAGGCATCTGCTCTCTCCTTGAGGAATGTGGTTCCCCGGATTCCGCCAGCAAACTCAATCCTCGGATCCTCCTTGGGATTCTTGATCCCGAACACCGGATCCAGCACCTCGTTCTGCAGGATGGACACGTCCAGTCCCTTCACCGGCTCAGCCGAAGTGATGTCCTTCTTTGCATTGAGCCGGTACCAGACGCCATCGAGGTACATGCCGATCTCGCCCTTCTTTGCCGGAACAACAGCATGTTTTCTCTGCGATTCCACCTCGAACTTTGCGCCGACCTCAAAGAGGATCTCCTCCGGCGTCTTGCCATTCAGGTCCTTTACGATCCGGTTGTAGGCCATGATCTCGAGTTCGTCTGCAGGAAAGAGGACGGATAGGAAGTAGTTGAACTCCTCCTCTCCCGTGTATCCCGGGTTCTTTTCTCTTCTTGAGAGCCCAACCTTCACCGCCGAGGCAGCCCGGTGGTGGCCGTCTGCGATGTAGATCTTATCGATCCCGGTAAAGGCCTTCTGAATCGCATCAATCCTCTTCCGGTCATTAATGAGAAAGACCCTGTTCTCGACGCCGCCCTCAGAAGTAAAGTCGCAGACCGGATCCTGCCGCAGGACCTCCGCTGTGATCTCATCGATCACAGGGTCATTGCGGTAGGCAAGGAAGATCGGCCCCGTCTGTGCATTGCAGGTGTCTACATGACAAATGCGGTCTTTCTCCTTCTTCTCGAGCGTATTCTCATTGCGCCTTATCACGAAGTGAAGGTAGTCGTCAATCGAGGCAAGTGCCACAATCCCCGTCTGCGTCCGTCCCTCATAGGTCTGAGAGTACAGATAGTACCAGGAATTCGGATCCTGGACGAAATCGCCCTTCCTGATCCTCTCCTGCAGCATCTGTGCAGCCTTCCGGTACACCCTGTCGTCATAGGTATCGACGCTGTCCGGGAACTGACTCTCCGGGCGGTCGATGGCAAGGAAGGTTCCCGGGTGCGCGTCAACATAGGTCTTTGCCTCTTTTCTTGAGAACACGTCATAGGGAAGTGCCGCAATCGTGCTCTCAAGTCCCGGAGCGGGCCGGTATGCCCTGAACGGTCGGATATCCGCCATGGCTATTACTTGACCAGACGGACGCGGATGACGCCCTCTGCAGACTGCAGCTTTGCGATGACATCCTCAGTGGGCGCGGAGTCCAGATCCATGATGGTGTATGCGTACTCGCCGCGGGACTTGTTGGTCATCTCGGCGATGTTGATCTTCGCATCGCCCATGATCGTCGAGAACCGGGAGATCATGCTGGCGACATTCCTGTGGATGACGGTGAGACGGGATGCATACTGGCAGACACCGGCATCGCAGTCCGGAAGATTCACGGAGTGTCTGATGTTGCCGTTCTCCAGATAATCCTGCATCTCATCGGCTGCCATGATGGCGCAGTTCGTCTCGGACTCCTCCGTGGAGGCGCCAAGGTGCGGGGTTGTGATGCAGCCGCGGTGACCTGCAACCGTCGGGTTCGGGAAGTCGGAGACATAGCGGCGGACCTTGCCGGCATCGATGGCGGCAATCATGGCCTTCTCATCGACGAGGACATCACGGGCCATATTCAGGACAATGACGCCCTGCTTCATCATGTCGATGGCTTCCCTGCTGATGTATCCTTTCGTGGAATCCATTGCCGGGACGTGAATCGTGATGATGTCGCAGTTCCGGTAGATCTCATTGATGTCCGTCACGTGCGTGACCTTGCGGGAGAGATGCCATGCGTTGTCGACACCGACATACGGATCATAGCCGTAGACGTCCATGCCAAGGTATACGGCGGCATTTGCCACACGCACACCGATGGCCCCAAGGCCGATGATGCCGAGCTTCTTGCCCTCAATCTCCGTTCCTGCGAACTGCTTCTTCTGCTTCTCCACGTCGGCGACGATATCCGGATTGTTCCACTGGGAACGGACCCAGTCGACGCCCTCGACGATGTCACGGGAAGCAAGCAGCATGCCGGCAATCACGAGTTCCTTGACGCCGTTGGCGTTGGCACCGGGGGTGTTGAAAACGACAATGCCCTGCTGTGCGCAGCGATCAAGCGGGATGTTGTTGACACCGGCGCCGGCCCTTGCAATGGCCAGCAGGTTGTCGGAGAAGGTCATGTCGTGCATCTTTGCGGAACGCACGAGAATACCCTGTGCCTCATCGACGTTGTCGGTGTGTTCGAAATTCCCGTCAAAGCGGTCTGTGCCCGCCTTGGAGATGTTGTTGAGTGTCGCGTACTTGAACATGGCTTCTACCTTCCTCTCTGTACAAAAAGAATCCCCTGTCGTATCCGCCGACGGGGATTCCTCGTGTTCTGTTATGAGACCTGATTACTGGTGCTTTGCCTCGAACTCCTTCATGAAGGCGACGAGCTTCTCCACACCTTCAACCGGCATTGCGTTATACATGGAAGCGCGCATGCCGCCGACCGTGCGGTGACCCTTCAGGGATACCAGTCCCTGCTCTGCTGCTTCCCTGACAAACTCGGCATCCAGATCCTTGTCTCCGGTCACGAACGGAGCGTTCATGAGGGAGCGGTCCTGTTTGCGGACCGTGCCGGTAAAGAGCTTGGACTCGTCAAGATAGTCATAGAAGATCTTGGCCTTTGCTTCGTTCTTCTGTGCCATTGCGGTGAGGCCGCCGTTCTTTAAGAGCCACTGGAAGACCAGGCCGCAGATGTAGATCTGCCAGCAGGGCGGCGTGTTGAACAGCGAATCCTTGTCCGCCTGCGTCTTATAACGAAGCATCGTCGGAACATAGTCCGGCAGATCATCGCGGATCAGATCGTCACGAATGACGACAATCGCGCAGCCTGCGGGGCCGACGTTCTTCTGGACGCCGCCAAAGAACAGGCCGTACTTTTTGACATCGATCGGACGGGACAGGAAGCAGGAGGAAACATCGGCGACGAGATCGACGCCCTTGGTATTCGGGAGCTTGAAATACTCCGTGCCGTAGATCGTGTTGTTCTCGCAGATGTAGACGTAGTCCATATCCGGGGTGATCGGAAGATCCGAGCAGTCCGGAATATACGTGTAGTTCTTGTCCTCGGAGGATGCAAGCTTGACGGCCTCGCCGTACTTTCCGGCTTCCTCATAGGCCTTCTTTGCCCAGTTGCCGGTGACAATATAGCCTGCCTTGTGGTGCTTCATCAGGTTCATCGGCACCTCGGCGAACTGTGTCCAGCCGCCACCCTGCAGGAACAGAACCTTGTAGTTGTCCGGCACGCCGACCAGCGTGCGGAAATCTGCCTCTGCCTTCTTGATGATGTCATCGAACGCCTTGCTGCGATGGCTCATCTCCATGACGGACATTCCGGTGCCATGGTAATCAAGAAGCTCCGCCTGTGCGGTCTTCAGGACCTCTTCCGGCAGCATTGCGGGGCCGGCAGAAAAGTTGTAGACACGTCCCATTGTTTTGATCCTCCTGACAAAGATTTTTTACTGATGGACGATAACGGGCGTCCCGACGTGAACCAGGCTGTAGAGAGACTTTGCCTTCGCATACGGCAGATTCACGCAGCCGTGGGAGCCACTGGTCTTGTAGATCTGGCCGCCGAAGCTCGAACGCCAGGTCGCATCGTGCAGACCCTCGGAATTGCCCTTGAACGGCATCCAGTAGGAAACCGGGCTTGCATAGTTCTCACCGACAAGCGTCGTATTCGTGGTCATGTACTTCGTGATGGTCCAGTAGCCGAGAGTCGTTCCGTTGCCCCTGCTCGTGTTGCCGGTGACGACGTCGGAATCCCAGACGACATTGCCGTTGTCATCATAGTACCAGGCATGCTGATCGCTGATATCCACCTCGACGTAGCCGCCCATCTTGTAGGTCATCTCGTGCTCGCCGTTGTAGAACGTCATGATCGCGTTCATGAGCCAGAGCGTCTCATTCTGGGTATCTACGGTCCAGCCGGAATAGCTGATGCCATCGTAGTGGATCGTCTCTCCGTCGTGCGTTACGAAATCCACGCTGTTGCTGGTGCTCTTCTTCGAGTGCTGAATGGCGAGCGCGCCGACCACTGCCGCACACTTGTCATAGTCGAGTGCGTAATAATTGGTCGTGGGATCAATGTAGAACGATCCGTCCGCATTCGTCTTCATCAGCGTCATGGCAATCGCCGGGGTCACCTCATAGGTTTCCCCGTCCGAAAACTTGTAGACGATGTCGCAGGGCGGTGCCACCGGGTTCAGAGATGCAATGAATGCGTTGATCTCATCCTGCGTGGGCTCTGCAGCCTCTGCACTCGTCGAGGGTGCAAGAAGCAGCAGGGCGCTGCAAAGTGCAAGGACAACTCCCAGCACCGTGTTTCTGATCACTTTCCTCATAATTCCTCCCAGTTTCGGGCAAGAAAACAATGCCCTTTACTTCATTATGACTGTTTCTTTGCAAGATCCGAGGCATCGAACGCCTTGTCAATGCTCGTTCCCGGAGAAACCATGGGGAATACCTTGTCATCTTCTTCGATCACGCAGTCAAGAACAACCGGCTTTGTTGCGACAAGTGCCCTGGCAATCGCATCCGGAAGCTCCTCCTTCGAGGTGACGCGGATTCCCTCACAGCCCATTCCTTCCGCTATTTTAACGTAATCGACGGAATCGTCAAGAACAGTCTGCGAATACCTTTTGCCATAATACAGCGTCTGCCACTGTCTGACCATACCCAGAACGCGGTTGTTGATGACTACATCGATCACCTTGATGTTGTAGCGCGATGCGGTCATGAGCTCGATGCAGTTCATGCGGAAGCAACCGTCGCCCGCGATGTTGATCACGGTCTTCTCCGGGCGGGCGACCTTCGCGCCGATCGAGGCACCAAGGCCGTATCCCATCGTTCCAAGACCGCCGGATGTCAGAAGGGTCCTCGGCTCCGAGAACGTGTAGTACTGTGCAGCCCACATCTGGTGCTGGCCGACATCGGTGGTGATGATGGCCTGACCCTTTGTCTGGCGGTCCAGTTCCTCGATGATCATCGGGCAGGTAAGACGGGAGTGATCATAGGAGAGCGGATAGGACTTTGACAGTCCCCGTACCATCTCGTTCCACTCCTGGTGGGTCATCGGGGCAAGCTTTGCGTTGATCTTGGCCAGGATCTCCCGCATGTCGCCGACGATTGCCTTCGTTACCTTGATGTTCTTGTTGATCTCCGCCTCATCGATGTCGATCTGCAGGATCTTTGCCTGTTCACAGAAGTGTTTCGGATCGCCGATCTGCCGGTCGGAGAAACGGGTGCCGAGGGCGATGATAAGATCGCACTTCGAAAGCCCGAGGTTTGTCGCCTTCGTTCCGTGCATGCCGACCATGCCGGTGTAGTGCGGATCGTGACCGTCAAAGACGCCCTTGCCCATCAGCGTATCGCAGACCGGGGCATCGATCAGGGAATCGAGGGAGCGCACCTCGCGGAACGCCCCGGAGATCACGGCGCCGCCGCCCACATACAGGTAGGGGCGCTTTGCGCTCGTGATCATCTCGATCGCGTCCTCGATGTCGTCATCGCTGTAGCGGCTGATGGTCTCCTTTGCCAGCTGCTTTTTGGCAGCCGGGTGGAACTCACAGGTTGCTGCGGTGACATCCTTTGTGATATCGACCAGAACAGGCCCCGGACGCCCGCTCTTTGCGATCTGGAAGGCACGACGCAGCGTGTCGGCAAGAAGATTCACGTCCTTTACGATGTAGCCGTGCTTTGTCACCGGCATCGTGATGCCCGCGATATCGACCTCCTGGAAGGAGTCCTTTCCAAGAAGAGGCAGGGTCACATTGCAGGTGATGGCAACGAGAGGCACGGAGTCCATGTAGGCGGTGGCTATGCCGGTCACAAGGTTTGTCGCCCCGGGACCGGAGGTTGCCATGCAGACGCCGACCTTTCCGGTAGCCCTCGCATATCCGTCTGCCGCATGTGCGGCGCCCTGCTCATGGGATGTCAGTACATGGCGGATCTGCTTTGAATGCTGATACAGCGCATCATAGACGTTCAGGATCGCACCGCCCGGATAACCGAACACGGTGTCGACACCCTGCTCCAGGAGGCACTGTACGATGATTTCTGAACCGTTCAATTCCATTTCCTGTTACTCTCCCTGCTCCGGATCCAGTTCCTTCGGAAGCTCCAGGATCGCGCCGCGGTTTCCGGACGTGACCAGTGCCTGATAGCGGGCAAGATACCCGGTCGTGATCTTCGGCTTCCTGGGCTTCCATGCCTTGCGCCGCTCAGCAAGCTCCTCATCGGAGACCTCAAGATCGAGACGGTTGTTCGGGATATCGATCGAGATGATATCTCCCTCCTTTACGAGGGCGATCGGTCCGCCTACGGCAGCCTCCGGGGAGACATGGCCGATGGCCGCACCGCGGGAAGCTCCCGAGAAGCGTCCGTCGGTGATCAGTGCGACCGTGGAGCCAAGGCCCATGCCGATGATCGCGGAGGTCGGATTGAGCATCTCACGCATGCCCGGGCCGCCTTTGGGTCCCTCATAGCGGATGACAACGACATCCCCGTCGTGGATCTTTCCTGTCGTGATGGCCCTGATCGCATCTTCCTCGCAGTCGAACACGCGGGCAGGTCCTTTGTGGGTCATCATTTCCGGTGCGACGGCCGAGCGCTTCACAACGCCCGTATCCGGTGCCAAGTTCCCCTTGAGGACGGCAATGCCGCCGTTTTGCATGTACGGATTGTCGATCGGGCGGATAATCTCGGGATTTTTGTTCACGGCATTTGCGATGTTCTCGCCGGTCGTCTTTCCGGTGACCGTAATGCCGTCAAGGTAAAGCAGGTTCTTCTTGGTCAGTTCCTTCATGACCGCGTAGATGCCGCCTGCCTCATTGAGGTCCTCCATGTAGGCAGCTCCTGCCGGTGCCAGGTGGCAGAGGTTCGGGGTCTTGTCGGAGATCTCATTGGCAAATTCCATGTTGAGCTCGATGCCGCACTCATGGGCGATGGCCGGCAGATGCAGCATGGTGTTCGTGGAGCAGCCAAGAGCCATGTCGACGGTCAGTGCATTTGTAAATGCTTCCTTCGTCATGATGTCGCGGGGCAGGATCTGGTTCTTCACGCAGTTCATGACCGCATAGCCTGCCTGCTTTGCAAGACGGATTCTTGCGGAGTAGACAGCCGGGATCGTGCCGTTTCCGGAAAGACCCATGCCGATTGCCTCGGTGAGGCAGTTCATGGAGTTTGCCGTGTACATGCCCGAGCACGATCCACAGGTCGGGCAGACATTCTCCTCATAGTTGGTCAGCTCTTCTCTTGTGATCTTTCCGGCATCGTAGGCACCGACCGCCTCAAACATGGAGCTTAAGGATCTCTTCTTGCCATCCACATGGCCGGCCAGCATCGGGCCACCGGAGACGAACACCGTCGGGATGTTGATTCTTGCCGCAGCCATGAGAAGCCCGGGAACGTTCTTGTCGCAGTTCGGGATCATGACAAGGCCGTCAAACTGCTCTGCCTTTGCCATGCACTCCGTGGAGTCCGCGATGAGGTCTCTCGTCACCAGGGAGTACTTCATGCCAACATGGCCCATGGCGATGCCGTCGCAGACCGCGATGGCGGGAAGGACAACCGGCATGCCGCCGGCCTCGGCGACGCCGAGCTTGACCGCCTCGCAGATCTTGTCGAGGTTCATGTGTCCGGGGATTGCTTCATTATAGGAACAGACGATGCCGATCATCGGCTTTTCCATCTCTTCCTTGGTAAAACCAAGTGCATTGAACAGGCTTCTGTGGGGAGCCTGCTGAACTCCTTTTTTCACGTTGTCACTGATCATGATGTTATCCTCCAGAATTTGTTCTTCGTAATGTATGCCAGGAATGAGAGACGCTTCAGATGCGCGCGGCTATGGCATCGCCCATGCCGGAGCAGCCCACCTTTGTAAGGCCTGCAGCCTCCATCGGATCCTTCGGCATGAGATCGACGCTCCGGTATCCGTCATGGAGCGTCTTCTTTACGGCGTTCTCAATATCGTCCGCTTCCTTCGTCATATTGAAACTGTAGCGGAGCATCATCGCAGCGGAGAGAACCGTTGCGATGGGGTTGGCAATGCCAAGTCCCGCAATATCCGGGGCGGAGCCGTGGGACGGCTCGTAGAGACCAAAGCTCGTCTCATTGAGGGAAGCCGACGAGAGCATGCCGATGGAGCCCGTGATCATCGAGGCCTCGTCCGAGAGAATGTCTCCGAACATGTTTTCGGTCACGATGACATCAAACTGCTCCGGATCCTTGACGAGCTGCATCGCGCAGTTGTCGACCAGCATGTCATTGAGTTCCACGTCCGGATAGTCCTTTGCGACCTCGTGGACGACTTTCCGCCAAAGGCGGGAGGTGTCAAGGACATTTGCCTTGTCCACGGACGTTACCTTTTTCCGGCGCTTTTCGGCGATTTCAAAGGCAGTTTTTGCAATGCGGCGGATCTCGTTCTCATTGTACTTCAGGGTATCGACAGCGGTTGTGACGCCGTCCACTTCCTTTGTCCAGCGCTCGCCGAAATACAGGCCGCCGGTCAGCTCTCGGACGATGATGAGGTCAAAGTTTCGTCCGCCTTCCTTTGAGGCAAGCGGGCAGGACGCTGCAAGTTCCGGGAAGAGATAGGCAGGGCGAAGGTTCGCATAAAGACCCAGGGCTTTCCGAATGGCGAGAAGACCCGCCTCCGGGCGCTTTGAGGGTTCCAGCCTGTACCAGGGCGAAGTCGCCGCATCGCCGCCGATGGAGCCCATGAGCACCGCCTGCTTGGATTTACAGATATCAATCGTCTCCTGCGTCAGGGGAACACCGTAGGCGTCGATGGAGCAGCCGCCCATCAGGACGTCCGTATAGGAAATCGTGTGTCCGTACTTCTCACAGACTTGTGTAAGGACCTTTTTTGCTTCTGCTACAATCTCCGGCCCGATCCCGTCTCCCGGGATGCAGGCAATCTCCAGGTGTCTTGCTACACTCATGTGTCAATCCTCTCCGGATCCGTTCCCGGCATTACAGGAAAGGGAAGGCCCTGCTCCTGATAAGTCCACTGGCCTTCCCCTCCGTATAAGATCCGATTGCAGATCCTTCCTTATTTGTCCTTCTTTGCCGCCTTCTTTTTATCTGCGGCATCCTCACTCTTCGAAGAATCGTCGCTCTCTAAAGCATCCTCCGGCTTCTCGATGCGGACAATAGCCTCTCTCTGCATCGGGATGCGGCAGTTGCGGTTATTGCCGAACTCGACGACAACGGTGTCATCCGTGATATCGATGACCACGCCGTAGAATCCTGCGGTGGTCAGCACGGCATCTCCGACTTCCAGAGAAGCGAGCATGCTCTTCTTCTCCTTCTCTTCCTTTCTCGAGGGTCTGATGAAAAGGAAATAGAAAAATGCGAAGATGACGACGATGTAGATGATCATTGTCACCCAGCTGCCGGCCGAAGAGCTCGAATCGGAAAGCAGAAATGCGGTAAATGCGTTCATGGAAAAGCCTCCTTCAGAAGTTAAAAATTACTATACAACAAAGATATGGTTCATACAATAAAAAACTTATGATACGGTACTGCCGTCCTATTCAAAAACTGTGATATCGTCCTTACGATATGTTTTTCCTATCATGAATCTCAGATTTCGTAGGGATCGCCCTTTAAGGCTTCGAGCTTGTTCTTCTTATACTCTGCAAAGGTCCCCGCATCAAGCGCATCCCGGATCTCCTGCATCAGGTGATTGTAGAAGTACAGGTTGTGCATGACGCAAAAGCGAAGTCCCAGTGCCTCATCGGCCTTCATGAGATGGCGGATATACGCTCTCGAATATCCTCTCCTGCACACGGGGCAGCCGCAGTCCGGATCGATCGGACGGGTGTCGTCCTTGTATTTCTCATTGTTGATACGAAGCGTTCCGTGGTTCGTGTACAGATTTCCGTGGCGACCGTTCCTTGATGGATAGACGCAGTCGAAGAAGTCAATCCCCCGCTCGACGCCTTCCAGAATGTTCTCCGGGGTTCCGACACCCATGAGGTAGGTAGGTTTGTCTGTCGGAAGGTATGGCACCACCTGATCGAGGATGTCATACATCTGCTCATGGGTTTCCCCGACGGCGAGGCCTCCCACCGCATATCCGTCCAGATCCAGTTCCGAAATGCGCTTTGCATTCTCGATCCTGATATCCGGGAAGATGGCGCCCTGGTTGATGCCAAAGAGCAGCTGGTGCGGATTGATCGCATTCTCCCTCTCTTTCAGCTCTTCCATCTTCGCCCTGCAGCGGACAAGCCACCGTTCCGTTCTTGCCACCGATTTCTCGACATAGTCCCGTTCCGCAAGAGCAGGCGGACACTCGTCAAAGGCCATCGCAATCGTGGAGCCAAGGTTTGCCTGGATCTGCATCGACTCCTCCGGACCCATGAAGATCCTTGCTCCGTCGATGTGACTGTGGAAGGTGACGCCTTCCTCCTTGATGTTCCGAAGCTGTGCCAGGGAGAACACCTGAAAGCCGCCGGAATCCGTGAGGATCGGCCGGTTCCAGAGCGTCATTTTGTGGAGGCCGCCAAGCTTTGCCACGAGCTCATCGCCGGGCCGCACATGCAGATGGTAGGTGTTGCAGAGCATGATCTGCGTGTCGATGTGCTCCAGGTCAAGGCTTGAGAGGCCGCCCTTGATCGCACCGGCCGTCGCGACGTTCATGAACACCGGCGTCTCGACACTTCCGTGAACCGTCTCAAAATGCGCCCGCTTGGCCCTGCCTTCCATCTTCAGAACCTGGTAGCGGCAGTCGTTGTGTCCCATCACTTGTCCTTTCCATAGAATGCCCGCACTAAGTCCGCCTTTGCGGACATGTTGACGAGCATTGCATCGAGAATCGTGAGCGCACTCATCGTCTCGCAGACGATGACCGCCCTCGGCACGATCACGGGATCATGCCGTCCGTGAATGGACAGGGCCTTCGGCACACCGTTCTTGTATACGGTCTCCTGCGCCTGTGCGATGGAAGGCGTCGGCTTGAAGGCACACGAGAGTACGATGTCCGATCCGTCGGAGATGCCCCCGAGGATTCCGCCCGCATGATTCGTGCGCTTTCTGATCACCCCGTCTTCGTCCGTGTAGAACGCGTCGTTGTTCTCTGATCCCGTGCTGTAGGCCGCAAAGAGACCGTCACCGATTCCGACTTCCTTGCAGGCATTGATGCCCATCATCGCCGAGGCAAGTGCGGCATCGAGCCGGTGGAACACCGGATCTCCGATTCCCGCAGGGACACCGGAGATGACGCCCCTGACCATGCCGCCAACGGAATCCTTGTCTGCGCGCACCTTTTCGATGAGGGCAATGGCATCCTCGTTTGCCTTTGCATCCGGCATGTTCGTAGGATTCTTCCCGATGAGGGTTGCATCAAACCGGCTGCTGTCAATGACGACATTTCCGATCGCCGCCGTGTAGAACAGGAAGCTGATACCAAGACTCTTTAAGAACTCCTCGGCGATTGCCCCTGCCGCAACGCGGGCTGCGGTCTCCCGGGCGGAGGATCTTCCGCCGCCCCGATAGTCGCGGATTCCATACTTTTTGTCATAGGTGTAATCCGCATGCCCCGGCCGGTAGCAGTCCGCAAGCTCCGTATAATCCTGTGAATGCTGATCGCTGTTTCGGATCAGAAGAGAAATCGGGGTTCCTGTCGTTTTTCCTTCAAACACGCCGGAGAGAACCTCCACCGTATCGGATTCCTTCCGCGCAGTCGTGATTGCCGACTGCCCGGGCTTTCTCCGGTCGAGGTAGGGCTGAATGCGCTCCTTAGAGAGCTCAAAGCCTGCCGGGAATCCGTCGAGCACCGCACCGATCGCGGGGCCATGGGATTCTCCCCAGGTGGTCAGCTTCAGGATCGTTCCTGTCGTGGATCCTGCCATATCTGTACTCCTTTACTGTAAAAATAGAAAACGAGGTAATCATAACACAAACAGGGAACCGTTAAAAGAAATGCGTTTGCCGCCGTTTGTGAAGAACGTGCATAAATATTCAGCGCAAACCCGGTATCTTACTTTTCCGAATTTTCCATACCGAAATCGATACTTCACGGAATTTTTTCATGGGGATCTTATGCAACTGCCAGAGACCTGCGATGACTTCTGATTTTCCTTCAAAACAAAGCAATTCGATCCATCGATATACCGGCAGGCTGTCGTTTCCGGCATTTTCAACAAAAAGTTCAACGAAAATTTTATTTTCGAAATCCAATACTTTCCTACTTATATTGCTTTCTATGAGGTAAAATCACCAGTAAAGGGAGAAAAATTACAGCAAATGTGATTTGCACATTCGATCGAAACTCGGGTTCAGATACTCCGGAGGCGATAGAAAGGAGATTCTGATGGCGGAAGAAGAAATTTTAAGCGGACCCGCAATGCAGGCAAGAAAATTCAAGGAGACTGATGAAGAAAGAATCTTCTACAGGGATCGTGCGGCCATGCAGGAACTGTGCTCCCTGAAAACGGCATTCAACGGGTATGACAAGAAGGAGGTCCGGAAATATCTTCAGAAAATCCTGGACGACAGGACGGACCAGGAGAAGGCGGAAAACAAGATCATTGAAGACCTCCGCAAAAAGATCAGCACTCTTCAGAAAGATACGGACGAATCCGTTGAGAAATACAACAAGCTGCTGCTTTCAAAAATCAGCGGGACAGATACCGGATCCCAATCTTCCGATGAAGAGCTGGCCCGGATTAAGAAAGAGAACGATAAGTCTCAGCAGAAGATTCTCTCGCTGTCCGATGAGCTTCACACGGTAGAAGCAGATAAGGAAAAAGCAGCCGTTCAGATTGAAGATCTGAATGCCGCAATCGAGAGTCTGAAGAGTTCCTGTGCTGAAAATTCCGTGTTCGCGGATGCCAGGAATCTGCTGCTGAATCAGATCAGCGATCTGAAGAATCAGCTGAGCCGTCTGCAGGATTCCAATAACGATCTTACGTCAAAACTTCAGGAAGCCAATGCGGACAAAGACAGCGCAGTCAATTCTCTGAAGGATCTGACGGCGAAATTTGAGGACACAAAGCAGAAGCTGGATTCCGCAGATGCGGATTATAAGAAGACTACGGATGCGGATGCCGAAGAGATTGCGGATCTTCAGAAGCAGGTTGATCTTCTCACTGCAAAGAATCAGGAGCTTTCCGATCAGTCCGAATTTGCAAATGACGTGAAGGAAGCTCTCCTGCGAACAGCTGCTTCCGAAAAGGAAGCCGTTCAGGCAAAGACCATGGCTGAGAGTCAGGTACGTGCTCTGTCCCTGAAGAAAGAGGCCCTGGAAAACGAGAACAGACAGATCCGCAATGCCCTGGCCCGTATGCAGGCGACGATGGAAGAGGATAAGCGTTATGCAGCAAGACTCGAGGAAGAGCTCAATAACGTCTATTCCGCTCAGCTTGGAGAAGAGTCCGAGACAGTACGGAATGCAAAAGCAGAAGCTGACACCAGCGCCGAGGAGGAATACGTCGCAATGCAGCTGGATGCCTGACTGGGACGAAGCAGAAGGCCGGATTAAGAAAAGAAATTCTGTTTTCAAAGAATTGTGGCGACGGGCAGAAATGCCCGTCGCTTTTCTTATCTCCTTCCTGTATCTTCTTTGGGCATAAAAACAGCGGATGCAAAACGCACCCGCCATTCAGTCATCTCTTCTGATCCTCTCTTCTATACCGCCACTCTTATCTTCTCTACTGAATTACTCTTTTCGTCTTCCGGGATCACGAACGCTGCTCTTTCGTCAGCTTATGGAAGATGACGCAGTTCGGCCTGTCCACCGGGATTTCCCTGCCGTGCATGATGATCGTCTTCTTCTCAAGATCGACATTGAAGAACGTCATCGTGTTGGACTCGTGATTCAGCGAGACCAGATGCCGGTTGTCGGGGAACAGGGCGCAGTCCTTCGGATAGTCGCCGGAGACCGGAAGGCACAGAACACGCTCGAGCGTTCCGTCCTCCTGATTGATCTTAAAAATCGCCACCGAATTGTCCCCTGCATTGGAAGAGACGATGTAGTTGTAGTCCCAGGACAGGTTCAGCGCGGAAGCCGCGGCATCGGCGCTGTGATAGTTGTTGAGCGTCGAGATCGTCTGTACCTTCTCGAAATCAGGCTCATTGTCGATGACCTTATAGGAATAGACATCGATCGTGTTCTTCAGCTCGTTGACGATGTACAGGAACCTGCCGTCCTTCGAGAACTTCAGATGGCGCGGTGCGGATTCGAGTTCCGAATGAATGATATCCACCTGGCGGATCTTGCCGTTCTTCGGGTCGAACTTGTATACGTTGACGTGATCGAGCCCCAGGTCTGCCGCACAAAGAAACAGGTTGTCCCTTGTCATCTTCACGCACTGCACATGCGGGCGGAAGTTCCGCTCTGCGACCGAGCCCATGCCGCGGTGGTACACCTCATCGGTGATCTCCCCGATGGCACCGTTTTCCTTCAGGCGAAGGACCGTGATCTTCCCGTCGTGGTATCCCGCAACGAACAGATAGGAATCCGTGTAATCCGTTGACAGGTAGGAGCCGCGCATGCCGTTGATTCCGGCCTTGTTGATGAACTGAAGCTCGCCGCCCTTGATGATCTTGTAGCTCTCGACGCCGAAATCCGTGATGGAGTAGAGATACTTCTCGTTGTGTGAAATCGTCACATAGGAGGAGTTGCGGATCTCGATCTTCTCCTTCTCGATGAAATATCCGTTCTCCATGTCCACGTCGTAGAGACGTATGCCGTAATTTTCCTTGTTTCCGTAGGTATAGGCGGAGACGTATGCCACAAACTGATCCTTATCGTTCGCCATGATGTCCTCTTATTCCTTGGTCTTTGCCGTCGTATGCACAAAATCCCGGGTCTCATCGATCCGGACCACATGAAACTTTCCCTTCTCCCCGTCCAGTTCTGCCTCGATGATCGTGCAGTTGCCGATGCCCTGGTGCCAGATCTCGTCAAGATCAAGGTACCCGAGGTCTACGAGCATGCACCGCATGATACAGCCGTGCGCTCCGACAAGAACGCTCTCTCCGGGCCTTGTCTTTGCCATGTCGGCAAAGAAGCTGTCCGCGCGTGCAATCACTTGCTCATAGGTCTCCGCTCCCGGCCCCGCCACGTACTTGGAGGGGTGGTTGAGGAGCGTGTTTGCAAGCGGGCTTTCCGCCGTAAACGGCGTCGCATCGAGGGCGCCGAAATTCATCTCCATGAGCCTCTTATCGGTCGGAATCGACTCCTTCGGAAGACCGGAGACAATCGAGGCTGTCGTGAGAGCACGGTCGAGTGGAGACGATACGACATAGTCGAAGGTAAGCCCCATTTCCCGTACCCGTTCTCTGCAGGCCTTCGCCTGTGAGATTCCGGCGTCATTTAAGTTTGTATTGGTCTGGCCCTGGAAGAGATGACGGGTATTCCAGTTGGTCTCTCCATGCCTGAGGATATAAAGTTTCATTGACTTCATTATACGGGAAATCCCCTGAAATCTCCCGAACTGCTGTGTTAAATCTTCGTGTTATCCGCGCACCGCGTAGTCGCCCGTAACCCGGTACTTGTACGAGGTCAGTTCCGTAAGGCCCATCGGTCCCCTCGCATGGAGCTTCTGGGTGCTGATGCCGATCTCCGCTCCGAAACCGAACTCGAATCCATCCGTAAAGCGGGTCGATGCATTCACATAGACGCAGGCGCTGTCAACCCGCTCGAGGAACTTCTCTGCCGCTGCCGGGTCCGTGGTGAGAATACAGTCCGAGTGCCCCGTGTGGACGCGGTTGATATGGTCGATTGCCTCCTCAACGCTCCCGACGGTTTTGACCGACATCTTGAGATCAAGGTACTCGGTCTCATAGTCCTCTTCCGTTGCAGGAACGGCGTCCGGAAGGAAGGGAAGACTCTCCTCGTCCGCATGCAGCTCCACGCTGTGCTCCTTCATGGCCCTGGCAAAAAGCGGCAGAAAATCCTTCTCGATGTCCCGGTGCACGATGAGGGACTCCGCGGCGTTGCACACGCCGGTGCGCTGGGTCTTGGCATTCAGGATCACCGGGATCGACTTCTCCAGATCCGCTGCCCTGTCGACATAGATGCAGCAGTTGCCGGATCCGGTCTCGATGACCGGCACCCTGCTGTTTTCCGTCACTGCCTGGATCAGTCTCTTCGAGCCCCTGGGGATCAGGACGTCAACAAGCCCCTTCATCTGCATGAGCTCCTTCGTGTCCTCCCGGTTTACGGAATCAATGAGAAGCACCGCATCTTCCGGTGCGCCCTCTTCCCGAAGAGTTCTCTGCAGGCTCTTTGTAATTGCCTCGTTGGAGAAAATCGCATCGCTTCCGCCCTTCAGAACCACGACGTTGCCGCTCTTTAAGGTCAGCGCGAAGGCATCCGCCGTGACATTCGGCCTGGACTCATAGATGATGCCGATGACCCCCAGGGGGACGCTCACCTTTTCGATGTGAATGCCGCTTGGCCGGTCCCAGGCATCCAGGACTCTTCCCACAGGGTCAGGCAGAGACGCTACCTGTTTCAGTCCCTCTGCCATCTGCGCGATCCTGTCCGGAGTAAGACGCAGGCGGTCCACCATGGACGCCTTCATGCCCTTCTCCTTCGCCGCCCTGACATCACAGTCATTTGCGGCAAGGATTCTGTCCTGATCCTCCACAAGGTCCGCTGCGGCCCTTGTCAGAATCGCATTCTTCTTTTCAGTGGAAAGCAGCTGCACGTCGTACTTTGTCCGTGCCGCCCTCTCACAGATATCCCGAACCATGCTCATGGAAGCACCTCAGTAAAAAGCCCCCTGCGGGGTGACTACAAGATCGAGGGACTGATCTTTGTTGGTGACCGGCACCCTGTCCACGATCTGCTCGCTGTAGGCAATGCCAAGCGTCATGCGCTTTTCGAATCCCTGAAGATATTTGTCATAGTATCCGCCGCCGTATCCCAGGCGGTTGCAGTGGGAATCAAAGGCAAGCCCCGGGACGATAAACACACAGTCCTGTGCCCTGTCGAGGGAAATGTGGAGCTCATAGGGAAAGCGCTTTGCGGGATTTTTGTCCGGTTCCAGGATGCCGAGCCTGCTTTCTTCCAGTTCCTTCCATTCCTCAAAGCGGTAGAACTCCATCGTATCCCCGTTAACGCGCGGGACATAGACCTTCTTCCCGTCTTTCATGGCGCGATCGATGAGATCCCTGGTCGAGACCTCGGAGCCGAACGAGACATAGGTGAGGATGCTTTCTGCTTCCTGGTAAAGTGCTGTTTTCGTGATGATGTCAAGGAGCTGCGCATCTTCGATCTTCCGCTGATCCTCCGGAATCGCATCGCGCATCTTCTTCATGTTTTCGCGCAGTGCTTCCTTCTGCTCCTGATAGATGTTTTCAAACATGGCGTATCCTTCGAAAAAACGTCAGAAAATGTAGTCGGACAGATGGAAATCCGGATCCCTGTCCGCACGGAACAGGGTTCCGATATTTTCACCGGCCATTATATCATGAATGATCTTCAGCCCCAAATCCGCATTGGCAATCACCATGTCGCACCCGGAGGCCGTTGCAATGCGGCCCGCATGGAGCTTGGTCGACATGCCGCCGGTCCCGGCTCCCGATCCGGTGGATGATTTGCCGAATTCCATGAGGTGATCCGTCATCTTCGGCACGTAGTCGATGAAGCGTGCGTTGCGATTGCTCCTCGGATCATCCGTATAGAGCCCGTCCACATCGGAGAGCAGGATCAGGAGATCTGCGTGGATGACGGACGAGACCATGGCCGAGAGGTTGTCATTGTCACCGACGAGAAACTCGTCGGTGGCGACGGAGTCGTTCTCGTTGACGACCGGAATGACATTCAGGGAAAGCAGTTCCTCAAAGGTATTGATAAGGTTCCTGCAGCTCTCGCCATCCGCCACGGTGAGCTTTGTCATCAGCACCTGGGCGGACGCCTGATTGTACTCGGAGAAGAACTTCTGGTAGATCTCGATGAGCCGTGCCTGCCCCACGGCGGCGCAGGCCTGCTTGATGTTCATCCGCGTCTCCTGCCGGTAGATGTCAAGATCAATCCCCAGGGCCTCCCGCCCCGCAGCTGCGGCGCCGGAGGATACAAGGACAACGTCTTTTCCCTGGTTCTTCAGGTCCGAGAGCTCCCGCGCAAGATGATCGATCTGATAGTAGTTCAGCCGCTGCGTTGTTTTATGCAGAAGGGACGACGAGCCAATCTTCACGACGATGCGCTTGCGGTTCTGCAGTTCCTTCCTGTATGAAAGATTTTCCTGTTCCAGTTCCTGTTTCCTGATCTCGTCCACCTTAGCAGCTCCTTAACGCGGACAGTACCCTCTCCGCGCACTTCATGCCATCGAGAGCAGCGGACATGATGCCGCCGGCATAGCCTGCTCCCTCCCCGCAGGGATAGAGCCCCTCGATCCTGTCTCCGCTCCCCGGATCCTGTGCGATATAGTCCGCATCTCTCGGGATTCTCACCGGCGAGGACGTGCGGCTCTCAAGTCCCATAAAGCAGGCATCAGTTCCGTCAAATCCCGGCATCACCTTCCCGAAGGCATGCATGCCCTCCACAAGATCTGCGGTGATGGTTTTTGGAAGAAGATCCGACAGATCCGCCATCGAGGCCTTTCCTTTGATGCAGAGATCTTCTGCCTCCTCATCGGAGAGGTCCCGCCGTTCCACCCTGGCTTTCTCTGCATAGTCCGGGAAGGACTCCACCGGAATCCTGCCGTCTGCTATCCGGTATGCCTTTTCCTCCAGAGCCTCCTGAAAGTACAGGCCCGAAAGCACGGGATCGTCCGGGCAAGGCACAACCTCACGGAACGTCTCCGGCCCCACCGTGACGACGATAGCTGCATTTGCCCGTCTGGAGTCCCGTGCAAAATCACTCATGCCGTTGACCGCAAGGCGTCCCCTCTCACTCGAGGCATTGACGACATATCCTCCGGGGCACATGCAGAAGCTGTACACCCCATGTCCAGATGCTGTCTGATGTGTGAGCTTGTAGGATGCGGCTTCGAGATGCAGCTTTTGAAGCTCTTTCTCATCCGAAATCCCGTACTGACAGAAATTGATGCTGCTCTGCGGGTGGGAGATCCGCATGCCGACCGCGAAGTTCTTTTCCTGCATCGGGATCTTCCGTGCCCGGAGCATGCGGATCGTATCCCTTGCGCTGTGTCCGATCGCAAGGATCAGGACGCTGCAGGGAAGATCAAAGCTCTCCCCGTTTTTCTCACACCGAACGCCCGTTACCCGATTGCCACTCATGAGGACATCCGTCATCTTCGTCCCGAACCGGAAGGAACCTCCGAGGTCCTCGATCCTGTGGCGCAGGTTCACGACTACTTTCCTGAGGGCATCCGTGCCGATGTGCGGGTGGAACTCGTAAGCGATGGACGGGTCTGCCCCCGCCCCGATGAAGGCCTGAAGGATATATTCGGTCCGTCCGACCTTATCCTTGACGTTCGTCGTGAGCTTCCCGTCGGAATAGGTGCCGGCACCGCCCTCGCCGAACTGAATGTTGCAGTCGGGATCCAGAGGTCCTCCCGCAAAGAAGGACTCGACCTTCTTTGTTCTCTCCTCCATGGAGAGTCCCCGCTCGAGAATCACCGGCCTTGCGCCGCACTGTGCAAGGACAAGGGCCGCAAAAAGCCCGGCAGGCCCCGAGCCCACAATGACGGGCGAGGCTGAGAGAGCTGAACCGTTCAGCGCTTCCGGCAGTTCATAGTACAGAGGGATCTTAAAGAGAATGTTCCGGTCATGGAGGCGGTTGACAGTCGCCTCCTCCCTTGCCGTTCCCTTTTTCAGACAGACGCCGACAGAATAGGTATCGAACAGGACCGGCTTCTTTCTGGCATCGATGGAGTGACGAAGGATTTTCACATCTTCGATCTCTGCTTGTGCAAGGCGAAGACGGTGCAGGACCTTCTCCTTCAGGCAGGAAGGATCCGTTCCGCAAGGCATTTTCAGCTGATTGAGTATGATCATAATTTCGCCAACGAAAGGCCGGCGCGATAGCCGGTCGCAAACGCAAAGGTCAGGTTGTAGCCGCCGCAGATGCCGTCCGCATCGAGAAGCTCCCCGACAGGATACAGGCCAGGGCAGACTTTTGATTCCATCGTATCCGGATCAACCTCGGACAGGGCGACCCCGCCTGCCGTCACCTGGGATGTTTCATAGCTTCCGGTTCCGGTGACCATAAAAGGCAGATCTTTCAGGAGGGAAAAGAGATGATCCAGCACCGCGTCAGGGTTCCCGACGTTTTTCATCTTCTTCTCATCGGCAAGCCCGACTCTCCGGACAAGGTACGAGGAGAGGCCTTCCGGCACGAGGCCGAACAGAATCTCTCCGGCTGTCAGAGAGGACAGTTCTTCTCTTCTTCGCACCCTGATCTTCTCAAGATCGTTTCTTCCGATGTCCGGAACAAGATCCAGGGTTACGGAAACTTCCTTCTCCCCCTCAAGGAGTTTTCCGGAGACGAGGCGGCTTACCTGAAATACGGGGATGCCGGAGATGCCGGTTTTTGTAAACTGCAGCTCGCCTTCCTCCGTGCGCCCGTCGGCCGTGATGCTCCCGGTTGTGCGGACCCCGGCAGCTGCTTTGATCAGAGGATCCGACACGGTAAGCGATGTCAGTGCCGGGTGCACAGGTACAATTTTATGCCCGAGCTTTTCCGCAATGGACAGCCCGTTTCCGGTGCAGTGAAAGGCCCGGCTTACCAGCCCGCCGGTTGCAAGAATGAGCCCCTCAGCAGAAACAGCACTCTTTTTACCGTCCGCTCCCCGGAGCGTGCAGGTAAAGCCGCTGCCGGTCTTTTGTACCTTCTCGAGGAACGTCTCCGGAAGGAACAAAAGTCCCGAACGCAGGATCTTCTTCTCGAAAAACCGGGCCACCGTTGCGGCCTGATCGGTCCGCGGATAGAAATAGCCGCTGCGCTCATGGACGGGGATTCCGTGCTCTTCAAAGAAAACCGACGGCCGGAAACCGTTCACAAAGCGCATCGGATCTCCGCTTTCCGAGTAGTAGCAGTCTTCTTCCATCCGGGCATTGGCAAGGTTGCATCGCCCGTTTCCCGTTGCATAGATCTTCTTTGCGATCTTCTCGTTTCCGTCGATCAGAATGATTTTATCCGCAGGGCAGCCGTTTTCAAGAAGGGTCAGGGCTGCCATGCAGCCCGCTGCCCCGGCCCCTGCAATCAGTATCGTTCCTCTCATATCTACAGCCCCATGCGGTCTGCAAGCCACAGGACAAACGTTCCTCCCGGCACCCGTTTGAGGTGCATGAGATTGGGTGCCCGAAACCAGAGGCTTACCACGGCAAACAGGATCCAGTAGATCAGGGCAAGAAGAATGGTCCCGCCCACCGGAATCACCTCATCGGTCATGTAGTCGTTGAGTGCAATGACCGGAAGGCAGGCGGTGATGGCCGCCGCAAGAACCCGGACAAGGCCAAGGACAAACGACGTGTCCGTTACCCGAAGAATCGAGTTTCGAACGCTCACATACATGGCAATGCCAAAGGCTGCGCCAAAGAACACGAGGGAGAGCCCCAGTGCTTCGACTTTCTCGTGAAAGGCACCAAGCCCCGCGTACAGGACAAGGGTCTGTACGACAAAAGCGATGGCACCGGCTGCCAGAATGAACTTTTCCGCAAAGGTTCCGATCACGAGAAGCATCATGAGGATCAGGAAGGAACCGAAGGCAATGGCAGGGGCGCCGAGCTTTACGGTCAGCACGGCAGCATTCCGGATATCCGCATTCATGCCGTTGTGCAGGATCTGGACAATGGGTTTCCCGGCGCCAAAGACAAACAGGGAAGCCGGAATGGAAACATAGCCGGAGAGCTCCATCATGACGCTGAAGCGCCTTCTCAGGGGCTTTCTCTTTCCCAGGGAAAAGTCCCTCTGGCAGAGAAGCGGATACCTGGTAAAGAACACCGTGGCAAGAATCGTGCAAAGAAGAAGGAGCGGCAGGCTTACGCAGTAAAATCCCGCAAGAGATGTCAGATCAAACCCTCCGATCGCCACATCGACCAGCATCGTGACAAACAGGATGGCAAAGAAGACTGCCTCCTTCAGGAGAAGTCTTGCATAGTATAACGCAGCAGGCAGCAGCTTCTCATCATGGTCAAGTGCCATCGGATCGAGCTGGTCATGGAGATTTTTGCGGACCATCAGGCAGATGGCAAGGGCAGCAAGGAACGAGAGCAGGGCTGCGAGGGAAAAACCGAGAGCTGCACCGGCTCCGCCATAGACTGCAGACAGACTTTTATTCCGAAGAAGCAGGGCAATCTTCTGGCCTCTTGCGCGCAGCAGAACGGAGAAGATCTCCCCGAATACGATGGTGCTGATTCCGAAGAAGTTCAGAATCCCAAACGTGATCGACGTCAGTCCCATCGCGCTGACAAGGCCAAGAAGCGGCCCCAGAAGACTCCCGAAAATCAGGAACGGCAGAAGCAGCAGGATGGAAATATAGGAATAGCGCTGGGAAAAGAACGTTGTCGAGATACTCTGCGCGTTGAAGCCAAGAATCAGTGACAGCACAAGTGTCGGGATCAGTGTCAGGCCGACCGTCGCCCTGTGGAACACGATGGCATTGTATAAGCGTCGCCGCTTCAGCCGCCGTTCAATCTGCTGCCGTGCAATGAAAAGGCCCCCGTACAGAAAAATACTGACCGGGAACAGCAGGCAGTAAAAAGGGCCTGCCGCGTAGTACATGCTCTCACACCCGGTGGTCCCGGACACGAGAAGTACTGCGATGCAGACCTCCATGATCAGCAGGAACACCGGAAGAGATTTTCGATCCATTAGGAATCTCGACTGTTTCTGCTCCATATTTATCCTCTTTGCCCTCTTCCTGTCAGTGGATTCCTCTCACCGTTTCCTCTGTCGTATCCCTCGGAATGTGAAGCAGGTCCATGATGATTCTCTGCTTTTCTTCCATGAGACCGGCATCTGTCTCTCTGATGTGATCATATCCGCAAAGATGCAGCATGCTGTGACACACAAGGAACGCGTACTCCCGAAGGGTCGAGTGCCCGTACTGCGAAGCCTGTAACAGAACCCGGTTCGTGTTGACGAGGATATCCCCGAGAAGCACCCGTCCCGTATCGGGGTCCATGCAATCGGGTGAGGTTTCCGGAAACTGTCCCGGTGTCTCAAACTCAAGGCCCGGAAAGGAGATGACATCCGTCGGAGCATCAATTCCCCGGTATTCCCGGTTTACGTCCTGTATGAAGGCATCCTCGCACAGGGTGAGACTTACCTCCGCATCGAAGGGACACTTTTCCTCGGAAAGCACCGTCCTTGCCACTTTCCCCGCAACTGCTCTCAGGGAGAAGTCGAAGGTGTCATGTGTGTGACTGATTATTGTGACTGCGACTTTGCTCATATTCCTCGTATGCCTTCACGATCTTCTGTACGATCGGATGCCGGACCACATCGTGGGAGTTCAGCGTAATGAAGGTCAGCCCCTCGATGTGCTTTCTGGACAGAACGCGGGTCGCGACATCAAGACCCGACCTCGAGTTCGGGGCAAGATCCTTCTGCGTGGCATCGCCCGTGATCACCGCATGGGACCCGAAACCGAAGCGGGTCAGAAACATCTTCATCTGCTCCGGCGTCGTGTTCTGTGCCTCGTCCAGGATGATATAGGCGTTGTCGAGGGTGCGTCCTCTCATATAGGCGAGCGGTGCGACCTCGATGAGTCCCTTCTCCATGTTCGCCTGGAACTTCTCGGCGCCCATGATCTGGTAAAGGGCATCATAGAGCGGGCGAAGGTACGGATCGACCTTGCTCTGCAGATCTCCGGGCAGGAAACCGAGTTTCTCGCCCGCCTCGATCGCAGGCCTCGTCAGAATGATCCGTTCCACCTCATGGTTCTGAAAGGCCGTGATGGCCATCGCCATCGCAAGGAACGTCTTGCCCGTACCTGCGGGGCCGTTTGCGAACACGATGAGGTTGTTGCGGATCGCGTCCACATACTTCTTCTGCCCCATCGTCTTCGGTTTGACCGGCTTGCCGTTTACCGTGTGACAGATCACATCGGAATCCATGTCGGCAAGCATGCCGGGTTTTGCCTCGTCCTGCATCTCCAAAACGTAATCTACCTTCTGCTTTTCAATATCGCTGCCGTGGTAGGCAAGGCCGGCCAGTTCATCGAGAATGGACACTGCCCTGGTGACACTGTCCTTCCTCTCCCCGCGGACCTTGACAGCCCCGTCGCGCAGAATCACATCGACACCCAGGTTCTTCTCGATCTGACGCACGTTGTCGTCATGATTGCCGAAGATCTCCCTTTGCACCTTTGCGCTGTAGTCCAGTACGACTTCCAAGTTAGAGCTGTTCTCCTTTATTTCCGGGAAAGATAGCTGTCGATTCCCTTCGCGGCTGCCTTGCCGGCACCCATGGCAAGAATCACGGTTGCAGCACCGGTGACGGCATCGCCGCCGGCAAAGACACCGGCTCTTGTCGTCATCTCGTTCTCATCGACAATGATACCGCCCTTCTTCGTGGTCTCAAGTCCCGGCGTCGTGTGGCGGATCAGCGGGTTCGGGCTGGTGCCGAGAGCCATGATGACACAGTCACAGTCGATGTGGAATCTCGAATCCGGGATCTCCACCGGACGTCTTCTGCCGGACGCATCGGGCTCGCCGAGCTCCATGCGCACGCAGTCGATGCCGTTCACCCAGCCGTTCTCATCGTGGGTAATCTCGACGGGATTCGTCAGCAGGTTGAAGACAATGCCCTCCTGCTTTGCATGTCCGACCTCTTCTTTTCTTGCCGGAAGCTCTTCCTCGGAGCGGCGGTATACGATATGCGTCTCCGCGCCAAGGCGAAGTGCCGTTCTTGCAGCGTCCATTGCGACGTTGCCGCCGCCGACAACGACGGCCTTCTTGGCACGCATGATGGGCGTTCTCGAATCCTCCGAGTAGGCACCCATCAGGTTGGAGCGTGTCAGATACTCATTGGCAGAGAATACGCCAAGGGACTGCTCGCCCGGGATGTTCATGAACCGGGGAAGACCTGCGCCGGAGCCGACGAAGACCGCTTCGAACCCTTCCTTCTCCATCAGATCATCGATCGAGACGGAGCGGCCGATGACGCAGTCGGTTTCGATCTTCACGCCGAGAGCCTTCACGTTCTCGACTTCCTTCGCGACGACCTTCTCCTTCGGCAGACGGAACTCCGGGATGCCGTAGACCAGAACGCCGCCGGCCTTGTGCAGAGCCTCGAAAATCGTGACATCATAGCCGAGCTTTGCCAGATCTCCGGCACAGGTAAGGCCGGACGGGCCGGCTCCGATGACGGCTACCTTGTGGCCGTTCCTGGCAGCGGGAGCTTCCGGGCGAATGCCCATCTCCTTGGCCGTATCTGCCGTGTAGCGCTCGAGCTTTCCGATGGAGACGGCCTCGCCCTTGATGCCGCGCACGCACTGTGCCTCGCACTGCTTCTCCTGCGGACATACACGGCCGCAGACAGCCGGCAGAGCGCTGCTCTTCGAGATGACCTCATAGGCTCCCGGGACATCGTTCTCCTTGAGATGAGCGATAAAGCCGGGGATGTCGATCGAGACCGGGCAGCCGGTGACGCAGCGGGGATTCTTGCAGTTGAGACATCTGGTCGCCTCGGCCTGTGCCTCTTCCGCGTTGTATCCGAGACAGACCTCTTCAAAGTTCGTGGCACGGACCTTCGGATCCTGCTCACGGACCGGAACTTTTTTCATCATATCCACCTGAATCATGCTATTCTCCTCTACTTACCTGCAGACGCCGCAGCCGCCTTCATGAGTCTCTCTCTCCTGTTCGCGAAGAAGGAGTCTGCCCTCTTCGGTCTTGTAGAGACGGGAACGCTGCATGGCCTGATCAAAATCCACTTCCCAGCCGTCAAACTCGGGTCCGTCGACGCAGGCAAACTTCACCTCGCCGCCGACCAGAAGACGACATGCGCCGCACATGCCGGTGCCATCGACCATGATCGTGTTCATGGAGACGACCGTCGGGATGTTCAGCTTCTTTGTGAGCTGGCAGGCAAACTTCATCATGATCATCGGTCCGATGACCACGCAGTGATCATAGCACTTGCCCTCGTCATAGAGCTGCTGCAGGGCAACACAGACATTGCCGTGGATCCCGTAGGAGCCGTCATCGGTTGCAAAGTACAGGTTGTCGCAGACATCTCTCATCTCGTCCTCGAGAATGAGCAGGTCCTTGGTGCGGGCACCCTGGATGCAGTCGACGTGTGCGCCCTGGGCATGCAGCCACTTGAGCTGGTTGTAGACCGGAGCCGTGCCGACGCCGCCGGCGATGAACAGGATGTGCTTCTTCAGGAGCTCATCCTTTGGAAGGGCTACCAGATCGGAGGGATTGCCGAGAGGCCCGACCACGTCCGCAAAGGAATCGCCCACATTCAGGGTTGCCATGCGGTAGGTCTCCGCACCGACAGTCTGGAAGACAATGGTAACAAGACCCTTTTCGGGGTCTTCGTCACAGACTGTCAGCGGAATCCGCTCGCCGTCCTGTGAGGCGCGCACAATCAGAAACTGCCCGGGCAGAGCTTTCTGTGCCACCCGCGGTGCCACGACATCCATCAGGTAAACCTTCGGCCCGAGGAGCTCTTTTTTCGTGATTTCAAACATGATCGATCCTCCAAATGTTTCGTTTCGCCGTTCGTACTGTCAGGAAGCTGCACTCTGCACCGGCAGAACGAGAAGTCCTGAAAGTCTAACGCTTTAATAATAGGGAAAATGATGGTCACTTGCAAGACAGAACTTTCAGTTTTCAACGACTGTATAGTGGCTTGTCACCACATGGCTCATCTCCCCGAGATGATTGACACAGACGGCCTTTACGGTCCAGGTACCGGTGCCAAGCTCCAGCGGCTTGGTGTACAGACTGCTCTGGGTAGTCGGATCCGTTCCGTCGGTCGTATAGAAGATGCTCCCGTTCCCCTCGGTGTGCATCTCCACGGACAGGGAGCCGTCATTGTAGGTCCCGCCATCCGGCGTCAGGGTCGGCTCGAAGATCATGTACTCAAGGTACTTCTCCTGCACCGCATGATTGCCGCAGCCGTCCAGAAGAGAACTGATCGAAGCGTAGTCCGCCCGCGCCGAATAGATCGAAATCGCCCTCGTATAGGCTTCCATCACGGTATCGGGATCGGCATTCGGATCCTTTACCACCTCGAGTGCAATCTCCAGCGCGCCGTCCATGTTCCCTGCTTTCTGCAGATACTCCTCTTTCTTGAGAAGAAGGGTGTCATTAGGCGTTCCTGTCTCATTGAGGTCCAGTGCCTTCTGAATCTCTCCGGCCGCTCCCTCATAGTCTCCCTGCGTTGCCGCCGTATAGGCGGTTCCCACATAGTAGGACTCTGAGTGGAGCAGGTTGTACCGGTAGATGCCAAAGAGGACACCGGCAAGCAGCAGAGCCGCAGCTGCGCCGATCAGGATCAGTGCCAGTTTCTTCTTTGCCCTCGATACCTCCAGGGCACGTTCTGCCCTCTTCTTTTCACTTCTTTCCTGGCGGTGGATGTCCTTTCCGATATCCTTCATCGCCTCGTGCATCTTCTGCTCCACGGAAGGCTCGTAGGTCGGAACCATGCGGATCTCCGTAAAACAGTACTCGCAGAACAGGGCATCATCTTTAATTTCTCTACCACAGTTCGGACATTTCATAAACGACAGATTTTCCTCAGAGGTTCTCCTGAACCCAGGCAGTAAACTCTGCTTCGGTCATCAGGATGGGTCTTGCCTTTGTTCCCTCACTCTGCCCCACGACGCCCGCATCACAGAGCTGATCCATGATGCGCGCCGCACGGTTGAAACCGATGCGGAACCTGCGCTGCAAAAGGCCGATCGAGGCGTTCTGCTTCTCGATGATAAAGGATCCCGCATCCTGAAACAGCTCATCGATCTCCGGGTTTCTGCTTTCATCCGCACCCTGGGAAGAAGATGAAGCCGTACTGTTTTCCGCGATCTCATCGATCCTGCTCTGCAGCTCCTTCGAGCCTTCCGTCGGCGGATCATTTACCTTCAGGTACTCAACCACACGGTTCACTTCATCATCGGAGACGAAGGCACCCTGCACACGCTGCGGCTTCGGCAGTCCCTGCGGGAAGAAGAGCATATCGCCCTTGCCGAGAAGTTTCTCCGCACCGTTCATGTCGAGGATCGTCCTCGAATCCACACCCTGCGTCACCATGAAGGCGATGCGGCTTGGCATGTTGGCCTTGATAAGGCCCGTAATGACATCGACGGAAGGACGCTGCGTTGCAATGATGAGATGCATGCCGGCCGCTCTTGCCAGCTGGGCCAGGCGGCAGATCGCAGTCTCCACGTCATTCTTTGCAACCATCATGAGGTCGGCCAGCTCATCGACGATGATGAGAATCGACGGCATGTGATGCAGTCCGGTGTTGTTGAGCCCCTCTCTAGTCTTTCCATCGACCAGAGCGTTATACCCCTTGATGTCACGAACGCCGACATCCGCAAACAGGCGGAAGCGCTGCTCCATCTCGGCGACGCACCAGTTCAGGGTGGCCGCCGCCTTCTGGGAATCCGTGACAACCGGAAGCAGAAGGTGCGGGATCCCGTTGTAGACGGAGAGCTCGACGACCTTCGGGTCGATCATGATCAGCTTCACGTCCTCGGGACGTGCATGGTAGATCACGCTCATGATGATCGTGTTGATGCAGACCGATTTACCGGATCCCGTGGCGCCTGCAATCAGGACGTGGGGCATCTTCGCGATGTCCGCAACCACGCACTTGCCCGCAATATCCTTGCCGACACCGAAGATCGTGTGGCTCTTGTTCTGCTGAAACTCCGGGGTATTGATGACCTCCCGGAGCGTTACCACATGGGCAACGGAGTTCGGCACCTCGATGCCGACCGCGCTCTTTCCAGGGATGGGTGCCTCGATACGGATGTCCGTCGCCGCAAGGGCAAGCTTGATGTCGTCTGCAAGACCCACGATCTTGCTCACCTTGACGCCCTGCTCGGGGATCATCTCATAACGCGTCACCGACGGTCCCTGGGAAATATCCGTGATCTTCACGCGGACACCGAAGGTCTCCAGCGTATTCTGCAGCTTCATCGCCGTCTGCCGAAGCTCCTGGGCGGAGTCGTCCCTGTTGTAGGGGACGGGCTTCTTTAACAGATCCATCGGCGGGAAGATGTATTCGCGGTGAACCGGCGCCGTGACGGCAGGGCTTTGCCCGCTCTCTTCCTTCTTCCTTGCAATGGCAGCCTGCTGCTGTGCCTCCTTCTCGTCCTGAGAACTCTCCACGACACTTGCGCTGCTGATCGTGTTATCACTCACGATCCTGTGATCCGCGCTCTCGGTTCTGCCGTCCTTGTGGACATTGATGTCCGGAACCGGGAAAGATGCAGATGCAGGTTCCGGGGCAGGTACGGGCTGCGGAGCAGGTGAAGGTTCGGGAGACGGCGCAGATACCGGTGCCGGGACAGGGTTTTCAGCCATTTCCGGTGCAGCTGTCGGCTTCTCTGCATGGGCCTCTTTCATCGTCTTTTGGGGCATATTCGATTGCAGACTCGAGAGAAAGTCCTCTTCCTCCGGGTCATAGCGCGTCTCATACGCCTTCGGAGCAGGCTCAGCCGGCGAAGAGGTCATGCTTTCTTTGCTGTCTGCGTATACAGCTCTTCTTGCCATCTGCTCCGATGCATGAGCCGGGGATGCAGGGGCAGGAGCTGCCTCGTCCCTGTGTGCCTCCTCTGCCATGGGGACCGGTGCATCCAGATCGCCCGCAGCTGGAATATTCTCCACGGGCTCCGGGGCGTCCGCATCTTCAGAAGGCCCTGCAGGCTGCACGGTCTCGTTTTTTGCAGAGGGCAGAATCTCGTCCTCGTTGTCAAACGAGAGGATGCTCCGCCCCTTCAGTTCATCAGTCGGGACCTCGTCGTCCTCCTCTCCGAAACGCAGCGGCTCGTCGAAGGCACTGCTGAGGCTGTAGTCCTTGTGGTCCCCGGTCTTTTCAATCTTCCGAAGGGGTGACTCCGGAGTCTGCTCCGGCGTCTTTCGGAGCATGTCCTCCGCCCCTTCCCGGATGTTCTGATTCAGGACATCATTGAGCCCCTCGCGGATCACCCTGCGGGAAAGATCCTCGGCATCTGCATAGGATGCGGCGTCCTGAGATAGCACCGCATCGGGCAGGGAAACATCTCCGTCCAGGCGGATCTCATGCATGTCGTGACGCTTCTTTGGAACAACAGGTTTTTCTGCGGTCTCCTTTTTCGGCTCTTTGGTACCCGGCAGATCCTCGAACTGAATTTTCGTCTCCTCGATGGGTTCCGGGACATAGCCCGTATCCTCTTCGGGCTCTTCCTGCACGTCCTCCGGAATCGCCGGCACATCTTCTGCAGGCACCTCTTCAGATGGCTCTTCCGAATAACCGTCTGCACAGCCGTCCGCATAGTCGCCGGTTCCCTCCGGTGCGTCATACCCGGCGTCCGCACTCTCCTGCGGCGCTGGATCTGCAAGGACGATGTTTGCAATCCTGTCCCGCGGATCTTCTTCGATCTCCTGCTGCGGTGTCTCTTCCGGCTCCTCGTTTTCAGGGTTTTCGTCCGAAAGGATCCGGCCATTGGCATCGGATGGCTGTCCGTGGGTCATGTTGAAGGTGGAAAGAGGGGATTCCTCACGGGAAGTTCTCTCTCCGGAAGCTTCTTCGGAAGAAGCCTCTTCTGCCCCTCCTTCGACCTGATTCTCTGCCTTCCGGTCCGCCGAGTAGTCGACGTTTGCGGGAACATAGGGTTTCTCTGCATCACCGGCATTTTCCGGCCCGTACACAGGGAATCTTGCGCCCGTATTCTCCGGCATCGGATTCTCGTCTCTGCCCTGCCGAAGAGGCGTCTGCCTTCTTTGTCTTACCGGCGCCGGTTCCTCTTCCGGCATTTCCTGCTGCCGTCTTCTGACCGGTTCCCGCTCTGCTTCTTCAAAGCGTCTCTGCTCTCTGCTTCTCTGCACTCTGTCATCGTAGCGGTGCTTTGCCCTTATCGCCTGATCTCCCATGTAGTTGATGATCGACTTCTGCGAGAGCAGGACGATGCAGATCACCGCGATCACGATGAGAATCAGCACGGTACCGAAACCCTTGAACAGATGGTAGAACAGGTAGGTAATGCTGCCGGCAATGAGACCTCCGCCGTTCTTGTGCTCCGAGCAGCGGGTATAGATTCCCGCGACATCATAGCGTGCCCGGTTTGCCAGATCGCCGGAAATCAGCTCACAGATCATCGACAGCACGAGAAACAGGCCGATTGCGGCAGAGAGTTTTCTCGGCATGTCCTCCTCATCGATGTGCGCATAGTAATACAGCACCGCGCCGAACACGAAGATGGGAAGCAGATAGGCCATGAAGCCGAAGAGCCCGAACATCATGTCCGAGAACACACCTCCGACAGGGCCGAGGATCCCGAAGTTTGAAAGAAACAGGAACACCATCAGCGCAAAGAGCACGATGAGACCGATATCCCGCGTGATGAGACTCTCATCCGTATCCTCCAGGGGATCGTCATAGCGTGAAGAATCGTACCGGTCCCTGGGATCGACATAGTCGTCCCTCGAAGAAGGCGCTCTTCTGGAGGACGAGCTGCGGGACGCACTGCTGCCGTTTCCCGTGCCGGAGGTTCTTGTGCTTCGTCCCGTTCCGGAAGAAGCACTTCTCCTTGAGGTACTGTTCTTTCCCGTTCCCGTATTTCCCTTCTCCGATGAAGTTGTCTTTCTGGTCCCTGATGCCATGTGCTGTCTGATATTCCCCCTGAAACAAAGATAAGACAGCAAACATTAACGTCTCTGTCTTATCAGGTCCTGATGTATCCCTATTCTCTTGTTGCAAAGACGTCCTCACTCGACGTCGAAATCGTCATCGTCCATGATGCGAAGGTCAAAGTCATCCTCCTTCTCATCGGCCATGAGTTTTTCCTCATCGGCTTTGTCCACATCCTTGATGGGAAATTCCATGGGGCGGTGGGGACGTTTTTCCGGTTCCGGCAGCGGGTTGTCAATCTTTACAGCCATCCGGATCAGTCCTCATCCGGCTCATTCCAGTTGTGGTAAACGTTCTTGACGTCATCGGACTCATCGAGCTTGTCCAGAATGATGCGAAGGTGCTTGACCTGCTCCGGATCCGTCACATCGACATAGTTCTGCGGAATTCTGGAAATCTCAGCGGAAACAAAAGGAACCTTGTTGTCCTCGAGTGCCTTCGTCACCGCATCGAGATCATCAGGAGCGGTCGTGATCGTGAAAACGTCCTCGTCCTCCTCGATGTCCTCTGCGCCGGCATCGAGCACGATCATCATCAGATCGTCACTCGTTCCCTCATACTCTTCGCGGTCGATCTCAATCTGTCCCTTCGTATCGAACATGAAGGAGACGGAACCGGGAGTACCCATGTTGCCGTTGCCCTTTGCAAAGGCCGCACGCACATCGGCAGCCGTGCGGTTCGGGTTGTCGGTGAGGGTCTCGACAATGATGGCGACACCGCCGGGGCCGTAACCCTCATAGGTGTTGCTCTGATAGCTCACACCGTCCACATCGCCGGCAGCCTTCTTGATGCCGCGCTCGATGGTATCGTTGGGCATATTGGCAGCCTTTGCCTTTGCCACGACCTGCGCAAGCTTGAAGTTGTTGTTCGGATCGGGGCCGCCCTCCTTGACGGCGACCGCGATCTCACGGCCGATGATGGTGAATACCTTACCCTTTGCCGCGTCGTTGGCTTCCTTCTTGTGCTTGATATTTGCGAACTTGGAATGTCCTGACATCTTACTTCTCCTCTTCTTGCAGTTTGTGTATCGTCTTAAAGTCTGGTCATCAGCACACGCTGGACCTGTCTGTTTTCGACGGACAGAATGCGGAAGCGGTATCCCTTGTATTCGCAGGAGAAATGGTCATCCGGCTCAGGGACACGGTCCATACAGGACATCATAAAACCATTGAGCGTTTCAAAGCGGTCGTCATCAAATGTAATCCCGAATCGTTTCCCGAGTTCATCCAGTGGCGTTCTGCCGTCGATGATATATTCATTTTTATTTCCCGTTGGCGTGATGTGATTTTCATCGACGTCGTACTCATCCATGATGTTGCCGACGATTTCCTCGAGAATATCCTCCATCGCAACGATTCCGGAGGTCTGGCCGTACTCATCGATGACGATGACCATCTGGGCTTTCTTTGCCTGCATCTGGCGGAACAGCTCATCGATGTTCTTGGTCTCGGGCACGAAGATCGCCTCGCGAAGCACAAGGTGCGTGTTACGGATCTCGACATCGCCCTCCGTCGGGTGATCCTGCCGGTACTGCACAAGATCCCTGAAATGCGCGATGCCCGTGATGGTATCGATGTTGTCGTGATAGACCGGGAACCTGGAGTTCCGGGCCTTCAGCCCGAACGTGATCGCCTCGTTCACGGTCATCTCATCGTCGATGCAGACGAGGTCGTTTCGGTGTGTCATGACATCCGCGGCCTCCTTCTCGGAGAACTCGAAGATGTTCGTGATCATCTCCGCCTCGGTGTTCTGGATGACACCCTGCTCGCTTCCCTCATCGACAATGGAGCGGATCTCCTCTTCCGTCACAGCCCCCTGCAGCGGAGTGCCGCGCACGCCGAAGACGTAGAGAATGCCCTTCGATAAAAGTCCCGTGATTCGGATCACCGGAAGGGACACAACGAGCATGGCCCGAAAGATCCTTCCGGTCCGCTCGATCCATTTCTTCGGGTTTCCAGCCGCCAGGCGCTTCGGGATCTGCACGCCGAAGGTCTCGAGAAGGACAAGGAGTACCAAAAAGAGAAGGACTGCGGAAAGGATAATGAGCGCATTCTGCGCCGCAGCCGGAATAACGCCTCCGAGGCCTTCCCGGATTGCAGCAGCTGCCCTTTGGATCCACGGCCTGAGGAACAGAACGCCCAGGAGCAGATTTACACCTGCGGTCACGGTCTGAACGCTGTCTACGTAGTCGGACTGATCTTCGAGGATCGCCTTTATGTAATTCTTTCTCCTGACTGCCCCTTCATCCTTCTGCGTCTCATCGTCCTCTGCCGGGTTCTCGGCACCCTTGCTTGCATGAAGCGCGGCGCCGAAGCCGTAGACACAGACATCGATGAGCAGCAGAAGAAGGAAGATCAGTATACCGCCGGGATCACCGTCCATCGGGGACTCCCACCTCCTGTAATCGTGAAATCAAAACTGTCTGAGCAGAAACTGCCGCAGACAATCATTGTAATTATATCCCAAAACAGCAAGTGCGCAAGTTATCCCACATAAAGGCGGGGTACGCGGTCCGAGATATCGCAGACGAGCTCATAGTTGAACCGTCCGGAGAGATTGCCGAGTTCCTCCGCCGTGATGGAAAGACCGCCCTTCTTCGGGGTAAGATTCCCGTCACTGTCCTCGTCCATCTCCTGTCCCATCACCGTCACGATGTCATCCATCTGAATGTCATCAAAGCCCGTGATGTCGACCATCATCTGGTCCATGCAGACGCGCCCGAGGATCTTCGCCTTATGCCCGCGGATCAGGACATAGCCCTTGTTCGAAAGGCTTCTCGGATAACCGTCCGCATAGCCGAACGGAATCGTCGCAACTCTCACATCGCCCCCCGCCACGAACGTTCCGCCGTAGCTGACCGCGTCTCCTCTGTGAATGGTCTTGATGTAGACCACATGGCTGTAGATTCCCATGACCGGCTTTAGCGGAACCGTGGAAAGATCCGTCTCATCGGAAGGCTCCATGCCGTAGAGCGTAATGCCCGCACGTACAATGCTGGTGCCGGCCGCCGTGCACAGGCCCGCATGGTTTTTCTCCTGGTACTGGACGATGGCGGCGGAATTTGAACAGTGGACAATCGGCACCCTGAAGGAAAGCTCCCCGGCAATCCGTCTGCTGAAATTCATCAGCTTCTCATACTGCTTTCTCGTGTCCTCGACACCCTCTGTCATGTCCGCCTTTGCAAAATGGGTGAACAGACCCTCGATCTCGATTCCGGGAAGAGAGAGCGCATGTCTTACAAAGGACAGTCCCTCATCGTCCGGTGTGATGCCGATGCGGCTCATGCCGGTATCCACGGCGATGTGGATCTTCAGCTTCCTGTCCATCTTTACGGCGACGTCCGAGAGTTCTTCGAGCTGATCCGCGCGGAACACCGCGGGCCGGATCTCATAGGTCACAAGGTCCTCATAGCAATAGGGGAAGGCATAGCCGAGAATGAGAATCGGCTTTTTGACGCCGTTCTTTCGAAGATCGATTCCTTCCTCCACGGTTGCAACGGCATACCCCCAGACATAGGAAAGCGGCTCGAGTTTTTTCGCGATCCTCGTTGCGCCGTGCCCGTATCCGTTCGCCTTGACGACGGCGCAGATGCCGGTGCCTTCCGGGAGGTTTTTATGCATGGCCTCCATATTTTCGACTGCTGCATCAAGATCAATTCTTGCGACTGCGCGCATTGCAGTATTCATAAAAAACGTCTCTTCTTTCCCGGCACGGCTTTTTGCCGTGCATCGCGTTTTATTCTATTACATTTTTGTCACGGGCAAAAGTCTTGGCCCAAAGTCAGAGGCGGTCAAATGCAAACTTGAGATCCCCGGCAAGAAGAGACCTCTCATTTCCATTTACCGTAAGAACCCTCGCAGCCCTTGCATGGAGCGTGCTCGCCGCCCCGGCGCAGAAAAGGCCAAGCGGCAGATCCGGGATTTGCCCGGACTTTTGCCACTGTACGAGAATGGACACGCACATGCCGGTCAGGACATCACCGGTCCCCGCCTTTGCAAGAGCACTCGTCCCCTCGAGGTTTTCATAGACCAGATCTGATCCCGCCGTGACACAAAGGCTTACGTGGTCCTTGCAAAGAATCGTCACGTGATGAGAATCTGCAAACTCCCTGAGGCAGGCAGGTCTTGTCTCTTTGAGTCTGTCAACGCTTCTGTGGAGGAGTGCCGCACACTCCGCCGCATGGGGTGTCAGGATGACCGTCATCTTCTCTGCGGCAGTATCCAGAAGATGCATCAATGCAGGATCCTCAGAAAGAAGCCGCACGGCGTCCGCATCGATGACAAGTCCCCGGATCCGTCCGGGTGCCAGAGTCAGGACGTTTTCCAGAAGGGTCCCTGCGCTTTTACTCCGTGAGAGCCCGGGGCCGATCACCGCGGCATCTGCAAAGTCCAGTGCCTCTTCTGCTGCTTTCTTTTCAGTCCCCTCCTCATAGGTCGTAAGAAGCGCTTCCGGAATCCTCTCCTGCACAATCACGCGGTTTGCAGACGGTGTCACCACCCGTGCCATACCGCACCCCATGCGAAGGGCCGACTCACAGGAAAGAATCGCGGCCCCCGCCATGTTGAGGGAGCCGGCAAAAAGAGAGATTTTCCCGAAGGTTCCCTTGTTCCCTTCTTCCGTCCGATCCGGCAGAAGGTCTTTCATTGTCCTGTCTTTCAATTGCACGAGTCTCATGATGGTCCCACAAAAAAAGGCTGCAGCGATGTGCAGCCAAAGCCTCTCAGTTCTGTTCCGGCAAAGTCTCCTGACCTTCCTCATACTGCCGGATATTGTAGGAAAGCCGCATCAGGCTGTCCGAGAGATGGACGTTTTCCACCTGTATTCTTGGCGGTACGTGAAGGTCCACATGGGCGAAGTTCCAGATGGCCTTGATATTTGTCTGTGCAAGAAGATCTGCCACCTTCACGGCTTCCTGTTTGGGGATGCACAGCACCGCGATGTCGATCTGCTCCTGTTCGACATAGTCCTTCAGATCGTCCATCGAATGGACCGTGATCCCGGAGATCTCCTTTCCCTCAAGATCCTTCCGGATGTCAAAGGCTGCCTTGAAGACGAAACCGCGCCGCCTGAAATTCATGTATTTGACAAGCGCGGAGCCCAGGTTCCCGGCTCCGACGAGCACCATGTCGTGGATGGTATCGAGTCCCAGGATCTTGGCAATTTCCGTGTAGAGATATTCGACATTGTATCCGTAGCCCTGCTGCCCGAAACCGCCGAAATGGTTGAAATCCTGCCGGATCTGGGATGCGGTGACATGCATCATCTGCGAGAGTTCCTGACTGGAAATCCGCTCAATCCCCTCATCTCTGAGATCTCCAAGATACCGGTAATAACGTGGAAGGCGTGAAACCACAGCCTGTGATATTTCCTTATTCGACACTTCCTGTCTACTCCTCATCTACCCGGCACGTGCCGGGAAATTCAGATCTGAACATATTATACAGTGTGTTAAGGATTTATCAAACTGACTTGGTGAATTTTCTCTGAACAAGTGTGAGGAAGGCGCCTTCCCCTTGGAACATTCGTCAGCCGTCAGGACTGCAGCATCTCCCATTTCTCGTACAGATCTGCAAGCTCGGCCTCATTTGCCTCTTTCTTTTTCTGCAGCTTTGAAAGCTCTGCGACGTTCGTTGCATTCTCCGGCAGGACCATCTTCGCATCGATCGCCTGGTTTTCATCCTCCAGCTCTGAGATCTTCTCCTCGCACTTCTTGAGGTCGGTTGCAAGCTTTCTTGCCTTTGCCTGCTCTTCCTTCTGCTTCTGCCAGTCCGCCTTCCCGCTCTCTGCCGCACTCTCCTGAGGATTTCTTTCCGGGGAGCCGTCCTTTGGTGCAAGAAGGTTTCCTATCTCATCGTTTTCATAATCCGGCAGATCCTCCCGGATTCTTTTGACCTCGGCGGAAAGAAGGCTCTGTTCCACCTCGGCGGATTTCTGCAGGTAGAAATCATAGTTGCCGGTAAAGCGCTCCGGTCCCTCCTCGTTGTTTCCGGGATAGTCGAGGATCACCCGGTGAGTCAGAGACAGTATTCTCGTCGCCGTGTGGTTGATGAAGTACCGGTCATGGGAGACATACAGAACCGTCCCCTCATAGCTGTTCAGCGCGTTTTCCAGGACCTCCTTGGAGACCAGGTCCAGATGGTTTGTCGGCTCATCGAGAATCAGGAAATTTGCCTCGGAGAGCATGAGCTTTGCCAGGGATACCCGTCCCTTTTCTCCGCCGGAAAGATCGCCGATGCGCTTGAAGACATCATCTCCGGTAAAGAGGAAGGAGGCAAGAAGGTTCCGGATTTCGGTGTTTGTCATGTCCGGGTGTGCCTCGCCGATCTCCTCGAAAAGAGTGTTCTCGTCGTTCAGGACATGGTGTTCCTGATCGTAATAGCCAAGGTGCACATTGGTGCCAAAGCGTATGGTGCCGTCATCTGCGCTCTCCTGATCCATGATGATCTTCAGAAGCGTCGACTTTCCGGTCCCGTTGTTGCCGATGATCGCCACATGCTCTCCCCTGCGGATGGAAAATTCCGCATCGGTAAAGAGCTCCTTCTGGTCAAAGCGCTTTGTGAGGTGATGGACAGTCATGACGTCCTGCCCCGAGCGAATGCAGGGGCGAAGGACCAGATGCATGTCGTCCTTCATCTCGATGGGCTTTTCCACCTTCTCCATCTTGCCGAGCATCTTTTCCCGGCTCTCGGCGCGCTTGATCGACTTCTCCCGGTTGAACTGGCGAAGCTTTGCGATGACCTCCTCCTGGTGTTTGATCTGTGCCTGGTTGTTCAGGTAGTTGTGCCAGGCGGCCTCGCGCTGAGCCTTCTTCTGTTCGGCATAGGCGGAATAGTTTCCGGTAAAGAGGGTTGCCTTCGTATTCTCGATCTCAATGATCTTTGTTACCGTGCGGTCGAGAAAGTACCGGTCATGGGAGACCACAAGAACCGTGCCCCTGTAATTCATCAGGAAGGTCTCGAGCCACTGGATGCTGCCGATGTCGAGGTGGTTTGTCGGCTCATCGAGGATGATGATGTCCGGCTTCTCGAGAAGGATCTTAGCAAGGGCAACTCTTGTCTTCTGGCCGCCGGACAGGGTGGAGATCTTCTGTTCAAAGTCCTCTTCCGTAAAGCCTAGGCCCCGGAGAACTCCCGTGATCTCTCCCTTGCAGGCATAGCCGTTTTCAAGCTGATATTTCCTGAGGAGTTCGTTGTACTCGGTGACAACCTCATTTAAGGCATCCCCGGTCAGCGTCTCCATCTTCTTTTCGTCTTCCTCGATCCTTTTACCGAGCTCCAGGACGTCCTTTTTGACCTCCTGCATCTCCTCGAGAATCGTGTGGTCCGTGGACAGGTTCTGGTTCTGGGCAAGGTATCCGAAAGTCACGTCCCTTGCAAAGGCAACGGTTCCCTCATCGGCGCTCTCCTGTCCGATGATGATCTTCAAAAGCGTTGACTTTCCCGCGCCGTTGATGCCGACAATAGCAGCACGGTCTCCCTTTTCCAGATGAAACGTGATGTCGTTTAATACGGGTTTTTCCACAAAGGATTTGGATATGTGATGACAGGCAAGAATCATGGATATTCCTCTCATGCGTTTACAAAACAATCTCTGACAGTTTAGTATGACCGGCAATGTTCGTCAAATGAGAGAAAAAGGGTGCTGCAGCATCTGCAGCACCCCGTGTGTATTTCCGAAACAGATTACCATCCGATCGTTTCAGAAGATATCAAGCAGGATCTCTTCCCCGTTTTTTGCATCTTCAGCTGCGGGAAGCTCCTCTTCCTCCGGATCGTCTTCCTCAGAGAACAGACCGTCCGTCTCATGGATCGGGCTGACATCCTCGCCGTTCTGCTTCCGCTCCCTTCGGACATTTCTGACCATCTTACAGCTGTACTCGGAGGATTTCTCTGAGACAAGGTTCGTGAAATCCTCGACACGCCCTGTCCGGAGCAGATATTTGATGGTGTCAAGAGCCTCTTTTACGCCCGCCTCATAGGAACGCTCCTCAGACGCATGTGCCTGCAGGTATTTTTGCTTCTCATAGCTGCTTGCCAAAAACTCACAGACGCACCCGTCGAGTTCGCTCAGGAACCGATAAAGTTTCTCATGCATCCCGTTTTCCCGATACGTCTTTTCGACCTGTGCAAAGTCCAGGGTATGCATGTAGTCGAAAAGAGGTGTCAGATCCCCGATGCGGGCGTTAATGATATTGCTTTTCATGTTGACGGTGATGACCTGAAACGTCCCGTCCGCCTGCGTTCTGCTCGAGTAATAGAAGGGATGATTGTTGATCATGACCTGGGTCTTCCCAGCTGTGCAGGCGACATCGCACAGGAAGATCAGCGTCACGGGACGGCGCGGGTGACCTTTGGTCTCTCCATTGCAGTATGTCTTGATCGCATTCTGGTAATCTGTCTCCTCCGAGTTCGCGACTCTGCGTGCGATTTTCCCAAGGTCGATCTCAAAGTTTTCACTGCAGACCTTCTCATAATCCTTGTTGAAGAGCTTGATGTCATAGCGGTGATCCGAAGACAGGCTTGTGCCCTCGAGATATTGTCCGTCCCTGCAGCCGATCTGATAGTCTTCACTGGAAACTGCCTGGACCGGCAGAATCTCAAGCTTCTCCTTTGTCAGGATCTCCACGAGCCGCGCGGCAATGCATTCATTGCGAAAGATATGGTAGAACAGATAATTTTTTACAAGAGACCCTTTCATCATTGTATTCATAGTTTTACCCTCTTATGATGTTTTGTTGCGTTTCTACCGTTTCACTCAGCGCGCTTTCTTTTTTCTGGAGAATTCTCTGTCTGTATATAATCATAATGGATGATTGGCTTTTTGAAAATTGTGGTAAACCACCATTTTTTGGAAAATTTTCCATCAGCAAATTTTATCTAATAGTTAATTAACGAATGTACATATTTTGTGCCTGTTTTATTTTTGATCCCATATCCTGTGGTTTTCGGGCTGAAAAAAGCCCTGCCGGCGAACCGGCAGGGCCTTCATTTTTTTGGTTTGGAAACTCAAATCATGGATTCGAGTGTTTTGCGGATCTCCAGAATGAACTCTTCCGTGTTCAGAGTCGTCACATTTTCGAGGGTTGTGATCTGGGCCAGATCACCGGTCATCTTGCCATCCTCGATCGTCTGAAGCGTTGCCTTCTCGAGCGTGTCACCAAAGCGCATGAGCTCCGGAAGATTGTCGAGCTCGCCGCGTTTCTTCAGTGCACCGGCCCAGGCAAAGATCGTTGCCACGGAGTTTGTCGACTCCTTCTCTCCCTTCAGGTACTTGTAGTAGTGGCGCTGCACGGTGCCGTGCGCTGCCTCATACTCAAAGGCACCCGACGGGGAAACCAGGGTGGATGTCATCATGGCGAGAGAACCGAAGGCTGTGGAGATCATGTCACTCATCACATCGCCGTCGTAGTTCTTCAGAGCCCAGACAAAGCCGCCCTCGGAGCGGATCACCCTTGCCACGGCATCGTCGATGAGCGTGTAGAAATAGGTGACACCGGCATCTTCGAACTTCTCCTTATACTCTCTGTCGTACATCTCCTGGAAGATATCCTTGAAGTTTCCGTCATAGGTCTTGGAGATCGTATCCTTCGTGGAGAACCACAGATCCTGCTTTGTCGAGAGCGCATAATTAAAGCAGGAGCGTGCAAAGTTCGTGATCGACTGATCGGTGTTGTGGATGCCCTGAATGATGCCGGAACCGGTGAAGTCATGGATCAGCTGGCGATGCTCAATGCCGGTATCCGCCTCCGTAAAGACCAGCTCCGCCTTGCCTGGACCGCCGATCTTGATCTCGGAATTGCGGTAGATGTCGCCGTAGGCATGACGGGCGATGATGATGGGCTTTTTCCATGTCTTGACGTAGGGTACGATCCCCTTCACCATGATGGCACCGCGGAACACCGTGCCATCGAGATAGGCGCGGATCGTGGCATTCGGGCTCTTGTAGAGGCGCTTTAAGTTGTATTCCTTCTGTCTTGCCTTGTTCGGCGTGATGGTCGCACACTTGACGGCAACGCCGTACTGACGGTTGGCGCGTGCCGCGTCGAGCGTCACCTGATCATCGGTCGCGTCCCGGTTCTTCAGCCCCAGGTCGAAGTAGACGGTCTTCAGGTCCACAAACGGCTCAATCAGATCTTCCTTGATCATCTTCCAGATGATGCGTGTCATCTCGTCCCCGTCCATCTCAACGAGCGGGGTCTTCATCGCAATCTTGTCCATCGGCTTGCCCTCCATTGCAAATGTCAAATCATGTTCCGGATAAATAGTACCGCAGGAGTCTCCTGCTGTCACGGCTTGTCATCGTAGACATCGTACATGCCGTTAGCCACCATGTTGGCATAGGCGTTCTTCATGTGCTCAGCAGCCAGTGCCTCCGCGGCGTCCTTGTCCTTGGCCTTGATCGCTTCCATGATCGCGCGGTGCTCGTTATTGGAGGCCTTTGCGCGGTCAAGAGACGAGAGCGTCTTCTTGCGGATCCGGTACACGTATTCGTGGTAATCGATGAGCAGGTGCTCGAGCATCTTGGAATTGCCGGCTTCATACAGTGTCCTGTGAAACTTGTTGTCGAGCTCCGTGATCTGGGAGACATTTCCCTTCTCCACGTGGAAAGCGGCAAGGTAAACGTTCTCCTCCATTGCCCCGATCTGCTCCGGTGTTGCAAAATCGCAGGCCCATCTCGCACACAGACCCTCGAGACGTGCCCGGATCTCATAGATGTCGTGGACATCCTTTGCCTGGATCCCCGTCACGAAGGCACCCCGATTCGGGATGATCTGCACCAGTCCCTCGAGTTCGAGCTGACGAAGGGCTTCCCGGACCGGCGTTCTGGAAACGCCGAGCTCCTGTCCGATCTGGACTTCCTTGAGCTCTTCGTTCTCCTTGTAGCGCCCGTTCAGGATATCATCGCGTATCTTGTGGAAGACACGTCCGCGAAGGGAATACTTGTCCGAGACATCCCGCCGTACGTCATAATCATTCATCCCACACCTCCTGCTCATTGGCTCACATGAAAGATGCACAAAACAATGACGGGCAGGTCTGTTCAACCTGGCCCCGTCATCGAGTCTTTTCAGCTTTCCATAGGACTGCATCCCGTGAATTCGGGTATCATTGTATACAATAGCAGTCCCAAAGTCAAAGCATTCAGGACACTGTGCGTAAAAAACAGCGTGTAAAACGGGATGCCGCATTTCTGCAGCACCCCGTCGTTTTATTTCAGTGTGATCTTCCAGGTATTGGTATAGGAATCGTCCGGTTCTACACCGACAAGATCCGAGAGGCTTGAAAACTCCTCCACGATATCCTGACGCCCCGGAAGGGAAACCCAGGGCTCGATGGCGACATAGGGCGCGTTCGTATGGACCGCATGCCAGAAGCCGATATAGGGCATTCCCGGATAGGACACGGTCACCGAATGCTTTGCGTGGTCCGCCTTGAGGCTCACCTCATAGGGCGTATTCGTGAGGACAATGGCGTCGTTGTCGAAAAGATCGTGATGAAGCGGAATCTTTGTGCCGTCCACAAGAGGATACGGCTTCAAGGTGCCGTTTACCAGAACATCCTTCGACATCATCACCTGATCCGGGAAGCACTTCTCGGGGAATTCCAGGTAGTAGTCCTCGAAGGATCTGCCCTCTTCGATGGGAACCCTGAATCCCGGGTGGCCGCCGTAGCCGAAGAAGAGAATCTTCCTGTCCCGGTTGAACACGTCCGCCGTGATGAAAAGACTCGTGTCCTCGAGACTGAACGTGATCTGGAAGTCGAACAGGTACGGATAGACCTTTCTGGTCTCTTCCGAATCCGTGATGCCGAAGGTCACGGCATTTTCCGACTGCTCGAGCACATCGAATTTCATGAGCTTTGCAAAGCCGTGGCGGCCAAGATGATATTCCTGCCCGTGCAGCGTGTATCGCTCCTCAAACAGGCGCCCCACAAACGGGAACAGGTTCGGCGCATGGCCTGACCAGTAGGCGGGATCTCCGTTCCAGAGGTATTCCCTGCCTTCGTACTGAAGAGAGATGAGCTCGGCTCCCTGATCCCGGATCACAGCCTTCATGCGTCCGGTCTGAATGGTAACATCCATGACAGTTCTCCTTTTAATCCTTTGGTTTCTGATAGAATTTTCCCTGAATCTCCGTGGTCCGCATCGAGTTGATGAAGGCCGCGGGATCAATCTGATGAATGGCGTGAATCACCTTCTTCGCCTCCTGCCCGGAGACGACGGAGTAGACGAGATCCTTTTCCGTGTGATCATGAGATCCCTCTCCGCGGAAGATTGTCGCCCCGTGGGTGCACAGGCGGAAGATCTCCTGACAGACCTCCTCCGGGTGTTCGGTCACAATGAACAGCGTCTGCTGCTGGTAGTCACGGTACAGAAGGTGGATCATCTGCGTGGAGCAGAACTGATACACAATGGAATACAGCGCCGCCGTCCAGCCGAACAGATATCCTGCCACTCCCAGGAGCACCACGTTAAACGCAAAGACGTAGTTGAACGCATCTGCCCCGGTCTTTTTCGACCAGTAGATCGAGAAGAAGTCCGTTCCTCCGCTCGTTGCATCCGCCCGAAGGCAGATGGCAATCGAAGTTCCCATGAGGATCCCGCCGAAAACCGCGATGAGCAGCGGATCGCTCGTCAGCGGATGTTCCGGCAGAACATCGACCAGAACGGAGTTTACGGCAATCATCAGGAGCGAGAGACCGGTGAACTTCTTGCCAATGAAACGAAAGCCTACATAGACCGGAAAGGCGTTGACTATGATGTTGATCAGCGCATAGGGGATCTGGAGCCCGAGGTACTTTGCAAAGACTCTCTGCAGCAGGACCGAGAGGCCGGTTGCGCCGCCCGGAAAGAGGTTTCCGGCATCGACAAAGATCCGGATGTCCAGTGCCATGAGAAGTGCCGCCGCAAGTACTGAGAGGATACGCTTCAAGTCTCTTGTCCTGTTCTCCATTCTGCTTCCACCTCCTTTTTGATGCAACTTAAAAAACGGTTCTGCAGGCCTAATCCGGTCCGCAGAACCGCACATTTCTCAATCGGTATCAGGCCTCGTCATAACCTGCTGCCGCCTTCTCCGCACGGGAAGCGACTTCCTTGCTCTGGATGTCGGCAGGTGCCTGCTCATAGCGGGCAAAGGCATACTCATAGATGCCGCGGCCGCCGGTCATCGACCGAAGCGTCGTGCAGTAGTCGAACAGCTCCATCTGCGGAACCTCCGCAGAAATCTCCTGCTTGCCGCCCGGGATCGGATTCATGCCAAGAACTCTGCCTCTTCTCTTGTTGAGGTCACCCATGACATCACCCGTGTAGGTGTCCGGGACGGTGACCTTGAGCAGCACGATCGGCTCAAGAAGCACCGGAGATGCCTCCATGAAGCCCTTGCGGAACGCCTGCTTTGCAGCCGTCTTGAAGGCCATTTCCGAGGAATCGACCGGATGATAGGATCCGTCATACAGGACCGCCTTCACGCCGACAACAGGATATGCGGCGAGAGGTCCCTGCTGCGTGGACTCCGCAATGCCCTTCTCGACTGCCGGGAAGTAGTTCTTCGGGATCGCACCGCCGACGACCTGCTCCTCGAACTCATACGGCTCATCGAGGTTGTTCGAGGGACTGAAGCAGATCTTGACGTGACCGTACTGGCCGTGACCGCCGGTCTGTTTCTTGTACTTGTACTCGACGTCGCTCGTCTTCTTGATGGTCTCGCGGAAGGCGACCTTCGGCTTCTCCACGGTGATGTCGACATTGTACTCGTTCTTGAGCATGCTCTGAATAACCTGCAGATGCAGATCACCCATGCCGTAGATGAGGGACTGGCTGTTGGCCGAATCATTCACCGGCTTGAAGGTCGGATCCTCGGCAGCGATCTTTGCCATCGCCTGCGCGATCTTGTCGATATCCGACTTGTTCACGGCGCGGTAGCGAAGATACGTGTAGGGCTTGGAAATCTCACTCTTTGCATAGGTCACCGGGCAGGATTTCGTGGAGAGCGTATCCCCGGTCTTTACATTCGGCAGTTTCGTCAGCGCACCGAGATCGCCTGCATGCAGCTCTCCGATCTCACTTGTCTTGTTGCCCTGCATGATGTAGAGCTTGCCGATGCGGAACTCCGAATCGCTTGTCGCATTGTAGACCGTGTCATCGGTCTTGAAGACACCGGAACGGACCTTGATCAGGCTGTAGCGGCCGATGAAGGGATCGACGATGGTCTTGAAGACATAGGCGGTCTTGGGCTTTAAGATATCGAAGTTTGCCTCGAAGATCTCGTTGGTCTTCAGGTTGATGCCGGAAACCTTGCGGGACTCGGCGGCAGGCATGTACTTGACGATATCGTCCATCAGCGTATAGGTGCCCTGAACGTTGAGACCGGAGCCCATCTCCACCGGGACGATGGAGCCGTCCTGGATGGACAGACGAACCGCCGCGCGGATTTCGGGCTCGGAGAATGCCTCGCCCGCGAAGTACCGCTCCATGAAGTCCTCCGAGGTCTCTGCCACGGCTTCCATCAGGGTGTCGTTGTACTCGTTCAGGTACTCGGAGGCATAATCCGGCACATCGCACGGAACCGCTTCCTTGTTCACCCACTTGAAGGCCTTCTTCTGGATGACATTGACATAGCCGACCAGCGCGCCGTTCTCACGAACCGGCATGTTGAACGGAGCGATCTTCTTGCCGTACAGGCTCGTCAGATCCTCGATGACCTGACGGTAGGAGACGGAGTCGATATCCATGTCCGTGACAAAGAACATGCGGGGCAGATGATACTTCTCGCAAAGCTCCCATGCTCTCTCCGTGCCGGCCTCGATGCCGGACTTGCCCGAGACAACGATGATGGCGCCGTCCGCGACGGCCATGGCCTCCTCCACCTCACCGACAAAATCGAAATAGCCGGGGGTATCCAGGACGTTGATCTTGCAGTCCTGCCACTCAATCGGGATCAGACTCGTACGAATGGAAATGCCCCTCTTCTGCTCCTCCTTGGTAAAGTCGGACAGCGTCGTGCCGTCTTCCACTTTGCCAAGCCTGGATGTCAGACCGCCCAGATATGCCATGCCCTCGACAAGGGTGGTTTTTCCGGCACCGCCGTGTCCAAGGACAGCGATGTTTCTGATCTTGTCTGTAGTATAGACCTTCATGTTGTAACCTCCGAATATTGCCTCAGCCGTCAAAAACCGGGCGGCCTGCGGCGGATTTTTATAAGTTTTGATCGGAACCCCAATTTTTCCCACCCAAACTCGTCTTCTATTTTACTGAAATTCAGACAGTTTAGCAATAAAAATCCGGGCACATTTTACAATTCCTGCGGATTCCGGAGAAGATCCTTTGTTCCTGTGCAGCTTAAAAAAACCGGAACACTAAGGTGGTGCTCCGGGATCTTGTGCCTTCTACTTTTCTTCCGTATCTTCTTCTGTTTCCAGTCCGTCCATGCCGACAATGACATCCGATCCGGACGTGACCTTCGGGAGTTCTCCGTTCCATTTTTCCAGATACTGCTGTTTCAGAGTCTTATCCGTAATCGAGTCGTTCAGCAGCTTGTTCGCATCTGCCTGTCCCTGAGCTTCGATGACAGCCGCATCGGCTTCCGCCTGTGCCTGTGTCGTCTTGACCTTGGCGTCCGCTTCCGCCTTGTCAATCGCCTTCTGGTTCTCGATCGCCTGCTGCTCCGCTTCAATCTGGGCTTTCTGCCTCGAAGCGATAGCCTCGTTGTAGGAATCCTCGAAATTTGCATCTCCGATGACAACTCTGTCGATGGTCACGACCTGCTGTCCGTACTTCTTATCCAGGGAGTCCTGAAGAGAGGTCTGCACGAGAGGCTCGATCTTACCTCTGTTTGTCGCCTCCTTGGAATCGAGCTGTCTGGATGCCTCCTTGACCGCCGAGTTGACGGAAGTGGCGTTTACCAGTGCGTTCTCATAATTCGTCACATTCGCGACAATCCAAGCGGCTTTCTCCGGCAGGATCTGGTAGGTGACCGTAATCTGATCATAGTAGATTTCCGTCATGTCAGAGGTCTCGGACCAAACCTGTCCCTCGAAGAGCTGATCCTGCTGCTTCGTATTCACCTGCGTGATTTTTTCGATAAACGGAAGTTTCGTGCTGATTCCGTTTTGCACCGGGGTGCCGCTGATCTGGCCGAACCTCGACTTTACGCCGGTGTATCCCGTCGGAATGACGACCATCATCTGTGAAACGAGTACTGCTGCAGCAATCAGAACCAGTACGGCAAGTCTTACGTGTTTTCCGTGGTGCTTTGTGTTGTCCGGCATTTGTCTCCCCTCCGAGATTGCTTTGTCTCTTCAAAACTGTCCGGCAGTTCATTGTGTTACAGCAGTAATCAGCCTGAAGCCGCAGCGTATGGTACATATGGTCGCAATTCTAGCATCATCCCGCCCACTGCTTCTATAATAATCTTTCGAACCGTCGGAAGTTCTTTTAGCAATTGACGTTTCTGATGACGACAAAGATCCGCTCTTTGTACCAAGGACCTTACATCATTGTCTGTCAGGATCAGGGCGTTCCGTTTCTTAACAGTCAAAAGCCGGGCAGAGTCTGCCAGCCGGCAATTGATCAATGAGATTTGGGCTCTTTGTGGTCAAAGTTATCTGTCCGCCGTTTTCAACATAGAGTCTTATGAGCTCTCCCATGATGGCACTCTCTTCCCCGGAGAGGTGTCCCTCCGGCTCTTCCACAATCAGAAAATCTTCACTTCCCGCAAGCATCAGATTGATCACCCAGAGGGTCTCTCTTTGCCCCATGGAAAGGACGGAAAACGGCCAGTGTCTGCCGTCCTTTGTCACAAGGATGTCCCTCCCGTCCTCGAAGAGGTATCTTCCCTGCAGCAGCGTGTCGGCGATCTCCTGCATCTTCGGGGAAGGTTCTGCGCTCTGCATCACCGGACGGTACCTGGTTACCACTTCCCCGAAGGCGCCGGTCAGATAGTCGAAGCGAAACGACAGATGGTCGAACTCGTCCTGGGACAGCGTCGGTATGACTGCTCTGGTCCCGGGAATAAAGCAGACTGGGTCTTCCGAGCCGGTAAGATCCAGAAGCCCCGAATCGCTCTCTGCCATCGCCTGCCTTACCGTTTCGCTGAACGAAAAGACAGGTGTTCCCCCGTCTCCCCGCAGGAGTCGAAACCACACATCCTCCGATGATGCAAAGGTCACCGACGTGTCCGGATGAAGGATCGCTCCTTCCTCAAAGATACTGTGATAGCGGCTCTCCAGCTTCAAGGTCGCCGCGGCCTCTGCGGACAGGGCTCCTTTCTCTGAAATACCTGCTTTCAGTGCTTCCCCGAACAGTCCGTACAGGCAGACGAGACGCGCTGCCGTGAGCATCGCCTGATCCTTTGGTGTTGTGATCACCATGCACGGACCGATTTCAAGATCCGCATGCCGGATCCCGTTGAAGTTTTCGATGAGGATTCTTCCCTTCCTCTTACTGTTTTCACTCACCCTCTTACCCCTTTCGTTAAAAAAACACCCCTGCAGCTTTGGCACTGCAGGGGCGTAACGCCTTACGGATTCCTCACTTCACGACGAAGTTCAGGATCTTTCCGGGCACATAGATTTCCTTGACAAGATTCTTGCCTTCCAGATACCGGGCAACGTTCGGCTCGGCCTTGCCGGCAGCAAGTGCCTCGTCCCTTGCGCAGTCCGCAGCGATCTCGACGACGCCGCGCACCTTGCCGTTGACCTGGACACCGATCTTCACGGTGGCATCCTTGGTCTTTGCCTCGTCATACTCCGGCCAGGAGGACAGCGTGCAGAACGTCTTTCCATCAGGGTTCATGCCCTCATACTGCCAGATCTCCTCGCAAAGATGCGGGGCGAACGGAGAAAGGAGCTTGATGAAGGTGACAAGATCCTGCTTCGTGATCTGTCCCGCCTTCTGGAACTCATTGATGAGGCTCATCAGCGCTGCGATCGCGGTGTTGAACTTCATGTTCTCGGTGTCATCGGAGACCTTGCGGATGGTCTTGTTGACCAGAGCATCGATCTTCGGGTCTTCCTTTTCTGCCGTCGCGATATCCGTCAGGTTCGCCACACGGTCCAGGAAGCGCTTGCAGCCCTTCAGGGATTCATCGCTCCAGGGTGCCGCGGAACCGTAGTCGCCCATGAACAGCACGTAGGTGCGCAGCGTATCCGCACCGTACTGCTCCACGATATCCACCGGGTCGACCACGTTGCCCTTGGACTTCGACATCTTCTCGCCGTCGGCTCCGAGGATCATGCCCTGATAGGTGCGCTTTGCGTACGGCTCCGGGGTGTTGACCTCGCCGATGTCATAGAGGAAATGATGCCAGAACCTCGAGTAAAGCATATGCCTTGTCACGTGCTCCATGCCGCCGTTGTACTGGTCTACCGGCATCCAGTAGTCGATCTTCTTCCGGTCTGCGAAGGCTTTGTCATTGTGCGGATCGCAGAAGCGAAGGAAGTACCAGGAAGAACCGGCCCACTGCGGCATCGTGTCGGTCTCGCGCTTTGCGGGGCCGCCGCACTTCGGGCAGGTGCAGTTGACAAACTCCGGAACCTTGGCAAGAGGCGACTCGCCGTCGGTGCCGGGCTCGAAATTCTTGACCGGAGGCAGGCGAAGCGGAAGCTCGTCATAGGGAACCGCCACCGTGCCGCAATTCGGGCAGTGAATCAGCGGAATGGGCTCGCCCCAGTACCTCTGACGGTTGAACGCCCAGTCCTTCATCTTGTACTGAACGCCCTTGTGGCCGACACCCGTCCTGGAGAGCTCTTCCAGCATGCGCTTGATCGAGTCCTTCTTGTTGGTGTAGCCGTTCAGGAAGTCGGAGTTGATCATCTTCCCGTCGCCCGTGTAGGCTTCCTTCGAGACGTCGCCGCCCTCGATGACAGGAATAATCTCGCAGCCGAACTTCTTCGCGAAATCATAGTCTCTCTGATCATGTGCCGGCACTGCCATGATGGCTCCGGTGCCGTAGCCCATCATGACATAGTCGGAAATGAAGATCGGGATCTCCTTCCCGTTGATGGGATTGATGGCGGTAAGGCCATCGAGCCTGACACCGGTCTTGTCCTTGACGACAAGCTGCGTTCTCTCGAATTCCGTCTTCTTTGCCGCTTCAGACCTGTAGGCAAGGACCTGATCCCAATTGGAGATCTTCTCCTTATACTTGTCGAGCAGCGGATGCTCCGGTGCCATGACCATGAAGGTGACGCCAAAGAGCGTATCGCACCTTGTGGTGTAGATCTCGAGCTTGTCTTCCGTGTCCTTCAGGGTGAAGTTCACGAAGGCACCCTCGGATCTGCCGATCCAGGTGACCTCCTGCTGCTTGACGGATTCCGGATAGTCCACGTGGTCAAGTCCTTCAAGGAGCTTGTCCGCATAATCCGTGATCCGAAGGAACCAGACGCTCTTGGACTTCTGAACAACCTCGGAACCGCAGATATCGCATTTGCCTCCCTGGGAGTCCTCATTGGAGAGGACAACCTTGCAGTGCGGGCAGTAGTTGACAAGCGTCTTCGAGCGGAAGACCAGCCCGTGCTCAAAGAGCTTCAGGAAAATCCACTGCGTCCACTTGTAGTAATCCGCATGGCTGGTTGCGATCACTCTCGACCAGTCGAAGGAAAAGCCGACGCTCTTCAGCTGATTCGAGAAGTGAGCGATGTTCTTCTCCGTGATGTCGTGCGGGTGAGTATTCGTCTTGATGGCGTAGTTCTCCGCCGGCAGTCCGAAGGAGTCGAAGCCGATCGGGAACAGGACGTTGTAGCCCTGCATGCGGCGCTTTCTCGAGAGCACCTCGATGCTCGAATAGGCCTTGATGTGGCCGACATGCATGCCGGCACCGGACGGATACGGGAACTCTACGAGGCCGTACCACTTCGGTTTCTTGTCAAAATCGATCGCGCGGAAGGCTCCGGCCTCTTCCCAGGCCTTCTGCCACTTCGGCTCGATCTGACGGAAATTGTATTTCATACGATAAACCTCCAACTAAGCACCGGCATTTCTCCTGCGGGCACTCGTTTCATCATAGGATTGCGATCTTTCGTTGTCAACCGCGCTCCGGCGCATCAAAGTCCGCATCGAGGTTGAAAAAGCAGGAATGCGACCCGGTGTGGCAGGCAGCGCCTGTCTGATCGACAACGGCAAGAAGCGTGTCGAGATCGCAGTCGAGGGTCAGGCTGTGGACCTTCTGGAAATGTCCCGATGTTAGCCCCTTGACCCAGATCTCCTGTCTCGATCTCGACCAGTAGGTCATGATGCCCGTCGCAAAGGTCCTGTTGTAGGCCTCCTCATTCATGTATGCCACCATGAGGACCTGATTGGTGCCGTACTCCTGCACGACGACGGGAAGCAGACCATCCTGCCCGAGCTTGATCCCGCTCCAGGGAATGGCAGGCTTCCGGGATCGTCCCTGAGGCATCATCGTCTTTTCTTCCATCACAGGGTTCCCTTCGTGCTCAGAACATCGAGGATGCGCTGATCCTTCGTCACAGCGCCGTCCAGGGCCTTGGCAAAGGCCTTGAACATCGCCTCGATGATGTGGTGCGCGTTCGAGCCGTAGTGCACCACAAAGTGCAGGTTCATGCCGGCACTGTAGGATACGGCATAGAAGAACTCGCGGACAAGCTGCGTGTCAAAGTCCCCGACCATCGGCGCCGTAATTTTGTCCTCGCCCTCAAAGACAAAGTAGGGCCGACCGCACAGATCCACCGCACAGGTGACAAGGCTCTCGTCCATGGGCAGAGTGAAGAACCCGTATCGCTTTATGCCGATCTTGTCGCCGACCGCTTCTCTGATCGCCTCGCCAAGGACAATCCCGGTGTCCTCCACGCTGTGGTGGCCGTCAACGTTCAGATCCCCGTCCACCTTGACGATCATGTCAAAGAGGCCGTGGCGCGTGAAGGCGTCCAGCATGTGATCAAAGAATCCGATCCCGGTGTCGATCTTCGCGCGGCCGGTGCCGTCAAGGGCAAGTTTGATGCTGATATTTGTCTCCCCGGTCTTTCGCTCTACCTGAGCCTCACGCGCTGTGCTCATTTGTCTTCCTCCCCCTCAAAGCGCACTGCGATGCTGTTTGCGTGTGCGGTGAGGCCTTCGTTCTTTGCAAAGATCTCGATATCCTTATGGCAGGCTTTCAGCGCATCTCTCGAGTAGGAAATGATGCTCGACTTCTTCACGAACTGATCGACGCCAAGGGGCGAGAAGAACCTGGCCGTGCCGTTGGTCGGCAGGATGTGGTTCGGACCCGCGTAGTAGTCGCCGAGGGGCTCCGACGAATAGGAGCCGAGGAAGATGGCTCCGGCATTCCGGATCTTTGTCATGATCTCGAAGGGATCCTTTGTCACGATCTCCATGTGCTCGCTTGCGATCTCGTTTGCGGCCTCGATGCAGTCGTCCATCGTCTCTCCGACGAACAGATACCCGTAGTTGTTGAGGGACTGCCGGATGATTTCCGCCCGGGAGAGGGTCTTGAGATAATTATCGATCTCGTCACTGATGTCCTCTGCCAGCTTTCTCGACGTGGTGAGAAGGATCGCGGAGGCCAGAGGATCATGCTCTGCCTGGGAGAGAAGATCAGCCGCCACATAGTGGGCATTTGCCGTCTCATCGGCTATGACAAGGATCTCCGAGGGACCTGCAACGGAGTCGATGCCGGTGATGCCAAAGCAGGCTTTCTTTGCGAGGGCAACGTAGATGTTTCCGGGACCTGTGATCTTGTCAACCTTCGGAATCGACTCCGTCCCGTACGCCATGGCGGCGATTGCCTGGGCGCCGCCGACCTTGTAGATCTCATCTGCACCTGCGATGTCCGCCGCAACAAGAGAGCCCGCAGGTGCCTTTCCCTCTGCATTTGGCGGTGTGCACATGATGATCCGGGAGACTCCCGCGACCTTTGCCGGGATGATGTTCATGAGAACGGAGGACGGATAGACCGCCCTGCCGCCGGGGACATAGCAGCCGCTGATCGCGATCGGGGTGACCTTCTGTCCCAGAATCACGCCGTCGTCCCTCGTGGTGATCCAGCTTGTCTGCTTCTGATTCTCGTGATAGGCGCGGATGTTTGCGGCGGAGCGCTTCATGACCTCGATGAACTCCGGGTCAAGGCTCCTGTACGCCTCCTCCATCTCCTCCTTGGAGACTTTGATCGTATCCTTTGTCAGGTGGCAGTGGTCGAACTTTTCCTCGTAGTCAAAGATCGCCGCATCACCCTTCTCCTCGACGTTCTTCAAGATCTCATCGACCGCCGCCTGCTGCTGCTTGTAGCTTGCGGGATTTCTGCCCTTCAGGAGCTTTAACAGCTCCTGTCTGTTTTCCTTTGTCAGCTCTGTGATCTTCACTTTTTAAGCCTCCTTAAAGCGCTGCCCGGACATCACTGATGAACTTCGTGATCCGTTCCGCCTTCATCTGCATCGATACCTGATTGACGATCATGCGGGCGGAGATGTCGCAGACCGTCTCGAGGACGGTCAGTCCGTTCTCCCGAAGCGTGGAGCCTGTCTCCACGATATCCACGATGACATCGGAGAGCCCGACGAGGGGCCCGAGCTCAACGCTGCCGTTGAGCTTGATGATGTCAACGGTCTGCATCTTGGTATTGTAGAAGTAGTCGCGGGCGATGTTCGGATACTTGCTCGCAACACGGATCATCTCATGGTGCTGAAGGAGCTCTCTTGCGCTCTCCGGTCCCGCAACGCACATGCGGCACTTTCCGAAGCGAAGATCCAGCACTTCATAGGCTCTTCTCTGCTCCTCCATGATGATATCGGAACCCACAATCCCGATATCCGCCGCGCCGTACTCGACATACGTCGGCACATCGGGACCCTTGGAGAGGAAGAAGTTCATCTTCAGGTCTTCGTTGCGGAAGATGAGCTTTCTGGAGTCCTCTTTCATCTCCTCGCACGGATATCCGGCCTTTGTCAGAAGCTCCATGGTCCGGTCGGCAAGTCTGCCCTTGGTTAGTGCAATGGTCAGCTCTTCCATGTCAGTCCTCCTCTTTCGTAAGAATCACGCGCTGCCCTGCCTTCCGAAGCGCCTCGGCCTTCGACAGGGCTTCCCGGAAGCCGTCACCCTTCCAGGTAACGACAACCGGATTTTCCGGCACGGGAATCGTGATCTTCTGCATGCGCAGGGCTTCGAGGAGCGTATCGACGCTGATCATGTAGCCGATGGCCGGTGCCTCCTTGCCAAAGTATCCGAGCAGTTTATCATAACGCCCGCCCGTTGCAACGGCATCTCCGACACCGTAGGTGTATCCCTTGAAGATGATTCCCGTGTAGTAGTGATACTTCGAAAGAAGCGAGAGGTCGAAGGAGACATAGTCCGAGAGGCCGTAGTCCTCCAGAAGATGATACACGTCAATGAGCCGCTGCAGCGCGCTCTTTGCGCGCTCGTTCGGTGCGCTTTCCTTTTCCTTCTCCAGGTCTTCATCGTTTCGGACAAAGCTCGTCAGGCGAAGGAACTTCTCCGTGTAGGTCTTTTCGACCTCCTGCTTCAAAAGCAGCGACTCCGCCGCGTAGTAGTTCTTTGCGGAAATGACATCGCGAAGCTCTGCCTCCATGTCTTTCGAAAGTCCCGCCGCCTCGCAGATCCCGCGGAAGTAATCGACGTTTCCGAGGGTAATCTGGAACCTGGTAAGTCCGGTCGACAAAAGACTTTTGATCAGGCTTGCGAGGATCTCCGCATCTGCGTAGACACTGCCCTCATTAATGAGCTCCGCGCCCATCTCGTAGGATTCCTTGAGCTTTCCCTGAAGGTTAGAGGTGTTGACGAACGCCCTGCCGCTGTAGCAGAAGCGGATGGGATTCGTATCGTCCATGAAGTACTTTGCCGCGCAGCGCGCCACCGACGGCGTAAAGTCCGGGCGAAGCACCAGCGTGTTGCCCTCCTTGTCAAAGAACTTGTACAGCTCTCTCGAGGGTGTTGTTCCGATTTCCCGCGAGAATACATCGAAGAACTCGAAGACCGGCGTCTTGATGTTCTCATAGCCAAAGCTGTGGATCACAGAGAGCATCTCTTCCATGACGGTGTCATACTCGGCGGCATCTCTTCCGTAGTGATCGAATACCCCCTCCGGGGTGTGCAGCAGTTCCTGTTGTCTCTTGTTATTCATAGACCCTTTACTCACTTTATCATGGTAACGTGTTAGCATATCAAACCAATGTCCCAGTATATCAGCCCGTGCTTTCCCCGGTCAATCCCGTTCCGAGATATCCTTGTTGATCATCTCGAGGTACGGAACGAGGATCCCGTCATGGCTGTGGGGCAGAACATAGGTCTGATCCAGTTCATCGAAACGAATGCTCTTTCGTCCGCCCCTCTCCATACGCTCCCAGAACGGGGCAAACAGGCGGAAGGGCAGGTAGTAGTAGACGTTGATTCCGGTGAAGTAGATGAGAAAGAACGCGATGCCTTCCTGCCTCTCGAACCGCTCCATGAAGTCCACCTGATGGGGATGGATGTTCTGCAGAGGAAAGGTCGTCGTCTTGCTCTCCTTCGCATCAAAGCACAGGGGATACCCCTGCACGACGCCGATGTAATCGACGGTACTTTTCTGCTCGAAGTAGGCAAGCGTGATGTGCCTGGATTCCTTGTCGATGTCGATGGGGGTGATCGGCGTCGGGATCTTCTGGACAAGGCAGAGGTTCTGCTCCAGGTAGAGCTCGTTTGTGCGGTTGATCTCCTCCTCAAGCTGGGAGCCTCGAAGCCCCCTCGAATTCCATGTCGGCATTTTATCCTCTCACAAGTTCCCGGTAGCGCTTCGGCACGTCAATGGCAATCGTTCTGCCGCTGATCCCGGAAAGGGCCTCTTCCTGCAGAGGCGGAAACACCACTTTGACACAGCAAAGAAGCTGATAACGAAGATGCAGGGCTTCATTTCTCTTCCGGTTACCGTACTTCGGATCCCCCAGGATCGGGTGTCCGACAAAGGAGAGATGGGCGCGCAGCTGGTGGGTCTTTCCCGTGACAAGTTCCAGGGAAAGAAGCGTGCAGGATCCGTCCGGGGATACTTTTACCGGCTCATAGAGGGTCTTCGAATAGGAGCCTCCGGGTGCCTTTTCCTTCACGACTCTGGAGATTCCCGTTTTCTCATCCCGGATAAGATATCCATCGATGACACCGCTCCTGTCAACCCGGCCTTCCACCACCGCCGCATAGTACTTGTGAATCGTCCGATCCCTGAGGGCCTGTGACAGGGCGCGCCCTGCCTCATAGGTCTTTGCACACAGGACAAGCCCCTGCGTATTCCGGTCAAGCCGGTTCACGACGGATGGGGTGTACATGGAAAGTGATGATTCCGGAAGGTCTTTCTCTTCCAGCAGGTATCCCACAAACCATTCGTTCAGGGTAAGATCTTTCGGATCTGCCTTCTGGGAGAGGACGCCGGCTGGCTTGTTCCCGACAAGAACCGATTCGTCCTCATAGACAATCCCGATCCTGCCCCTCAGCTGATGATAGGCCTCATGATACGAAAGGGCAGTGGGCACAGAAGGATTTTTTTCCCGCCGGCTTCCCGTTCCTGCTGAAAGCTCCTCAATCTTTTCGTCCGGGAGAAAAACGCGGATACAGTCGTTTTCCCGGATCAGATCCTCCGCATGGGCTTTCTTTCCATTGACGGAAAGCGTCCGTTTCCGGATCAGGCGCTGGATCAGAGACCAGGGTGCCCCGGGAAGGATCCTCTGGACATATTTGTCCAGGCGGCTGCCCGCATAGGTTTTTTCGACCAGGTATTCTTTCATGGCTACAGGGAGATCGCATGCATCAGGGCATGGAAGCGGTCCGCGTCCTCTGCTCCTTCCTCTCCCGCAAGGTCATTCATCTGATCGAGTCTTGTGAGGTAGGAATTCAGGTTGGTGAAGATCTTCACATTGTAGCCGCGAAGACCGTTCTGCTTTATCATGGACAGGATGTGATTTTCAGCTGCCTTCGTATCGCACTTCGGATCCTCGGTGAGGCCGCAGACACTCTTTCCCGCAATCGTCACGTGGCTGATCTGAAAGTTCTTCTGGTAGCTTGTCAGATACAGGTCATAGGACGAGGTGAGGTTTCCGATATGCCCCTCGATCTCCTCAAATGCCTGTTCCGAGCAGCCCCTGCCCCGAAGATACATGATCATGTCGACGACAAACTTCGCCGTCGGAAGGCACATGAGCGCCGCCATGATGGAGAAGATGTTTTTTCTCGTCCCCAGAATCCGATACGGGATCAGAAACATCAGAATCGTGCAGACAAGAAGGAGCAGGGCAAACAAAATCGCAAGACTTCTGCGGTGCTCGTAGTAGCCGAATTCTCCCTTTTGGAGCCTGTGTCGTTCCATGGTTATTGTCCTTTCAGAAAGATAGTTCCGTAAAATCCGTGATCATGCCATCCGAGAGTGTTTCCTTCTCATCCTGTACATCGACCGATGCTTCATCGCGGACCGCAATGCAGGTCATGCCGGCCTTCTTTGCCGCAACAATCCCGTCCGGCAGGTCCTCAAAGGCAAGGCAGTCTGAAGGTTCCACCTGAAGTCTTCTTGCGCACTCCCGGTAGATGAAGGGGTCCGGCTTCCCGATCCGCACCTCGTTTCCGGAGAGGATGACCTGAAAGTCATTTTCCATCTGCCTTGACTTTAAGGTATGTTCGATGAGCTCTCTCGAATTGCTCGATGCGATTGCACAGGGAATGTCCCGGCTGTGGCAGGACGCAATAAATTCCCGGGCGCCTTTTTTGGGACGGACCTTTGTCCCGTACAGTTCATAGGCCAGGCGGTTCCACTCGTCCATCATTGTCTCCGGGGAATCCTGTATGCCGAAACGCTTCTGAAAATACAGGGCGGTCTGATACATGGAGCAGCCGCCGATTTCGAGAGAGAGATTCTTCGGGACCTCGATCCCCCGGGATCCGAGATACTCCCGGTCGACCTCATTCCAGACACCCATGGAGTCCATGAGCGTTCCATCCAGATCGAAGATCACGGCTCTGATTCTGCTGCTGATTCGGATCATAGAACTCCTTGGTCCATAAGAAAAGACGCGGTGCTGCCTGCCCCGCGTCCTGTATCTGACATTGCCATTCGTTACTGCTGCCCTGCCTCATCCGGGTTCTGTTCCGGAGCGGGGTTGTTCTGCATCTGCTGCTGTTCGTAGATCTGCTGGCTGACCTGATCGTACTCCTGGCGGGCCTGTTCAGCCATCTGCGCATGCTGCATTGCCGCATTCTGCGCATCGATCTGCTGCTGCTGAACCTGTGCCTCCTGGTTCTGCATCTGCTGCACCAGGGCATCGTGATCCTGATGGATCTTGTTCAGGTAAACGCTCATGTCGTTCATGTAGCTGGTGAAGGTCTGCTGGGTCCCTGCGATGGAGTTCTGGGTGAGCTTCTCGAGGTCAGCAAGCATCTCTCCGAGATAGTTCTGGGCCTGGATGTTATAATCCGAGACCTCCTGCTGTGCACCGGAGACAATCTGCTGTGCCTGGGCATTGGCCTGGGCAAGCATCTGATTGGACTGGGCACTGGCATTGCTCATGATCTGACGGGCCTGGATGTCGGCATTTCCGATGGTCTTCTCGGAATAGGCGTTCGCATCATCGATCGTCTGCTGTGCCTTTTCCCTGGCATCGGCCAGGATCTGCTCCGCCTGGGCGCTAGCATCGGAGATGGTCTTCTGCGCCTCGTTGTTTGCATTGGTGGTGACGGTCTGAACCTGCTCGTTCGCCGCATTCACCAGCTGATTAGCCTGATCATAGGCCTGCTGCAGCACGGCCTCATCATCCACCTTGCGGTTGACCTGCTCTGCTGCCTGACGCACCAGTGCCTCCGCCTTGGCTCTTGCCTCGGCGTAGATCTGATCCTTGTGCTCAATGACCTCGCGGTAGCGCTCAACCTCGTCCGGGATCACCTCCCGGAGTTCTTCCATATAGCCCTCGAGCTTTTCGTGGTTGACCTCGATGTAATCCTTCGAAAAGGGCTTATATTTGCACTGATCAATGTAATCCTGAATCTCATCGATCTTGTGCTCAATCTTGTTGCTGCTCATTTGGTATCCCCTGATTTTCCCGCATTGATTGCGTTATATTTCTCGCGGACCTTCTGCTCGATTTCCGGCGGAACGCAGACGGAAATATCGCCGTTAAAACTTGCAATCTCCTTGACGCTCGAGGAGGACAGATAGGCGTACTCCAGCGATGTCGTCAGAAAGACGGTATCCACACGTCCGTGTGAGAGAAGCTTGTTCGTCTGTGCAATCTGCAGTTCATATTCAAAATCGGTGACCGCACGCAGTCCGCGAATGGAGACATGCGCGCCGATCTTGTCTGCATAGTCAATCAGCAGCCCATAATAGGAGTCGACCCTGACATTCGGGATGTCACGGGTCACATCTTCGAGCATTTTAACACGCTCATCCACTGAAAACAACGAAGTCTTTTTGGCTTTGTTGTACAATACGCACACCGTCACCTCATCAAACATGTGGGCGGCGCGGTGTATGACATCAAGATGCCCGTAGGTCACCGGGTCAAAGCTGCCGGGATAGATTGCCTTGATCTGACTCATTTCGGCTCCCGGGAAAGGAAGAGATGACGCTGGGAGTGATAGTCCTTTTCCCGAAGAATGCCGTATCCCAGTTTTTCAATATAGCTGATATCGCCTGTAAGGGACGTCTCAAGGATGATCATGCTCTCTTTCGTCACATACGGAAGGCCCTGCAGTTCCTGAAGAATCCTCTCTGCCGTGTCCGAGTCATAGGGAGGGTCGATGTAGATGATGTCCGCACGCTTCTCGTGAATCTGATGCAGGCTGCTCACGACATCACCCTTCAGAATGGTCGCCTTCTCCTCGAGATGGGTCTTGTGGAGATTCTGCTGGATGCAGGCAAGCGCCGGCTTTGCGTACTCCGCAAAGTAGCAGTGCTTTGCTCCCCGGGAGAGGGCTTCGATGCCGATGGCTCCCGAGCCTGCGCACAGATCCAGGACCACTGCTCCCGGAACATCAAACTGAATCATATTGAATAAGGTTTCCTTGATGATGTCCTGGGTGGGTCTGGTATCATTTCCCTCCGGTGTCACAAGGATCTGTCTTCTGGCCGTTCCGGCAATTACTCTCAAAACCTGTCTCCTCTACTTCTTTGAGCCCCTGGTGCCGCGCTTTGCGACACGAAGTGCCTTCAGATCAATTTCCCTGTCATGGAATTGTACTCTACAATCCCTGCTTTCATCAACTGCGAATGCGGCTGCCACCTCATCGTCCCTGGTGAGGGCAATGCCCTTTGCCCCGCGCGCCGTCTTCTTCTGCACCGGGATATCCTCCACCTCCATGCGAAGGAAATAGCTGTTCTTCGTCGCAAGAACGATGCTCTTTTCTCCCTTCATCGGAATCACCGCGGCGAGCGCATCGCCGTCGGTCAGAAGCGTTGCCGCAATCTGGCGCCTTTTGACGCTGAACTCCCCGCCATCGACAATCTTTGCAAGGCCCTGCTTTGTCACAAAGAAGATCCGGTACAGATTGAGGTCTGACTGGGACATCACGCAGATGATCTCCTCCTTGGTGGAGTCATAGGAGGACACGTTGTCGATGGGCTTTCCCTTGTCCCGAAGCTTTGTCTGCGGCAGATCCTGCACCTTCACGGTGTACATCGAGCCCGCATCGGTGAACAGGCAGACGTTTCCGGTGTTCAGGACCCTGCAGACGAACTTGTTCTCCTGCTCCAGAGTCTCCCTGTTCTTCTCGTAAAGCGAGACGTCCAGAGTCCTTGCATAGCCGAAGCGGTCCATAACAAAGATGACCTCTGTCTCCTCCTGCTTCTTCTCCACATAGACGGCTTCATCAGCATCGGTGAGCTCGGTCTTTCGCGGCACCGCGTACTTTTTGCGGAACGAGAGCAGCTGCTTGCGGATCACCGACTTCATGGAGCTCTTCCGCTCGAGGATGTCCTCGTACTCGTAGATGTTCGCCACGGTCTGCTCGTGCTCCTTCATCAGGGCATCGAGTTCGAGACCGATCAGCCGGTACATGCGCATGTTCAGGATGGCATCGGCCTGGGCATCGGTGAAGTGAAGCTCTGCCGCCATCTGGGCGGCGCCTCTTGTCTTGAAGCGGATCCCGTCCGTCACGCCCTCGCACAGGCACTTCTTTGCCTGCGCCCTGTCGTGGGAGCCCCGGAGAATCTCGATGACAAGGTCGATGACGTTGACGGCCTTGATGAGGCCTTCCTGAATCTCCCGCTTCTTCTTTTCATCGGCAAGGAGCGTCGTGTACTTGCGCCTTGTGACCTCGTAGGCAAAATCGACATTTGCCGAAAGCACCTGCTTTAAGGAGAGCGTCTCCGGCCTGCCGTCCTTGATGGCGAGCATGTTGACGCCAAAGGTGTCCTCGAGCTTTGTCTTCTTGTAGAGCAGGTTGATGAAGTTGTCCGCGTCGGCGTCGCGCTTCAGCTCAATGACGATGCGGATGCCCTCCTTCGAGGACTGGTTCGAGATGTCGACGATGTCGTTCGTCACCTTGTTCTCGGACAGGGCAGCGACATCGGAGAGGAATTTCGCGATGCCGGTTCCGATCATCGTGTAGGGGATTTGTGTCACGACGACATTGATATGCCCGTTCTTTCCCTTTTCCTTGACGACACGGCCCCGAAGGCGGATCTTCCCGGCGCCGGTCTCATAGATTTCCTTCAGGTCGCTTTTGTTGATCACGATCCCGCCCGTCGGAAAATCGGGTCCCGGAATGTATTCCATCAGTTCCGATGTCGTGATGTCGGGATCCTCGAGCAGCGCAACCTCCGCATCGATCGCCTCCGCCGCATTGTGGGTCGGGGTGGACGTTGCCATGCCGACCGCAATGCCTTCGGAGCCGTTGATCAGGAAGTTCGGGATCATGCACGGAAGGACCGAGGGCTCCTTCTCCGTCTCATCAAAGTTCGGGACAAAGTCGACGACATCCTTGTCGAGATCCGAGAGCATTGCCTCTTCGGTGACCTTCTGAAGTCTTGCCTCGGTGTAACGCATGGCGGCCGCGGAGTCGCCCTCGATGGTGCCGAAGTTTCCGTGTCCGTCGACAAGCGGCATGGTCTTCTTGAAGTCCTGTGCCATGACGACGAGAGAATCATAGATGGACGAATCGCCGTGAGGGTGATATTTACCCATCGTATCGCCGACAATTCTCGCACTCTTACGATACGGTCTGTCCGAGAAGATGCCCAGCTCCTCCATGTCGTAGAGGGTGCGGCGCTGCACGGGCTTTAATCCGTCGCGCACATCGGGCAGGGCACGGGAGATGATGACGCTCATCGCATAGTCGATGTACGACTTCTGCATCAGCTCCGAGTATTCCGTTGTGATGATCTGGTCCGGATTCTGCGCGGGCAGTTCCGGATCGTTCTTCTTATTTGCCATGAATCATTGTCCTTTATGCGTCGATCTGTGCGTCCGTCGCGTGAGCATGGATATACTCACGTCTGGGCGGAACGTCGGTTCCCATCAGAAGACCTGTGGTCTGCGATGCCATCTTGCCGTCTTCGATCTGTATCTTGCGAAGACGCCGTCTTGCGGGATCGAGCGTGGTCTCCCAGAGCTGCTCCGGATCCATCTCGCCAAGTCCCTTATAGCGCTGGAGGGTAAAGCCTGTGTGCGTCTTCCGGTACTTCGCAAGGGCTGCATCATCGTAGAGATACTCTCCCTCTGCGCCCTTTTTATTCGGCACCACCTTGTAGAGCGGCGGCATCGCGACATACACATGTCCCTCGTAGATGAGGTCCGGCATGAATCGGTAGAACAGCGTGAGGAGCAGAGTCGAGATATGTGCACCGTCGACATCGGCATCGGCCATGATGATGATCTTGTCATAGCGAAGCTTTGAGATGTCGAAGTCCTGTCCGTATCCTTCCGAAAAGCCGCAGCCGAAGGCGTTGATCATCGACTTGATCTCGGCATTCGCAAGGACCTTGTCCATGGAGGCCTTCTCGACGTTCAGGATCTTGCCGCGGATGGGCAGGATTGCCTGATACATGCGGTCCCTGGCCATCTTGGCGGAGCCGCCTGCCGAATCGCCCTCGACGATGAAGATCTCGCACTTTGAGGGATCTCTGGACTCGCAGTTTGCAAGTTTTCCGTTGGAGTCGAAGGAGAACTTCGGCTTCGTGAGCATGTTGGTCTTTGCCTTGGCCTCGCTCTTCCTTATCTTTGCCGCGCGCTCCGCGCACTCGATGACAGCCTTCAGGGTCTCGAGATTGCGGTCAAAGTAGCGGACCACCTCGTCGGTGGTCACCTGGGAGACCGCCTTGGCGGCGTCCTGATTGTCGAGCTTGGTCTTGGTCTGTCCCTCAAACCTGGGATCCGGGTGCTTGATCGAGACGACCGCCGTCATGCCGTTTCTGACATCGGCGCCGGTGAAGTTCAGATCCTTGTCCTTCAGGATGCCAAGCTGTCTGGCATAGCTGTTGATGACGGCCGTGAAGGCGGTCTTGAAACCGGTCAGATGCGTGCCGCCCTCGGAGTTGTAGATGTTGTTGCAGAATCCCATGATCTCCTCACGGAAGTCCCGGATGTACTGGAAGGCAACATCGACCATGATCCCGTCGCACTCGCCGTGGTAGGAAATGACATCGGTCACGGTCTCGTCAGACTTGTTGAGCTCCCTGACAAAGCCGGAGATTCCGTCCGGCTCCGCATAGGTGATCTGCTCCCTGGATCCCTCCCGCTTGTCCTCATAGACGATCGTCAGCTTCGGGTTCAGGTAGCAGGTCTCATGCAGGCGGTTCTTGATCTCGTCCTGCTTGAACCTGGTCTTCTCAAAGATCTCGGGATCCGGAAGAAAGTTGATCTTCGTGCCGGTCCCCCTTGCCTTTCCGACCACAGGCAGGAGTCCTTTTTCCAGCTCCATGTCCGGCTCTCCCCGCTTATAGCGGTCCTCATAGACAAAGCCGTTTTTCCGCACCTGTACTGTCATGCGCTCCGAGAGGGCGTTTACCACCGAGGAGCCGACACCGTGAAGACCGCCGCTTGTCGCATAGGCCTTGTTGTCGAACTTTCCGCCTGCGTGCAGCGTCGTGAAGACGACACGCTCTGCCGAGACACCCTTCTCGTGCATGTCAATGGGGATGCCTCTTCCGTCATCGTCCACCGTACAGGATCCGTCTTCCTCGAGTGTGACGTGAATCACATTGCAGAAACCCGCGAGGTGCTCATCGACCGCGTTGTCCACGATCTCATAGACCAGGTGGTTGAGACCGCGGGTCGTCGTTGAGCCGATGTACATGCCGGGACGTTTCCGGACGGCCTCGAGACCCTCCAGAACCTTGATGCTTTTTGCGTCATATACTGCTGCCATCCATTGCTCCTTACTCAAAAAGGCAGACAGAAGAGGCTGCTCCTGTCTGCCCAAAATCTCATGTTCTGTTTGTTTACTCTTCTGCTTCCGGGATCTTCTCCGAGCACGCGATGGCGAGTGCTCCGGGTCCGATGTGACAGGAGATGGAAAGCGAGAGACGGTCAGGTCTGACCTCGCATTCCGGGAATGCGGCCTTCACCTGCTCAAACCAGGGAGCGAAGGTGTCGGGGCACTGGGCGTGCACGGCGTACATGAAGGTGTTGGCCGCCCCGCCGTACATCGTATCGCAGTCCGAACGCATCGCGTTGATCATCGTGGTTTTTCCCTGCTGCACGGTCCGGGCCTTCGAGAAGGCATCGAGCCTCTCGCCCTTGATCTGCAGGACCGGCTTGATCCGGAGGATCGATCCGATTGCAGCCGCCGCCGGGGTAATTCTGCCGCCGCGCTTCAGGTACGTCAGCGTATCAAGCATGATGTAAATCGAGGAGTGGAACTTCACTTCCTCGAGCTTCTCCCGGATCTGCTTTGCATTCCAGCCCTTTGCTGCAAGCTTTAAGGCATCGATGCAGCTGGCTCTCTGCGTGACGGAAATCCGCTGATTGTTGACGACCTGTACCTTCCCATCGTATTCGGACGAGAGCATCAGGGCACTCTGGCAGGATCCGGACAGTCCTGAAGACATCGGGATGTACACGACCTCATCGCTGGTCTCAAGGGCCTTGTCCCAGACCTTCAGGACATCGACAGGCGTCGGCTGAGAGGTGTGGACGGTCTGACCGTCCGCAAGACGCTGGAAGAACTCCTCGCGCGTAAGGTTCACATCCTCGTAATAGACATCCTCGCTGTCCCCGAACATGAACGGCATGGGGACCACGAGAATTCCGAGATCCTTTGCCATCTCCTGCGTGATTCCGGCATTACTGTCTGTTACTACTGCAACTTTTCCCATTCCAACATCCTCAAAACAAGGCCGAGGCCTCAGGTTTTCCTGTCACAGTGTTTCATTCTATCGTCTGCCCCATGGAAAGTCAATGGATTGCATCCGATGTATCGACAGCTGTCGATATTGTTTCAGATCGTCCGGAAATCGACCTGACGCCCGGTTCGCGGCGTGAAGTCAGGATTCTTTGTCAGGACCTCGTCCACGTAGGATGCGGCCTTTGTCATCATGCCGGCGTCCTCGTAGATGTTTGCAAGGTGAAAGCCCATCTCACCCGACTGCCTCGTCCCGAACATGTCCCCGGGACCGCGAAGCTTCAGGTCCTCTTCCGCGATTTCAAAGCCGTCGTTCGTATTCTCCATGATCGACAGGCGCTTCGGCTTTTCGGCTATCCCCGCCGAATAGAGGAACACGCAGTAGCTCTGATCCTTTCCCCTGCCGACACGGCCGCGCAGCTGATGGAGCTGAGAAAGACCGAAGCGCTCTGCGTTTTCAATCACCATCACCGTGGCATTGGGCACGTCAATGCCGACCTCAATGACGGTTGTCGATACGAGTACGTCGATCTCCCCCTGTCCGAAGGACTCCATGATCTCGTCCTTCTCCTTTGGCTTCATCTTTCCGTGCAGCATCCCGATCCGGACCTCCTTCGGAAACAGGCTTTTCAGCTTCTTTGTGTAGTCGGTCACGTTCTCGAGCTGTGTAAGATCCGGGGCGCCGGTGTAGGGGTTGAAGGAAGGGGTGTCGTTCTTTTCAATCGCAGGACAGATCACATAGGCCTGATGTCCTTTTCTGATCTGGGAGAGGATCAGCTGATAGATCTTTGTGCGCTCCGACTGCGGAGCTGCGAGATTCCTGATCCGCAGACGGTTCTTCGGCAGTTCCGTGAGCCTTGAGACATCAAGATCCCCGTAGAGAATGATCGCCAGGGTCCGGGGGATCGGAGTCGCGCTCATGACAAGAATCGGGACCTCCTCTCCCTTGCCGGACAGTGCCTCTCTCTGCCGTACTCCGAACCGGTGCTGTTCATCGGTGATGACCAGAGACAGGTCGTGATAGGTGACACTCTCCTGGATCAGCGCATGGGTCCCGAGGATCACGTTCGCCGTCCCGTTCTCAATCTCCTGATAGCATTTCCTTCGCTGTGCGCCCTTTACGGAGCCCGTAAGGAGCACCGGGCGGAGAGGCAGATCATAGTCCGCGATCAGCTTTTTCAGGTTTTCATAGTGCTGCCTCGCGAGGACCTCGGTCGGTGCCATCATGGCCCCCTGCCTGCCGTTTGCCGCAACAAGAAGAAGCGATAAAAATGCCAGAATGGTCTTTCCGGATCCCACATCTCCCTGAAGCAGCCGGTTCATGACCTTCGATCCGGTGAGGTCTCTTCGAATCTCGTCATAGGCTTTTTTCTGTGAATTCGTGAGCTCATAGGGGAGTCTTTCCATGAGCTTTTCCGGCAGATCCGAGTCGTGCAGAGGGCGCGCATTCTTCTTTGCCTCTGCCTTTTTTTCCTTTCGGATCGTAAAGATGAAGGCAAAGAACTCATCAAAGACCATGCGGTTTCGCGCACCGATAAGGTCTTCCTTTGTTTCCGGGAAATGGATCTTCCGGAAGGCGTCGGCAGAGGGCATGAGCCCCAGTGCTTCAAGATCCGCTTCAGGGATCTCTTCCTCCGGGAAGGAAAAGTCATTCAGAACCCGGTGCATGAGACGGATCACCTGGCTGTTCTTCATGTCCCGAACCAGCGGATACTTTGGCTGGAAGGTATTCGTAATCGCCTCATATTCCGAAGGCTTGCAGGAGGATGGCTGCTCCATGTTGATGAGGCCGTTTTTCTGGTACCGTACCTTTCCCCGGAAGATCAGCCGCATGCCGGCGCGGATGGTTTTGGTGAGGTATGGCTGGTTGAAGTAGGTGAGCTTTACCTGTCCCGTCTCATCTCCTGCCCGAAACGTCGTGATTCCCATGCCGCCTGCATGGACCGTGGAGCCGTTCCCGAGGATCACAAGGCTGACCGCGTCAATCTGCCCGTCCTTCAGGGCCTCAACCTTCACCGGGGCATTGAAGTAGTCATAGTCACGCGGGAAATAGGAAAGGAGATCCCCGCAGGTCCGGATCCCGGCCTTTGCAAAGACCCCGGCTGTTTTTTCGCCGACCCCCTTCACCTGTATCAGGGGTGTATGTTCGTCCAGCATCGCTTTTATCCCAAACAAAAAGAGACAGCAGCCATTGCCGCTGTCTCCGACAAACCAAATGTTTACTCTGCCGAGAGAATGTAATAGTACACCGGCTGTCCGCCGTTCTGCACTTCCACTTCACAGTTCGGATGTGCTGCAAGCACTGCATCGCGCAGGGCATTCGCATCCTCTTCCTTCACATCTTCCCCGTAGTAGATGGAGACGAGTTCCGTCTCGGGACTGATCATCTTGTCCAGGGAGGACAGGCACACCGTGTTGCGGTCCTCGCCGACATCCATGATGCCGTTGTCACCGATCGCCATCATGTTGCCCTTCTTGATCTCGACGTCATCAATCATCGTATCGCGTACCGCATAGGTGACTTCGCAGGTCTTCACATGCGCAATTTCCTCTGTCATGTTTTCACGGTTCACCTCCGGATCCTGATCCGGCATGAAGTTGATGACCGCCGTGATGCCCTGGGGAATCGTCTTGCTCGGGATCACAATGAGCTTCTTCTCGCCGTCCATGGCAGCTGCCTGGTTTGCGGCGAGGATGATGTTCTTGTTGTTGGGAAGGATGAAGACCGTATCCGCATTGACCTTCTCCACGGCATCGAGAATATCCGCCGTGGAAGGATTCATGGTCTGACCGCCGCTGATGACATAGTCAACACCAAGGCCCTCAAAGATCCCGGCAAGTCCGTCACCTGCGCAGACCGCGATGATGCCCATCGCCTTGCGGGGTTCCTCCGCCTTTTCCTCTTCCTTCGGCTCCTCTTTGGGCTCCTCAAAGCTTGGCAGAGCCTCGTCCTTTCTGCGAAGATTGGTGACCTCCACGCCGACAAGACTGCCATACATGAGTCCTCTCTGCAGAATCAGTCCCGGGTCATTGGTGTCAATGTGCACCTTTACGGCATCATCCTTGCGGACAAGAATGACCTCCTCACCGATATTTGTGAGATACCGGCGGAAATCATCCTCCAGGCGGTTATTGAACGGCCGGTCGAGCAGGACGATGTAGCTGACCTCATAGCTGAATTTCAGATCCGGCAGAGGTTTCTCTTCTGCCTCATGTTTCTCCTCTTCCTTCTCCGGCTCCGGGTTCAGAAGCTTGTTGACATCAATCTCCTTCCCCTGATAGCCCTCATAGCAGCCCTTCAGGACCTGCACGAGACCTTCACCGCCGGAATCCACGACACCGGCCTGCTTCAGGACCGGGAGCATGTCCGGGGTGCTCTGCAGGACAGAGTCCGCATACTCGATGACCTTCGGCAGGAACTCATCAAAGTCCGTTGTACCACCGTCTGCAAGCTCCCTTGCCTTCTGTGCCGCACCCTTTGCAACGGTCAGAATCGTGCCTTCCTTGGGCTTCATGACCGCCTTGTAGGCAGTCTCCACAGCCCTGTCAAAACCATCGGCACACAGCTTTGTGTCAATGGCCGAATGATCACGGACGACCTTACAGAATCCGCGGATCAGCTGAGAGAGGATGACGCCGGAATTTCCGCGTGCACCGCGCAGCGATCCAGAACTCATGGCCTTGCAGATCGCCCGCATATCCTCCGTATCCCCGAGGTCCGTCACTTCCTTCACGGCACTTGTCACCGTCATCGTCATGTTGGTGCCGGTGTCGCCATCCGGAACCGGGAATACATTCAATTCATTAATCCATGCTTTATTTGAAGAAAGCTTCTGGGCTCCGCACAGGAACATGCTGCGAAAAAGCTTTGCATCAATCGTTGTGTTGCTCACACTCACATCCTCCTGAATCAGTCGATGACCTTCACGCCCTCGACGTAGATATTGATCTTCTCAATTTCCAGTCCCGTGAATTCCTCGACTTTGTATTTGACGCTGTCGATGAGATTGTCCGCAACAGCCGGAATGTTCACGCCGTACGAGACAATCACATGAAAGTCGATGATCAGTTTGTTCTGTGGTGTCAGCGTTACGCTGATCCCGCGTGTCATGGATTCTTTCTTCAGCAGGCTGAAAACACCGTCCTTGACATTGATGCCGGCCATGCCGACAATACCGAAGCATTCACTGGCGACGCTTCCGGCATACTGAGCAATGACCTCGTTGTCAATGGAGATGTTGCCCATATGTGTATTCATGGAAGAGGACTTCATGCTCTTGGCTCCTTTCGCTCCCGAATCTCCTGCGCACTTTTTCAGTTCGCAGAATCATGGACATTGTAACAGTTTTAAAAAAGCAAGTAAAGGAACACGCATCGGCGGCTGCTCCAAAAAAGTGAGTAAAAAATGGTGAAAGAAGCAGGAAAAACCTTGCAAAGCGTTTCGCCATTTGTTAAGATACCAACTGTTGTTTATCAGTTGCTACGACTAACTAGCGTTGCTGCGGCATTGTGAGCGAATGCATCGGCATCTGCTTTTTTGAAAATGGTAAGGAGGTGTTATCATGGCAAAGTGTGAGATCTGCGGTAAAGGCGCACATTTCGGAAACAATGTCAGCCATTCTCATAGAAGATCCAATCGCATCTGGAACTCCAACGTACAGCGTGTTACCGTCAAGGTACCGGGCGGCACGAAGAAGATGAATGTCTGCACGAAGTGCCTTCGCGCTGGCAAAGTGGAGCATGCCTGAAGCGTGACTTTAGTCAGTGAATATGAGAGATTAAAAAAGCCGCAGCATCAGCTGCGGTTTTTTAATCTCTTTTTTATTGGGATTTTGGAATGCTGCTCCTTCGGCCTGTTTTGTCTCTTCAGTCCTTCTTCGCGTCTGTTCCGTCCGGGAAAGCCTTGTCCACCGCCTCATCGTCGTCCATCATCTCCCCTTCGGACTTCTTTGCCATGAACTTGTCGACGACTTCCGGAACCAGGTCAATGAGCTTCGAGACATTGTTCTGTTCCTTGATGTTCACAACCTTGGTGTTCCCGTCCTTGATGATCAGAACCGCTGAAGGCGTCATCTTCGCATGGAACGCGCCCATGGCGGAATCCTTTTTGTCATTGTCGTTGTTTGATCCGGCTCCCGCGCCGATGGTCACATCGGAGAGCGGAATCAGAATCGTCTCCCCCACGCGGACCGGAGAGCCGACAACCGTCTTGCTGGTCAGTACGCCGTTGACGCCCTTCAGCAGAGAATCCACGACCGAGTTGATGCTGTTGTTCTTATCCATGTTCGTACTCCTTATGCGCCTGCACGCAGTTTCCTGATACGCTGCCGAAGCAGCCTGACATCTTTATTAAACCAGAAGCGCAGTGCTGCCACGATGACCGGCAGCAGGATGATGCTCCCTTTCGCCTCAAAATCAAGATCCGTCTGGATCGATGTAAACTTCGGCGTGATTGCCACATGACCTGCTGTAAGAGGAAAGGTCAGTGCAATCGCCTCCAGAAAGGTCCCGGTAAGATCCGGATCTCCCAATCCAACCGATCCCTTAAGATACCATTTCTTCGGAAGAATAACACGAAGGACCTTTCCCAGCGCCTTCAGCACCTCCTCCACGGCACGTTTGGTCGACTCCTGCTCCAGGAGCTTTAACCAGCGGTGGATTGTTTTCTTTGTGGACTCTGCCTTTTCAAGCAGTCCCTCGATCTTTTCCTGAATGCGATCCAGGATTTCGAAGGGGTCCGGAATCTTCCATTTCTTCCCGTCAGGTTTCCTGCTTTGCTTTTCCTTCTGCTTTTTGCTCTTCCGTGGCTCTTCGCTTTCTTCCTTCTTCGGGTCTGCTTCTTTCTTTTTCTCCTGCTCTCTGTCAGGTTTGGGATCGGCAGGTTTTGCAGTCTCTTCTTCCTTCTTGTCGGCGTCGAGCTGTGCCTGAGCTTCGTTGTCCGGCCTTTTCTTCTGCTTCTTCTTATCTTCTCTTTTCTGCTTAATCTCGTCCAGAGTAAATTTCTTCCAGGCAATCCGAAATCGAAACGTGGTCTCGTCCGGGTATCCGATTCCTCCGCCTATGAGAGAAAACAGCCAGCTGAAATGGAAGCTTCCGAAAAGCCCTTCTTTCAGTCTGTCAAGCTCAAACTCCTCATGCTCCGCCGGATCCCGAATTCTTCCCTTTGCCTCATATCGTATGGGACAGAAGAGAATCACAAGCACGAGGCAGAGGACAATCAGAAGAAGAACCAAGAGCACCCGTCCGATAACAGAAAGTACAAACAGATATATGCTCATGTCTGTACCCCTTCCCGGTGTGCGTTTTCCTTCGGAAACAGGAAGGCTTTCAGGTCCTCATCTCCCCTGGCTTCATAGCAGTCCTGTGTCATGCGCCGGATCAGCTCGAATCCTTCTGCTCTCCCCTCGGCGATCCCGACAATCAGCCAGTCGATTTTTCGTGCCCAGGGCTGCTGAAGATTCCAGCAGTGCACCATCTCCAGCTGATTTTCTCCTGCCCTGGAATGAGGATCATTGTCCGCCGGTACGATAACGTAAAGGGCAAGATTTCCAGCCTCATGCTTCAGGCGCCACTTGATTGCCGCAAGATGCCTGATGTTCGGGCTTACGTACAGATCTTTATGAAATTTCATCTGGCACCCTCCTCATCAGACTGCTGAAAAAGTAAAACCGGCGAAGTCAGGTAACTGTGTATCATGATACCACGCTTCGCCGGTTTTCACTGCGATTACATTTTATTCCTTTTACTGCTGCGCAATCGGCGCACCGGTCACGTCATCGATTCCGTCACCGTTCGCATCCACCGGCGCAGTGGTCTGTGTCTGCTGCTGTGCGGCCTGAGATGCGGCATTGGCAGCTTCTTCCTGCTGCACGGCTTCCACCTCATCATCAATGCCGTTTCCGTTGGCATCGGTATCCTCACTGTCCGGTATGCCATCGCCGTCCGTGTCCATCTGCGCATTCACGGTCTGATCCGTTCCTGTCTGAGAGGAAGCAGCTGTCGAGGCATCCGTGGAGGACGCTGCTGTCGATGCGTCTGCTCCCGGCTGTACACCGGTTATGACGGATTGTCTCGTATCCGGTACACCGTCGCCGTCCGTGTCAACGAGCGGATCATTCTCATCCGCGGTTGTATCACTTGAGGCTTCCGATGAACTTTCATCGCTCGCCTCGCTGCTTGCCGCCGTGGAGCTCTCGGTGGGCAGCTTTCCGTTGACCGCCTGCGTATCGACAATGCCATCGCCATCGGTATCAAATGCGTCCGGTACACCATCGCCATCTACATCGATGGCATCGAGCACGCCGTCGCCGTTCGAATCCATGTTCAGCTGAATGGTCTGCTCCGGTGTATCGTCTTCGCCGTCCGCTGCAATGTTCTCGAGCGGAGTCGTGTTGTTTGTGGTGTAATAGGTGACCTTCTGGTCGTCTGACGATCCCGTGTAGTTGAAGTAGACATCCAGAACATCACGGGCAACCGGAACTGCCTGGGAGCCGCCGGATCCTGCCCCCTCGACGATGACCGTGATCGCAACCTGCGGGTCATCATACGGAGCAAATCCCGTGAACCATGCGTGCGACTCGGAGCTGTCGGAAATGAACTCCGCGGATCCGGTCTTGCCGGCTGCATTGTAGGATCTCTGGAGGATCTTGGTCGCCGTGCCATACTCAACAACGGCACGCATATCCTCACGAATGGCCGAGCAGATCGAAGGGTCGATGGCATTTTCCAGGAACGCGGTCGGCTCATTCTGCGTGATCACCCGTCCGTCCAGGTTCTGTGTCGTCTTCGCGGTGCGCACCGTGTCGACAAGGTAGGGCACATACATGGTCCCTCCGTTTGCAATCGCGGCGGTGATCATGTTCAGATGAAGCGGTGTCATCAGGGTCTGGCCCTGACCGATTGCCAGCTGCATGACTTCCTTCGTCGTTGTCGACGAATCCAGCGAATAAGAGCTGGTCGCCATCGGCAGTTCAAACGGAATCTGCTGTCCGAAGCCGAGGGTATTCAGCGTATTCGCCCAACTTGTCCTGTCGAGCTTGGTAGCACCGATTGTCGCAAAGGCACTGTTGCAGCTCACGGCAAACGCACCCTGGAAATCGAGATGCCCGTGCACTTCCCAGTGATAACAGGTAATTGTCTCACCGTCGATGGTCGCATAACCCGGGCAGTCAAATGTGAAATTGCTCGGATTGTTCGGATCCTCGGTCATGAATTCGATGGTGTCGAGGATCTTGAAGGTCGAACCGGGTGCATAGGTGCCCTGCGAGACACGGTTGACAAGAGTCCCCGCATTGGTATCCGATGTGATGGTATCCCAGTCCGCCTCAACGGTCGACGGGTCAAAGTCCGGCTTTGAGACCATGCAGAGGATCTTGCCGGTCTTCACATCGGTGACAACCACGGCGCCCTTGTTATCGCCGAGGGCATCCGATGCTGCCTGCTGCAGAGCAACATTCAGCGTCGTATAGACATCGTCGGAGGGATATTTTGCGCCGCTGCTGTCATAGGATGCCTTTTCTGCAAGAGTCAGATCGGAATGGATCAGGTTGTAATCATACTCCTGCTCAAGACCGGATCCGCCCTTCGGGGTGTAACCGACCACATGGGAGAACAGGTTCCCGAACGGATAGGACCTCGTATCATTGCCATCGGAATCCGTCGTGGTGGTCGCAAGTACCTGCCCGTCGTCGGCATAAATGTTGCCGCGGATATTCTGAGAGAGCATTGCAGACTGTCTTGAGTTGTAATCGTTCTCAAACAGGCTCTGCTCCTGTGTTGCGGAATAGACACAGGTATAGACAATCATCGGAATGAAGATTGCAATGAACAGAACGGAGGTCACAAGGACGCTCTTCTGGACGCGGCGTTTCTCCCGCGCCATCTGCTGCCGGCGCGAGAGCTTCTGATTTCGCTCTGCCGGTGTCCTGCCACGACCGGAAGAAAACCCGGAACTGCTTCTTGAAGTACTCCTTGAAGAACTGTTTCTTGATGAAGATCCACTGTTACGGTACGTATTCTCACTGCTTTCGTGGGAATACAGCTCCCGTCTGGAAATCCGGCCGGACGATGGTCTGTCGCTGCTGCCGGAGTTATTGCCGGAATGATTGTATGTTGCCATAAAACCTCTTCCTTTTTGTTCCTTTTGCCTGGATTACAGGCTCCGCAAATGGATCAGCGGATGTTGTTTCTGTCAGACCTTATGGTTCTCTGATCGCGTTCATAGTAGCGCACCCGCCGTCTGTCTTCCTGCGGATAATATTCACCGCTTCTTGAACTCTGTTCGAAACTGCGCACTCTCGACGGCGTCTCCTGGCTGCTGCGCAGGCGCTTCTTTCGATACTCATCTATCTTCTCATTTCTGAGAATGTACATCGTCTGCACCAGTGTAAACATGATCAGCGAGGTCAGAAGGGAAGATCCGCCGTAGCTGATGAACGGCAGTGTGACACCGGTCAGCGGGATGAACTTTGTCTGACCGCCGATGGTCAGGAAACACTGGAATCCGTATTCTACCGCACACCCGTAGGCGAGCAGCTGATAGAATCTGTCCGCAAATCCCATTGCAAGGCGCAGCATGACAAGCATGCACCCCAGGCACAGCACGATGATGCACACACCGATGATCAGTCCGAACTCCTCACAGCAGGAAGCGTAGACGAAGTCGGAATCCGCAAAGAAGATATCGTCCGGGGATCCCTGTCCGAGGCCCGATCCGAAAGCACCGCCTGCAGAGATGGCAAAGAGTGCCTGCGTGATCTGATAGCCAATGGTATCGATATAAGCCCAGGGATCAAGGAAGGCTGCTACACGCTCCTGAATGTGTGCAAACATGAAGTAGCAGGCCACGGCTCCGATGGCGCCAAAGCCCGCTCCGAAGGCGAGCACCCAGCCTGCGCCCGTGGCAAGGAACACCACAAAGAAGAATACGACGTAAAAGATCAGTCCGGAGCCTAGGTCCGTCGACCCGATGAGGATCAGGACATGTGCCGCGGCAAAGATTGCAACCAGGAAGACATCTTTCCAGCTCTTTGCGTCCTTCAGCGTGCTTGCCAGGAAGAGCAGGAACAGGATTTTGACAAACTCGGAAGGCTGGAAGGTGACACCGGCGATCGTAAACGTGATGTTTGCGCCGTTCGTTGCCGAGGAAAGGAGCATCACTGCTGCCAGCATGCCGATGCCGACAACACCGTAAATATAGCCAGGTTTCTTCAGAAGATAGAAATAATGGCGAAGAAGCGGCAGTGCACAGGTAATCACAAGTCCTACCACGGCAATCGCCAGCTGCTTCCATGCCTTGTCGATGTCAAGGCGTGAAACAATGACAAGGCCGATCGACATCAGCATGAACATATTGTTCAGGAGGGTCAGGGAAGCTTTCGGATACGCGGCCTGATAGACCGCAATCGCAAGGAAAAAGACAACCAGCTGTATCATGCAGAGGAAGATGTACGTGACGCTCTTCATCGCCAAAGCCAGAGTGATATAGCTGATCAGCATGAAAACAAGCAGCAGGCAGGACTGCAGATAGCCCATGACCTTTGCCGCTCTTTTATTTCTGTTGAACAGAAGGATGCAAGCCAGGACCGTGAACAGGAGAACATCCACCGTCAGGCCGTATTTTGTTAAAGCCAGAATATAAGTACGCATGTAGGTATATTTATATTGCACCTTTCCGGAAATGGCCGGTCGTATAACCTGCGGGCATCGCCCCGGCGATCCTCTCTCCTGCTCTCTTTCTTTCGGCAGGATCCGATGCATCCAGTAAGCCGCAATACCCCCGGAGAATCTGCTTGACCTGATCTCCGGACTCATCCGTGAACGATAACAGAAAGCCCCTGCACGAAAGGAACCGTAAAAGTGCATCTTCCGCGTGCAGGCTTGTTGGTACAGAATTGTAAATGGTGTTGGTGCAGTGCAGGCAGTCGCACAGCACCGGGAAGCGGACATTCTTCCGATCTTCCAGAGAAAACCAGTGTTCCCCTCTGTGATCGCACTGACCTGCGGTCTTTCTCACGCAGCCGGCACTGATCATGAGAGGTGCCCTTCCGTACACCGGTAGGAACATCTTCCCGAAAACGTCTGAAAAGGTACTCTCCAGTTCTCTTCCGGAAAGCTCCAGCGGAAACGTCATCGCATCGACAAGAGAAGAGACGGTTTCCAGGGCCTTTCGATTCCAGAGATAGACAGAAGGACCCGCCAGAACTTTCACATGATAATCTTTTTCCTGGCAAATTGCAATTTCTTCCAAATTGCGCACATAGAGACCGTCAACCCGGGCGCAGAGATTCCCAGAGATCTTCGCATACTGCGCCGCATCGCTCTTTCTATAAACCGGAGGAAGTGCTGCATAGAGCTCTCCCTTCCCCTTCCTTGAAAGTGTTCCCTCTCCGATAAGATTTACCAGATTCCCATCCGCAATTACAAGATCGCAGATGCCATCTGCCGCCTCAAACTGTTCCCTCGTTCTGACGAGAGATGCAAGACAGGGCTTTGCGGCCTTCGACGCGGGGCATTTCGCCTCCCGGTACGGCTTTGCCTGTCGATGATCCCGGGAGAGCAGGGTATTCTCGAGCTTTGAGAGGGCATCACGCCGTAAGGCATTGAGGTCCGAGACCGGAACAAAGGACGCGCCGTCCGTCTCCACCTCCAGATGATCAAAGTCAAAACTGCTCTCCCCCGTGCGGGTCAGCTTTTCGCGGATGTCCTCTTTTGTGAGAGGTCTGTTCTTTGCCTGCTGCGCAGGAACACCCTCAGAAAGAACCTCTGTACCTTCAGCGGTGCAGGTAAGCGTAATCCTGCTGCCGGTCCGTACCACAGCCTTTCCCTGAATTTCAACTTTCGGCGTCTGTGTCAGGTATCTGTCATGAATCGTCTCGAGAAGCTTCTGATCCGCACCGGCATAGCCCGGCTCCTTCATGGTGATCAGATTTCTGCCGTTTCGTTCGTGATAATAGCCGGTTGACAGATCGGTCCGGATATAGAGAGACTCCAGCTCCTCAAGATCTTCCGCATCGATTTTCCAATGTGTCTTTCTTCCCTTTTTATCCCACTCGACATACCGGTCAATATATTTCCGGTAAAATACCGTGGTTCCTGCCGCATATTCGGGCTTTTTCATTCTGCCCTCAATCTTGAACGAATCGATGTTCGCATCGAGAAGTTCCGGCAGGATGGTGAGGACACAGAGGTCCTTCATCGCCAGAGGATAGCAGCGTGAAAGAGCCTTTTCACCCGTCTCCCCGATTACCTCATAGGGCAGATGACAGGGACCGGCACAGCGGCCGCGGTTTCCGGATCTGCCGCCGAGGAAGCTGCTCATGAGGCATCTTCCGGAATAGGCATAGCACATGGCACCGTGGATGAAACACTCCACCTCAATTCCCTGTGCCCGTATGGCCCTGATTTCCTCAAGAGAAAGTTCCCTTGCCGGCACCACGCGCGAGCATCCGAGTGTCTTCAGAAGCGGCACCGCTTCCGGTGACGTGATGGACATCTGGGTGCTTGCATGCAGAAGAAGTTCCGGGCAGGCTTCGTGGAGGGCTGTAAGGACCCCGAGGTCCTGCACGATGACGCCGTCAAGCCCCGCCTCATAGAGCCGGGAGACCATCGCGATCAGTTCAGAAAGTTCCTCCTGCCGTGTCAGGATGTTGACCGTCAGATAGATCTTCTTATGGAGCAGGTGCGCCATCTTCAGACCTTCAATGATCTCTTCCTCCGTAAAGTTGTCCGCATAGGCTCTCGCGCCAAAGCGGTCTGCGGCAAGATATACCGCATCTGCTCCCGCATTGAGAGCGCCGATCAGTGCCTGGGGATTCCCGGCAGGTGCAAGAAGTTCACTCATGAAAAATGCCCATAAAAGAAGGCGCAGCATAACTGCGCCCTGCTTGAAATCGATACCTTTGACGATCTGTCAGTTCTTCTTCGTATCTTCCATTCTGGTCTTCATTTCGGTTTCCAGACGGATGATTTTTTTCTCGTTTTCGTCATTCTGCTTCGTCAGTGCAGAAAGGTTCTTCTCGGTCGACTCCAGCTTCATCTGTGTTGCGATGAGCTCATGCTTCAAGTCATAGAGATCCTTTTCCCTGGTGGATACTTCATCCTTCAGGCTGTTGTAATCCTTCTGGAGGCTGAAGTAGTCATCTGCGATGTTGATCTGCATCAGGATGTTCTTGTAATCCGTCGTCAGCCGGTTAAAACTCTCGCTCTTTTCGAATTCCGCCATCTTCCCGTTGATGTAGTTCGCGATTTTCTGCAGATATTCCTCACTCACATAACCGGTCAGCGTATAGACCTTGCCGCCGATAATCACATCTGCACTGTTTTTATTTGTAGCCATCTGCCCTCTCCCACTCCGTTTTCTGAGTAGTTTTTCCAAATCATCTTAATCGTCCTTGGACGGATATGCAAGTCCAAGATGCTCATAGGCAAGCCGTGTGGCAATCCTGCCGCGAGGAGTGCGCTGGATCAGCCCGTTCTGCAGAAGATACGGCTCGATCACATCCTCAATCGTCCCGGCATCCTCCCCGACCGCCGCGGCAATCGTGTCAAGTCCCGCAGGGCCGCCGTCAAATGTCTCTATGAGAGTGTGAAGAATGCGCTGATCATTGTGATCCAGGCCCATCTTGTCGATGTCCATGAGATCAAGTGCCGTGTTGGCAAGATCCTTTGTGATCTTCCCGTCACCCCTCACCTGTGCATAATCCCGCACCCGTTTGAGGATCCGGTTTGCAAGTCGCGGCGTACCCCTTGAGCGCTTTGCCATCTCCGTTGCCGCTTCTTCCTCGCAGGAGACCTTCAGAACCTTTGCCGAGTTCAGGATGATCTCGGAGAGCTCCGGGATCGTGTAGAATTCCATGCGAAGGATCATGCCGAACCGGTCACGAAGCGGAGCCGATAGCAGTCCCGCACGTGTCGTTGCTCCGACCAGAGTAAACTTCGGCAGGTCGAGCCGTATGGACTTTGCGGTCGCACCCTTGCCGATCATGATGTCGATCGCATAATCCTCCATCGCGGGATAGAGCACCTCCTCCACCTGCTTGTTCAGGCGGTGGATCTCATCGATGAAGAGGATATCTCCTGCCTTGAGTCCGTTCAGAATCGATGCCATGTCGCCCGGCTTTTCAATCGCAGGACCCGAGGTGATCTTGATGTGAACCCCCATCTCATTGGCAAGAATCTGCGCAAGGGTTGTCTTGCCAAGTCCGGGCGGACCGTAAAAGAGGATGTGGTCCAGCGGATCCTTGCGGCCTTTCGCGGCCTCTATGGCAATCCGGACCGTGTCCTTGATCTTTTTCTGTCCGATATAATTGTCCAGCTTCTTCGGGCGAAGGGAAGTCTCCACTTCCCTGTCTTCCTCCGTAAAGCCGGTCTGTATCAGCCGTTGTTTCAAATCAGTGATCCTCCGGTCCCGGACCTTCCGCGATGTCCGGGACTCCGTCGCCATCCGCATCGCCCGGGATGTCATAGTCATTCATGTTCTCACGGGCATAGACACGGTTCTTGATGCGCGCTGCCTCCACAAGCTGGGAGATCTGTTCCTTGACAGTGTCCGAATCCTTCACATTGACAAGTTCAAAGTTCTTCATCGACTTGTCCGAGGAATCCAGATGGATGGTCCCCATGCCGAGAATTCTCTGCCAGAGGCTCTTTGTCAGAGAGATATCCGTGATGCGGTAAAGCCGCACCTCGTCTTCGCGCTTGTTCAGAACGCCGGTCGTGATGAACAGGCGGTCCTCGCTCAGTTCATAAATGGTAAACGTCCAGGGAAGCCCCAGGCCGTTTCGCTTTCTTGCTTTCCAGACAGAACCCGTTCTTACTGCCATGTCTTCTCCTCCTACATGTACCGAAGGGCTGCCCTGAGCAGCGCTTCCGTCTCATCTGCCGTGCCGTCTTCCTTTGCCCGGTGCACGGCTTTTGCCGCTTCCCCTCTTGAATAGCCAAGTGTTGTCAGCGCTTCGATTGCCTCGCCCTCGGCTCCCTCAGCCATGGTGTCATCATCCTGAAGCACCACTGAACCCGAGTAATCTTTTCCGGTGGCATCGATCTTGTCCTTGAGTTCCAGAATCAGACGGTCTGCCGTCTTCTTCCCGATTCCGGGAGCTCTCGAGATCGTCTTGGAATCCCCGGAGAGAATTGCAAAGGTCAGATCATCCGCGCTCATTGCGGACAGCAGTGCCAGTGCTCCCTTCGGGCCGATCCCGCTGACGGTAATAAGCTTCTGAAAGAGCTGCAGTTCCTCTCTGGTATCGAATCCGTAGAGTACCATCGCGTCTTCCCGGACCGAAAGATAGGTATAGAGCTTCACCTCTTCGTCACGGCCTGCATTCAGCAGAACCGCCTGCGTGGTTGCGCTGATCTGAACCTCAAAGCCGATGCCGTTGACATTAATGACAGCTGTTTTTTCCGTAATTTCGTCCACGGTTCCCCTCAAGCTTGCGATCACCTTTGCTGACTCCTTCTGAATTCGAACTGACCTTCATTCTACCACAGCAGTGCCGATTACTCATTTGCTTTTTCCGGGCTTGCGAAGGAGCCGTCAATGCTTCTACAATACGCGCAGGAAAGGAGCACTTCCATGAGACTTATTTTTATCCGCCACGCGGAACCGGACTATGAGCACAATACGCTGACGAAAAAGGGGTTTCGGGAGGCTGAAATTCTCTCAAACCGTGTCGGAACCTGGAAGAACATCGAGAAGGTTTATGTTTCGCCCCTCGAACGGGCAAAGCTCACCGCTGCACCGTCCCTTGCAAAGCTTCACATGAACGCCATCACAGTCAACTGGCTGCAGGAATTCACCTACATGATCAAGGATCCCACCACCGGAAACTATCCGCAGGTTCCCTGGGACTTCATGCCGCAGTACTGGACTTCTCAAAAACAGCTCCAGGATCCGGAAGATTTTGTCAATCATCCCATCATGCCACAGGTGTACCGCAGGGCCGTTACAAACCTTCGAAACGGTCTTGATGAGATTCTTTCCGGTTACGGCTATCATCGGTACGGGGATTATTACAGAACGGACGATGAAAAAGTAAACGGTGATGAGGAGAAGACGCTTCTTTTCTTCGGTCATCTGGGGGCAAACTCTGAGGCCATCGCATATCTTGTCGGCATTTCCCCGGTGGTCCTGCAGCAGACCGTCTATCAGGCTCCTACCTCTGTCGCTGTCCTGAACTTTGAAAAGCGTCAGAAAGGGATCGCGATGGCAAGAATCCAGGTGATCGGTTCCACGATGCATCTTGTACAGGCGGGTGAACCCGTTTCTCTCATGGGATCCTTTGCGCCGGTACTTCAGGAGAACATGGACGAATCTTTTCATTGACGGATCCCGTAATCTTTGTTAGAACATTACCAACGCCAATTTCAAAGTAATACAGAACTTACCTGAGGGAGTAGCGGGCACGGCTTTCTGCCGCGCAACAAGTCAACATACTGGCTTTGCCTGGCTTGTTTTAATCCGCGAGACTCATGTACGCTGCGTCTGCAGCTGCACGTGCCTCCTTCGGTGTTTGCACCTTTACAGATACAGCGGCCAGCGCTGTATCTTTTTTTGCATTCCGGAGGTGTACAAATGTCTGTCAATGCCCTGTTTCTTGTCAACAGCGTCGCACTCGGCTTCGGTCTTGCCATGGATGCTTTCTCGGTTTCTCTCGTCAACGGTCTTTCGGAACCCAGGATGAAAAGGAGCCGTCAGTGTCTGATTGCCGGTGTCTACGCCGTCTTTCAGTTTGTCATGCCTCTCATCGGCTGGCTGTGCGTCCGTACCATCGCCCAGGTTTTCACTGTCTTTCAGCAGTGTATTCCGTGGATTGCCCTGATCCTGCTTGTTGTCATCGGTCTGAACATGCTGCTGGAAGGGAAAAAGGATCGAAAAAAGGAAAAGAGCGGACACGCAGAAGACATCGGACACGGCCCGGTCTCCTTCGGTACCCTGATGCTCCAGGGTGTTGCGACCTCCATCGATGCCCTCTCCGTCGGTTTTACGATTGCAGAGTATGGTATCTTTGAGTCGCTCATCGCCTGTCTTGTTATCGCTCTGGTCACCTTTGCACTCTGTTATATCGCCCTCTTTCTCGGGCGGAAGATCGGAACAAAGCTTACCTGGCGCGCGCAGTACCTTGGCGGCATCATCCTGATTGCGATCGGCATCGAGATCTTTGTGACGGGGATTCTTTCCTGATACTGCTTTCCGCGGAATGAAGCCTGGCGATAAACGCAAAATCAGCGTTATCATCGGGAAGACAGAACAAAGAAAAACCTTGGATCTTCAGCATTGCCAAAGATTCAAGGTTTTTGATTTCTGGTGTGGACGGGGCTCGAACCCGTGACCTCTCGCGTGTGAGGCGAACGCTCATCCCAGCTGAGCTACCACACCGAAGTGCCAACGCGCTTCAAACATATTACCATACTCCGAGAATTATGCAAGGAAAATTTCGTGATTGATCTCTGAATTCATTTGTAATGTTACAGTTCACGGCTTAACCACTTTGGATCTGCAGGCCATGTCCTTTCCAGACTCCGCCAAAATCAAGGCATTTTAGCCACGACTCCTATGGCGAGACAGCGCGCTGCCTCACCCCACGGGTTTGCATATAAAACTGACAACTCTCCACGATGAAAGATATCAAGGAAGTTAGGAACAGCGCGTAAATAAATTAAGCAATATATTGTCATTTCATCACTCATTTCGTATTATGGAGGTATGAGTGATGAAGAGATCCTTAAAAAACGAATAACCGGTGTCATGTCTCTCCTCAACGAAAAGCAGAGGCGGCAGTATCTTGCCTATGAAGCTGAATCTCTCGGCCGTGGAGGCATCTCTAAAGTCAGTCAGCTGTCCGGTGCGAACAGGAATACGATTGCCA